>JAEEGK010004541.1_pt1 | contig 33964 bp, 32 predicted proteins | sample 8958771 | NCBI WGS metagenome assembly JAEEGK01 (sample SAMN16246547, study PRJNA631951) | gut metagenome | biome: gut microbiome; feature: rumen; material: SC-attached | host: Bos | place: Iran: Karaj | collected 2018-10 | reverse complement strand
CAAGTCCCATGAGCGAATAACGGGGTTCGAACCCGCGACCCTCAGCTTGGGAAGCTGATGCTCTACCAACTGAGCTACATTCGCGTTTGAGACTGCAAAAATACACAAATTTTTATCTTGAATCTTAAATTTCGAATTTTTTATGCCAATATCAGAGAAAGAAGAACAAATCATCCACGACAGTTTTCACCCCAAATCGTGGAACGACATCAAAAGTCACGACTCATGGTCGGTGTTTAAAATCATGTCCGAGTTTGTGACAGGCATGGAAAAGTTGGCTAAAAACGGTCCCTGCGTGGCTATCTTTGGCTCGGCACGCACCCAACCTGGCGACAAATACTATGAGATGGCGGTTGAGATCGCCGAAAAACGGGCCGACTACGGCTTTGGCACCATCACAGGCGGTGGCCCTGGCATCATGGAAGCCGGCAACAAAGGCGCGCAACAAGGCGGTGCCACCAGTGTGGGATTGAACATCAACTTGCCTTTTGAGCAGCATTTCAACCCCTATATCGACCACGACAAGAATATCAGCTTCGACTACTTCTTCGTCCGCAAGACCATCTTCATGCGGTATGCCCAAGGCTATATCGCCATGCCAGGCGGCTTTGGTACGCTCGACGAGCTTTCTGAAGCCATCACCCTCATCCAAACCAACAAAATGGTCAAATTCCCTGTTGTGCTGGTGGGAAAGGATTATTGGGAAGGCTTGGTCGACTGGTTCAGAAACACTCTGCTTCCCAACCACATGATCAAGGAAGAAGACTTCGAGATTTTCCATGTCGTCGACACCGCCGACGAAGCCGTGAAAATCATCAAGGAATTCTACAAGAAATACGCCATCAAGCCGAACTTCTGATATGCGACGCTATATAGAAGTTCCTCTGCAACTGCTTGACATTGAAGGAGAAGGCTTCCATATCATGGTCAAAGGAATAATCCATGGTAAGGAAGCCAACTTCTTGATTGACACGGGTGCCTCACGCTCCGTTTTCGACCCCAAAACCATCTCTAACTTCATCGACGACATCCAGTTCGAGAAAAAAGAAGGCCTAACCGCCGGCGTGGGCAGCTCTGACCTTGAAAGCGCAACATTCAAAATTGACACCTTCTCCTTAGGCGCGTTGGAAATAACAGATTATGAGGCCGTTGCATTGGATTTGGAAAACATCCATGAGATGTATGACAAGCTCAAGTTGCCGCACATCGATGGCATCATCGGTGGGGATTTGCTGAAGAAACACAAGGCCGTTATTAATTATAGGAATAAAAAGCTACGGCTCACGCCTTGACAGCCTTATTCCTCTCCTTCCCCCTTTTCCTTCTTTTCCATCAAAGCCTCCTTTTCCGGAACCTCTTCTTTCACGTACTTTGCATCCAAGCAAAGGCGAAAACCACCGAATGAGTTTTTCAAATTGGGCAGGCGTTTGCCGCGCCACGACACGCGACAGGAGGTCTTGGGCAATTGCCAGCCGCCACCGCGGATGCAGTACATCTCACCGTCTTTGCCAAGCGTAGCGTTACGCTCCTTGTCAAAGAAACGATACCTCGAACTGCACCATTCCCACACATTGCCCGACATATCGTAAATGCCCAGCTCATTGGCTGCGCGTTTCTTCACCTTTTTCAGTTTTGAGGTATTCCCATTGTGCCAAGCCACGCGGTCTACCTCATTACTACCGCTAAAAATATAGCCTTTTGAGTATTTTCCGCCCCTTGCGGCATACTCCCATTCTTCCTCGGTAGGCAAGCGGAACTTCATTCCCGTGATGCTGTCGATTCTTCTCAGAAACTCCTGAACCTCAAAGTAGTTGACATTGGTCACCGGACGCTTCGAGCACTTCTTTGCACTCGGGTTATACCCCATCACCGCCTTCCACAGCTTCTGCGTCACCTCGGTCTGGCCGATATAGTAATCCTCACTCATTGTTACATAATGCACTGGCAACTCATCAGTCAGCGAGTAACGGTCATAGTTGAACTCGGCAGTATCCATATGCTGGGCACCCATCCAAAAACCACCCTTTTCGACCCGTACCATATTGAACGACACCTTGTTGACCCGATAGGAAGTAGGTGCAGGAAGCGTATCTTGAGCCACAAGCGCCACTTGCGCACAAAACAACAAACCGAAAAACAGGAAAACTTTCTTCATTATTCATCAATTTGAAGGCAAAAATAGAAAGTTTTGATTCAAAATTCAAAATTTAAAAATCAAAATTCCCTAATTCTACATTCTGCATTCTACATTCTGCATTCAAAAAAAGTCACTATCTTTGCACAAAATTAAGAACGATGCCAAGAATACTCATCATCGACGACGAGGCCCCCATCCGCCGCGTGCTGCGCGACATCCTCGAAAACGAAAGCTATCAGGTGGACGATGCCGGAACAGGCATGGAAGCCCTGCAACATATGAAGGAACAAGATTTTGACGCCATTTTCTGTGACATCAAGATGCCCGAGATGGACGGCATAGAAGTGCTGGAAGCCATCCGCAAAGAGTCAGACGTCCCTGTCATCATGCTCTCGGGTCACGGCACCATTGAAACCGCTGTGGAAGCCATCAAGAAAGGCGCCTTCGACTTCATCCCCAAGCCTCCCGACTTGAACCGGCTGCTCATCACCTTGCGTAATGCTTTGGACAAGAAGAACTTGGCCACCGAGAACAAGGTGTTGAAGAAAGCCGTGAAAATCCAGCACCAGATGATTGGCGAGTCAGCCCCGATGCTGGAGGTAAAAGACATGATTGACAAGGTGGCGCCCACGAATGCACGTGTGCTCATCACTGGTGAGAACGGCACGGGTAAGGAACTCGTGGCCCGACAACTGCACGAGCTCAGCGCAAGAAGCAGTGGCCCCTTCATTGAAGTCAACTGTGCCGCTATTCCTTCTGAACTAATTGAAAGCCAATTGTTTGGTCACGAAAAAGGCTCATTCACTTCAGCCATCAAGCAGAAGAAGGGCGACTTTGAGCTGGCCGATGGCGGCACCCTCTTCTTGGATGAAATCGGCGACATGAGCCTTCCCGCCCAAGCCAAAGTGTTAAGGGCTTTGCAAGAGAACAAGATTGTGCGCGTGGGCGGCGAGAAAGAGATCCCAGTGAACGTGCGTATTTTGGCCGCCACAAACAAAAACCTGAAAACCGAAATCGAGAAGGGTAACTTCCGCGAAGACCTTTACCACCGTCTGAGCGTCGTCGTCATCAATGTGCCGCCTCTGCGCGAACGCAAGGACGACATTCCGCTGTTGGTCAGCAACTTCATGGAAATCATCGCGCAAGACATGGGCAAGCCCGTCCCCACTTTCGAAACTGAGGCCATGGAAGCACTACAGCAATATCAATGGACGGGCAACATCCGCGAGTTGCATAACATCGTGGAGCGTCTGGCTATCTTTTGTGGCGACACCATCTCGAAGGACGATGTCGTGCATTTCGGGAACCCGCTGAACTAACGACTAATTGCCACTCTTTTTCATCACTTCTTCAAACTTGGTCATAGCCTTTTTGAAGTGATCCTTTAGTTTCGTCCCACTGTCGAAAAAGACCTTGTTCTGGCTATAACGGTCCTGAACAAGATACCAATTCGTTTGCCTGTTTTTGATGAAATAACCGATTTGGAATCCGTCTTCTGTACGATAGAAAGTCTCGCAATAATCCTTTCGGGCGTTCCTATCCTTGCGTTCCTCCTCAATCATCGACTCCAATTCCCTATTGAGTTCCACCAAATCATCGTAGGCCACCAATGCCTCAAAAGCAGGTCGTTCTTCCTTCTCTTTCCGATAGATGCGATAGAAATAACGGACAGCATCATCCACCACAACGCTTCTCACCGAAGTTTCTATGTTGTTGAAAAGCTGGGTCGAGATTTCATAGTCCGTAATCTTGCAAAGGGTACCCGTTTGTTGGGTCAACTGCTCATACTTCGTCTGACGATCTTCAATCCTGACATAGGGAACTTGGGCCACTAAGAGTCTGCCAGCGAGCAGCATCAGGGTAAGGACAAATAGTTTCTTCATGATTGTTTCTTTTTAGTTGTTTCATTATTGTATCGGATTGCAAAGATATGAATTTCGTGAAAAAAACAATATTTTTACCATGAACTTGCGGGGTATCAAAAATAGCTGTACTTTTGCCGTCCGTTCTTTGAGAATGACAGCTCTACTCTCTCAACTCTAAACTCTCAACTGAAAAGGGGATGTATGGTTTTGACAGCAAGATGAATTGTCATGTAAGCATGTCGAGCCTCGCAGTGACGCTCGTAAATCTTGACTGCAAAAAAGTAATTGGCGAAAACAACTACGCTCTCGCTGCCTGATTGAAGTACAGTAGATCACTGGCTTAATCCGCTCACAAGGTGGGTGGACGAGACATCTCGCAGGTGGAGATTCCTGATTCCGGCCTGAGCACGAGGTGCTAAGCAATTTCGGGATAGTCCAGTCGGCGCTCCGACGGCAGGATGAAATTTAGGAGATAAGGTCGTGTTTAGGGCGTTCGCTCCCTTGCACGGCTCGAAAACCAACAGCGGAATAAGCATGTAGAAACCATGGGGGTTCCTTGTTTGGACGAGGGTTCGACTCCCTCCATCTCCACTTGGGCCAATTGATCGACCTGAACGGCAAAAAGCCAGCCTTGATAATCAAACGATTATGGGGTTGGCACTTTTTTTGAATATTATGTAAAAAAAAACAGCCTAAGCCTGTTTTTGGCATAGGTTGTTTTGTAAATTTGCAGCGTGATTACTGATTCAGGCACTGCAAAAATCAATTTAGCCATGGAAGAAAAAAGAAAACAATTGGAGGAGACAATCAAATCTATCATTTCCGATTCACCTCTGTTTGAGAAAATTATGTCAGAATTGGATGCCAACATGTACAAGGTTAAAATCCATATTTCTCCCAAAAATGGGATTTTGGTTCATATTGTTATGAACATTCCAAAATGGGAAGCGAAATTTGCAGCTTCTCATCCAAAGAATGGAGGTTTTTATACAGTAAAATTTGAAGATGGAAACCATGGAATGGTGAACATTAAAACTGATGATACTTTTGAGCCATTATGCAAATTGACAGATGCCTATAAAGATAAGATCTTCCACAGCTTTGACGATGCGGTGGAGGCTTTGTATGCAAGCATTATTGAATTTGGTAGTCCCGGATTTAAAGAAAAACAATAAACAAATAATAATAAACTAAAAGTTGCGCACGACACGAAGCAGTGTATCGAATTATGGCATTTCCGAAAGAATATATCGATTTCGAGGTTGTGGAGCTAAACAACTTCTCAAACTATAATGGTGTATCCGTATATAAGGGACGACACGAAAGCATGTGTCTTCAGGGCTTTTCTGACAGTGCTTCTGCCATTAATGCAAGATGGTTAGGAGATGCCGTCATTGTAACAATGAAGGATGGTGAAGTTAGGTATTACACGGATTTTGACAGTTTTGAAAAGATTGACACATACACGGAAATAAAAAATGGCAAATCTTACCAAGTCCCGCAAATCCACGACCTCAAGGTTGGCGGCAAAGAGTATGTATATATTGTTAAGAATGAAAAAGCTTGTATCTTCAAAAAAACAGAACGCTTAATCGGTGAATATGAATTGTTTGCTGGTTGTTGCGAAGATTCGAAATATGCCCTCGTTAAATTAAACGGGAAATACAATTATTATTCATTTGAGAAGAATTGCCATTGGTTTGACAGATGGTTTGACGATGGCGAATTAGATGAAGAAATAGATGGAAAATGTCTGTTTAGAGTCGTTGAGAATGGCGTATTCAAAATACTGGATGAACAAGGGAACGATGTGTCAAATAGTCATGCAGAGTATTTACAGGAATGGATTCGTCAGTATGAAAAAGACAAATCTCTCTGCAACAATGATAATCAAGTTTAATATTTGTTTGATGACGATATTTATTAATCGGGAGGATGTAAAGTGTAAACATTTAAGAGACTATTATAACATAAGGTGAGCCAGTGTTTGAAATGAAAAAAAACGCCTCACCCTGTGTCAGTTTTTGGCATAAGTCGCATTGTATTTTTGCGGCATGATTACAAGTACTAATTATCAATCTTCAAAAACAGACAGATATGAGAGAAATTAAATGTCCTAAATGCGGGAACGTGTTTTCCGTTGATGAAGCTGACTATGCTGCCATCGTGAGCCAAGTAAGAAACTCCGAATTCGATGCCGAAATAAAACTTCGGATGGAAGAAGCCAATGAGCGTTATAAAACGGAACAGGAATTGGTCGCAGCCAAAAAGGAACAACTGTTCCAGTCCCAACTCAACCAAAAAGAGCGGGAGTTGAGCGCAAAGGATGCGGAAATAGCACGTTTGACAAGTGAAAGAGAATCTGAAATTCTCAAATTGCAAGGTGAGAAGGATGCTGAAATTGCACGTCTGAAGAGCCTGTTGGATAGTGCCGAAGCACAAAAGAAAAGTGAACTGGAAACGGCATTGGCAGGGAAAGATCTTGAAATCGAAAAACTTAATTCAACCATTGCACAAAGCACCAAAGAGCGTGAACTGGCTGTTTTGGCAGAGCGGAATAAAGCCCAAGAGATTGTACAAACAAAAGACGCAGAAATCACAAAACTGCAAAGTGATATAGAACTGGAGAAACGCGAAGCGCAAATCAATGAGACCAATCTCGTCAAGAAACACGAGGACGAGCTTCGCATGAAGCAAGAGCTGATTGACTATTACAAAGACCTAAAGACGAAAATGTCCACCAAGATGGTAGGCGAAACACTTGAACAGCATTGTAGCATCCAGTTTGAGCAGTACATTCGTCCAATGATGCCCAATGCCTATTTCGACAAGGATAACGATGCGAGTGACGGAACCAAGGGTGACTTCATTTTCCGTGATTCAGAAGATGACACAGAGTATATCTCCATCATGTTTGAGATGAAGAACGAAATGGACACCACAGCCACAAAACACAAAAACGATGACTTTTTGAAAAAACTCGATGAGGATAGGAAGAAGAAAGGCTGCGAGTTTGCCGTGCTTGTCAGTCTGTTGGAAGCCGATAATGAGTTGTATAATACTGGCATTGTGAACAAGTCGCACCTCTATCCAAAGATGTATGTCATTCGTCCGCAATTCTTTGTTCCTTTTATCAATTTGTTGGTACAAGCCTCGAAGAAGAGTCTTGAATATAAGAAGCAGCTCATCTTGGCTCAAAAAAAGGATGTAGATGTTACTGATTTTGAGAACAAACTTATTGAATTTCGTAACAAATTTGGAGGTCATTACACCAAGGCTTCTGAAAAATTTGGCGACGCAATCAAAAAGATTGAGGATACCATTAAGAAACTACAGGACATCAAAAAAAGTTTTGAGCAGTCAGAAAACTATCTACGCCTTGCCAATCAGGATACAGAGGAATTGACTATCCGAAAACTCACCTACAAAAATCCCACTATGAGAGCCAAATTCAATGAGGCTCGCAAAGCCAATGATGCTGAAATAATCGATGAATAAACAAATGAAAATCAAATCATTATTATATGGCAGGCAACAAATTCAACCGTTATCTTTGGCTCATCAACCTTCTGCAAACGAGAGGGCCGATTCCTTATAAAGAAATCAGCAAGAAATGGGAAAATTCAATTTACAACGACAAGCCTGGTGTTGGGCTTCCACTTAAAACATTCCACAATCATTGTGGTGTAATCGCCGAGATATTTGGTGTTGATGTGGAGTGTGAGAAAAAAAGTCCTTATGGATATTATATCGAGCAACCAGCTGAGTCTGAGGTTTGGAAATTCGAGATGCTCGATAGATTACTGATTCATTCGGCAATAAAAGACAACCCAACTTTGGCAACAAGAGTCAAAAATTTGGATCAGACATACAAAGATGAATTGCCGATGATTGTTGAATGTATCCAAAAACAAGGTGTAATATCATTTGTAAGACCAGTCGCATATCATCTAAATATAAAACAGAGCAAAAGCGGAACCCTTGGAGGTTTGAAACGCGAATTGATTAGAAAAGGGAATCACTATTCCGATTTTTTAGTGTTGGCAACTGCTGAAGTTGATTTCAAATGGTTTATTATAGGCGCTTTCTTGGAGCAAGACAAGCCTTTTAAACAATGGAGAATTTCAGTTTTTCATCTTAATAAAATGAAAGACATCCATATCCAATACGAGGCCAGTATAGAAGCTTCTCATGCATTTGATTTGCAGCAATATATTGACACTTTCACACTTGACAAATCAGATAAATTTGATGATGACCGTGCTTTGTTCCATAAATGCTTGGAAAATTACCGTAATCGAATACACTATGGTTGTATTGTTCGCTCTATAAAATTGGTGTAATTCAAAAATACATGCACCCTATGTCAGTTTTTGGCATAGGGTGCATTGTATTTTTGCGGCACGATTGCGAATAAAAACATCAAAGTATAAAACCAGTAAAGCTCATGTCAAACAAAATCAAATTCAACGAATCCCTTTCAACGATTCCAACTGCATTAAATTGGGCAGGAAATCAGGATGTGGAAGGACTGAGAAAGTTCTTCTTGGAGCATCCGCAACAGCCACTTTATTGCTTGGGAAGCGGAGGCTCGTTCAGTGCCATGGATTATGCGGCTTTGCTCTATGAAGCTAACCAAGGAATGGCCAAGACCTTGACACCATTGTCCATGTCGTCCATTTCAGACATGGCACTCGCGGCCTCCAAAATTCTCTTTACGACAACTGCCGGGAAAGGTATAGATGAGAAGTATGTGGCGAAACGAGCGGCAAAAGTCAATCCCAAAAACACTTGTGCCATAGTCAGGGAAGTAGAGGATAACGATGTCATCAAAACGCTCAAAAAAGCAGGGGCCCAATGGTTTGTCTATGAATGGCTTACCCAGCCCAAATCTTTCATCGCCACCATCGATGTGATTTGTAAGTTCGGACTGCTTTACAAGGCTTTTACTAACGATGGCGATATGCTTGGCAAACTTCATATTAATACGACACTTGACCATTGTTTCACTTATGCTCCAAGGGTCGAAGGGGAAATCCCCAAGCTGCAAGACATCAAGAACTACATTGTTCTTTACAATGGTTGGAGCAGGCCGGTTGCCGTTGACTTTGAGTCGAAAATGGTTGAGTCAGGAATGGCCAGCGTCCAACTCTGTGACTTTAGGAACTGGTGTCATGGAAGGTTTATCTTCCTTTCCAAGCATTTGAATGATTCGGCTCTCGTCCTTTTCTTGACACCAAGAGAACAGCAGTTTGCAAAAGACCTGATTTGGGGCATTACCTGGAGAGACAAGAAAGACGTGTTTTCCCGTCACACTCCAATCATCAAAGTCGAGACAGCATTGGATTCTCCTTTGGCGACGATGGATTTGCTCGTCAAGATGTATGTCCTGTTTGACGAAATCGCCAAGGCTCATGACGAGGAACCCTGTTCGCCCCAGAATCCTTGCGGCATAGACAAGCGTTTCCCGAAGAACACTCCGTTTAAGGGATTGCTTTGAAAGGGAAGTATTTGAAAACGAATAGAATAAGCGACAACAAAACAACAATTAAAACCGAAACACCATGAGTTTAGTCAAAAGTCTATTAGCAGGAGCCATCGGCTACGGCATTTCAGAAGTCTCCAAGTCACATCCAGTTCGGGATGCCATCAACAATCATTATGACAGAAAGGTCTCGTTGGAAGACCTCATCGACGAGTACGCCAGACGATACGAGATCTACACGACACGGAACGAGTTCGCGCATCATCTGCATCAGATTGCAGAGAAGTATGAGGAATACAACTATAATGAAGTATATGGAAGGAGATAAACCATGATTGAAGGCTTGTTCAAGACATTGCTTGTTGTCATCTTGCTGGTGATAATCATTCCGCTGGTATTGCTTCTTTTCGGCGAAGGCGCCTTGGCCTACAAGATTTTTGGCTGGGCGTTCTCGAAGGACGACAAGCAAGAGATTGTCGTTCAGAGGAATGATGATACGCAAGACAACACCGTTACCTATCATCAGGTACAAAACACTGAAGCTAAACCAACTGCCACCGTCAAGCATATCTTTGTGGATCATAATACCCATGAGGACGGCGAAAAAGGCATGACAATCACGGTGGAGTTTGAAACAAAGAATCTCAAAGACGCGGACTTGTATTGTCTGGTGCGTTTCTACAATGAGGATGGATCGCCAGTGGCACAAAAGAACTACAACAGAAAGTATTTGTCAACCAACGGCAATGTGATTGTTGGGCAATACACCTCTCCCACTTACAACGACTGCACGACTAGGACAACGCTGTTCATGCCCTACGACGAATTGCCAACAAACGGCACAGAACGCACAGACTACATCATGGATGCCAGCATCTTGCATTATCATACGGAAACGGAATACGATGTATTGGAGCGAAGCTGTTCCTATTCATTTTACCTACTGAATGACGACTAACAATAAGACTTATACATTATGCTTACAATTGCCAACAAAACCATTTCTGAAAAAGAAATAGGCCTATTCCTTGAAGATTTATATACCCTGCATATTGTGAAGGAATCGAAGTATGATGTGGAAAAAATATCCGCAACGCTTCGCACGGCGGGTGTAAAAGCTGACTGGATAATTGACACGATTCTAGGAGTAACCATTCAAAGCATTAACGATGGATGGTTGAAAGACTGGTTTAGAAGTTACCTCCTTTCGATAAAATTTGGCATACAGCTAAGACACTCACAAGGAAACTCTCCACAATATGTGCTTGAACGGGCCAACGATGAATGTGCCTTGGTGAGCAGTCCGCATAGAAACCCGAAGGGCATCGAGGCATCTTCAACAATCGTTCTCTCTCCAATAGGTGAGATTAAAATCCCTGAAGGTCAGGTGTGGATTAATCCGAGTGTTAATGCGTATGGCTATACCTCCAAATGGAATGGCTTGTTTGGATTGTTCACTTGGTATGGCGACATGCTGTTTCCCTGTGTCTTTGACTATCTGACCAACCCGTTATTGATCGAGTTGTGGGGGACACTTCTCTATAAAGGTTTTCTGTATCGCTACATTATGAAGGGGAAAAGGAAGGATATGAATAATGTTGAGATTGAACGCATTACGACAGAAAATCTTTCTTCGATGGCATTTATTTGTGACGACAGAGTTTATCTCATAGAGTTTATGGGGTATAACACCTTTGACTATATGCACAAAGGCGGAATCGCGGCCTTTCGTGAGGACACAGAGTCTTTCAATAAGTTGTCGGATGGTGAAAAGATGGAATTAGCGGCAAAGAATATCGAAGATTTTTTTGAGATAATTCTATCTATATATCAAGATGTTTTTCCAAATAGAGTTGAAGAAATAACTATTAAACCAACGAGGCTATGGAAAAAGAACAAAAAAGCGGAAACCACTTGAAGCGTAAAACCCATACCATTCGCGATGCCGCGTTAGAGGCTATGATGGTAAGCAGTGAATTGTCAGGACGGAAAAAAAGCCAAGAGACAGTTCAAGGCTATATAAGGTTGATGCAAGCAAATGACAAGCCTATTTTCATCAACACCAAATTCATCGTATATGTTGAACCCACGAAAATCGCTCGGTATCATCAAACTGAAGGTAGTCTTATAACACTTTCAGTCGGTGGTTCAGATGGACTTCGGACAATTAAGGTAATTGAACCGTGTGAGGTCGTACTGAAAGCCATAGAAAAATCAATAAGGTGATAACTATGAACAATAGCCCGTTACAAAAAGGAATTTATGTCCACGGATTAGGCTCTGGAGCCAATACCGACACGCTCCAATCCGTGCGGAAACATTTGCCAATGTTCGACTGGTATGCCGTGGAGGTGAACGAAGACCTTTCGCAGTCAGTCAGAATCATCAATGCGGCGATTGAAGCATATCGCCCAGCCGTATTACTTGGCACATCATTAGGCGGGCTATATCTGATGTATGTAAATGTAGGCGAGGCTTTTCGTATCATCTGTAATCCAGCTTGCAACATTGCGGATCTTATTCGTAAATCGGTCGGATTCGGCACTAAAGACTACTTCGTCCCACGGCAAGATGGAATACAGCAATATATCCTTGATGAAGGTGTGTGCCGCCGATTTGAGGAGTTTATCCAAACGCACAAACCAACATTCGGCAAACATGATTATGCCTTATTCTGTATTCACGATGAATTGATAGGCCCCGAAGGAGTGCTGTCGAATCAGGCGATTTGCTTTAATGATGGTTACACAATCCTTATTGAAAGAAAAGAGGGGCATCGCCTTGGAAGCAGAGCGTTGAAATTGATTCAGAAACAAGTTTTTTCTCATTAAACACCATTAATATTATGACTGTGAACAAAATGATTGGTATAAACAAAGAACAAGAAGAAATAGAGTTCAACCGAATCAAAGAGTTGGCGGAGAAGGGAGATACGGAATCGCAGTATTCGATGGGATTACACTGCCTTTATGCTGAAGACGAGCCTGCAAACTACAAAGAAGCGGAAAAGTGGCTCTGGCTGGCTACCGAGCAAGGGCATTGTGATGCCCAATATGATTTGGGGTGTTTGTATCTCTTTGGTAAGGGCGTCAGAAAAGACTTTGAAGAAGCCATTGATTGGCTGAAAAAGTCAGTGGCAAACGGCAACCCCACATATCAGTTTCGTTTAGGCTATGCCTATTTTTGCTACGGAGATTATTGTGAAGCTGCCAAATGGATTAGACTTTCAGCCGAACAAGGGGAACAGTATGCGCAAGTTTCATTAGGATCTATGTATCTCCACGGGACAGGCGTAATAAAAGATGAAGAGGAAGCGATGAAATGGTTCAGACTTGCCGCAAAGCAAGGAAATAAAAATGCCAAGTTTGAGGTAAGAAAGTACAACCGTCGCAAAGCGGGTCTTCCAGAAGAGACAGAAGGATGCGAGAACATCACTTCAACGCTATATCATCCAGATTCAGAAAAGATGGAAATTGATTCGGAGTCATTTTCTTCAAAAGCAAAAGAGATACAAGAGTTTTTCGTAGAGAATGGAACACCTATGACATTTAAATAAAAAGACAAACAATATCATCATGAAGTTCAAACTGCTTTCACTCAGCTCCATCTTGCTTACTATCTTGTTGGGTTGTAATAGTGCAACACAAAACAAGTCTATTAAAGATTATGTCGGCATACCTTTCACAGCCAAGCTTATGGCCGAAAATCCTCATTATGCTGTATTTACAAATGTTGAAGCATACGATGATGATTCTGTTGGGATTTGGCCTCCACTTGAACAGGTTTCGTTATGGGCTTACGACAAGCAGAAACAGAAATCGGAGATGATGCTTCTGACTCATCTGGACACTGATGGAAGCAGATATAACACAACCGAAACCTTTTCCATGCCCGCTGACACCATTCCCACTATTCAGCGTGTTGCCATCATTTCCTATCCTGATGAGAACTTGAAACTATTAGTGGAAGGGAGCCGTGATTATCGGAATGTGGAGAGTTTTATAGTTGAACTGGGAAAGAAAGAAGCCATATACTTGCCAACAAATAGAGGTTTCGTCGGATTCAGCGAGGAAGATTATTTGCTTATCATGCAAAGCTATGAGTATTATCCATGCGGCGGAAGATACAACCGTATTGAAGCGTTTGATTGCGAGGGCAAACGCATCTGTTCGATGGACGCAAAAATGGATGAATATGCCAATTATCCTTCAATCGAAGAATTGAGCGAAATGGATGATTGATTATCCCTGCCCCAATAAATCAAAGGTTAATCCCAGCACGAAATCGGTCGTAATCCGACCCTTCACACAGATTTTCCGCTATACACTTTCCGTCCAGCACACCCCGAAGATCCTCCTGATGCCCTTGGCATTCACCAAAAACGATCCCATCTGGATCTCGTCAGGGGCCGTCCTCCTTGAGTCCTGCTTGCCGACATCAACTGGAATGGGTCGATCGTCTCGAAAAAATCGCAGGGGATGGATCCAGTTGGGATCGTTCCCTGTCGATGAACATCCATGTCCCTTCAGATAGGAACCTGTCCACGACGACATCGCTGGCCTTCGGCGTTGGATGGATCCCAACGGGATTGTTTCTGGGGACCGAGTCTCCTCATCGCCGTAGTCGTATCATCGGTCATCTTGTCGATGACGAAGAAGACCTTTCTCCCGTTGTCGATCACAATGGGATTCCGTTGGCATGGTGATCCTTCTCACGAGTTCCTCTTCTCAGAGGACTGCGCGGGGATACAGTAGGGGATCCCATTGGGATTGAACTGGGGCCTTCTGGATCTTCAGGCCTGGCGGAGATGCGTGGAAAGAAGGGGATCGATCGTGCTTTTTTGCAAAAAAGGCACCTATATATAAGATAAACTGCGTATCTTTGCGATGTGAAAATTATGTCGGATTTGCGACCGATTGTCCTTGAAATACTGTAAATAACTGATTATCAATAAGGCAGTTGGAGAGGTTCATTCTCCTCCATCTCCACTTTTTGAACGCAAAACCCGTTGTATTTCAGCGGGTTTTATTTTTAAATTGTTAGAATCAGACCATGATAGAGGAAAAGAACAGAAAACTAAGCGAGAAAGAACAAAGACGTTTGAGCATTTTCGAAGAGACCTGCGAGAAGCTTTCCCTGCAAGGTTACAAAAAGACCAATCTGACTATTGGCATCGTTAAGGCAAACCTTTTCGTATTATTGCTCACTATCCCGGTCGTGGCCATCGGGGTGCTACTCTTTGTTTGGAAAAACCCGATAGAACTTTTAATGCCTTCTCCACAAGGAAGCCTTCTATTTATCGTATTGTTTGTTGTACTCGTCGTGGCACATGAGCTTATCCACGGGCTGACTTGGAGCTTGTTTTCCGAACAACATTTCAAAGACATAGAATTTGGTTTCATGAAAGAATATCTTACCCCATACTGCACATGTAGGGTACCTATGTCGAAAAACCACTACATCTTAGGTGCTTTGATGCCTTGTATTATTCTTGGAATCCTTCCAACCGCATTGGGGATTCTGTTAGGGTCGCACCTCCTGTTTTGGATTGGAATCGTCATGATATTGTCGGCAGGCGGCGATATAATGATTGTGGCGAAAGTCCTTGCCCATAAGAGCCAAGACGAATCCCAAGAGATTCTTGTCTATGACCACCCGACGCAGGCAGGCTCGGTGATTTTTGAAAGGTAAAGAGAACTCGGGATGACAAAGAGCTGATACTTGCCAACTCCACTCTTGAGGGCGTTTCCTATAGCGTTTATAATGTGTTTCTATTGACACCTTCTCTGTTGTTCATGCCGCAAAGGTAAGCATTATTTTACTGCGAGCTATAATTTGGTTATCAAGCATAAGCTATATTTTTATATTTTTGCGACCATAAACCAAGTCTTACATCCATTTCTGAAAATCAAACCATAAAAGTTGCGCCCGACACAAAAAAGGGATATAAAGATGAAAAACAAACTATTGCATTTTGCAGTATGCATCATGGTTTCAATGACGGCGTGCTCATCCAAAACCATCACTTATTCCGTTGACGGTGAGAGACCACAAGAGAAGTACAGTGTAAAACTCGAGCCAAGAAACAATCCTTTTGTCCAGCTACACTTTTACCGAGGCGAGGCCGTGAAAGGTTTCAAACACAGATCCAGCTCCCGTCCTATGATTGCAGAAGAGTTTCTCATCGCCATCATGTACACGAATGGCATCGCTTGCGGTGACACCATGTACAATTTCATCCCAAAGGATGAAGTGTACACTTATTCCGTCGATTTCAAGGAGGAGGTAATCCCCGACTATCATGTTCTACTGCGCGACCTGGTGCGCTATGGCGGCCTTTCTTGCGACACCACCTATGCCCAAGAAACCTATCGCCTTGTTGTCTCTGACTCAACAACCTTAAACAATACGATTTGCCAACAAACCATTCAGCCTATAGGCAACTCTCCAAGATATGATGAAAAAGGCAATTGGAAATATGTTGACCATACTGAAACATTGGATGGCAGCCAGCCTCAAATGTTGGCTTCATTAGTCAGTGCTTTACGTTATTACTGGCATATACCCGTATTCGTTGATTCTCATTTGAACAATAGGATTTACCTTGATGTCGACCCATCCGATTTTGCCGATCCGGATTTGAGCTTTGACGCGGTTAACGCCCTCCTTCAGACAAAATTCGGCTTAACGATGGTTCCAGCAGACACTCCTATGCCTATCTTTACCTTCAGTGTCAAATAGGTAAGCACAAGATGCAATTTATAAAACCAACGTCATTATTGCTCCACAAAGCCCTAAGATGAACAGTATTCGTTTTTTATTGTTCCTTAAACCCCCAAGCCGTTCTTGCAAAGATTTCCCTTATAGCGGTATAAGACAATTCGGCTTCATTTTTGATATTGGTTCGTGACGAAAACATGCCATAGCCTCCTTCGATGTTGGTATAAACCGAAACGAGCGACATTGGGCTGTTCAGTTGCGCTTGATGCGATGCGTAGTAAGCGCCCAACTCTTGACCACCAGCACTGATGTAAATCTCAAAACTACCAATGTGACGGATCACATTGGGATGGTTGGCATCAATTATAGTATCACCGCCAATAGCGTTTTCCAACTCCTCAAACAACCAATCGGCCGGACACGTAACGTAATAAACATTATCTGCAGAGGATGCGTATTCATAGACAAGCTTTGTGCCAAACGAGTTGCTGATGCTTTTCCACTCCACCTCCTGGTTTCCATGTTGTTCGCTATAATTGAACTGAATTTTCACACTATAAATAGCAGCCATGTCGTCGCCTATGAAACTAATCTTCACAACGTCAGGGTGTATCGTATGGAAATTCACATAATTCGTTAGGACACGAAACTCATCGTTGCCGACCATGCCCGTTTGGGCTGTTACTGTGTCGCCATCCGGTTTGACCACCACAAGCTTGTACTTATACCTATTCCCATCTGTGCCACTAATGAATCGTCTTGTGGTGTAATAGATAATTTGGTCAGGAGAATAAAATGTGCCTGCCTCTTTGTTATGTATGGTCATCGTGTCAAGCACAAGCTCACGCCCCGTAGGTAGAAAATCCCCGCCATGGGTACTTTTCAGTTCTATGACGCGGGCATCTAGTTTGCCAGGATAGTTGCTCGAATCGTATATCATTGCCACATCCGAGGCTTCAATGGGATTGTCGTTGGTGCCACAAAAAGCACGGGTGATTTTCACATAATTAGTGTCTGCCCTGATATCGAGCAAGGCATAAATGATAGGGACGTCCTTGTAGTCGGCATAAAGGTCCACACCCGTACTGCATGACGAAAAAGCCACGACGAAAAGCAATAAGACCGATATAAAGCGTATGTTCCTCATGTCGAAAACGCTGGTTTGATTGCGCAAAATAAACAAATATTTATTGTTTTTGCAACTTTGTTTTGAAAACATTTTTTCCGCATATCGGCCTCCGAGAGGAAGAAAAGCCTTATCTTTGCAGCCCGAGAAGTGTTGCAGACTTCTAGATTCGATTCACGGCCAATGGCATAACCAGTTGGCTATGAAAATGTTGTAAAAGACGGTTTGGACCCGTAGTTTAATGGATAAAATAAAGGATTCCGGTTCCTTAGCTCAGGGTTCGATTCCCTGCGGGTTCACCGATGAAAAAGCCAGGCACAGCCTGGTTTTTTCATCGTTTGTCAGTAATCATCACATCGATGGCGCCCACACCGAACTTGGCGATGCTGGCCATGCGGTTTTCGGTGTTGTGGTAGTTTTTAAGTTCCTCAATGATAGCATTTTTCAGCACGCCGTTACCCACGCCGTGGATGAAAGTTACCTTGTTGTAGTCGGCGGCGATGGCACTATCAAGCATCTTTTTGAAATAGTCCTTCTGAATATTGAACATGTCGTGGCTCGAAAGGCCGAGGATGTTATCCACCAACTCGCCGATGTGCAAGTCTACAACGGCCTCACCAGGAGCGGTCTTGTGTTTGTCGATAGGAGCCTCTTGTTTCACCAAAGTCTTCGCAGCCATCTGAGAACCAATACCTTCCTTCATGATTTTAGTAAAATCTCCGTCGCCATGTTTCAGCGCAATCAGTTCGGAAAGGCAAATCATCACCGACTTTTCGCCCAACACGCCCGAAGGGACATAGCTGCCCTCGTTGAAGAAACGTCCCGAACGCAGCGAAAACGGTGCATTCAGCGGAAGCAACACAGACTCAGACGTCTCCGCAGTGAAAACCGCCTGCACCACGCCGTTGAGCCAATACTCCAAATCGTCGCGTGAGATGGTTTCCACCACCACCTTTTCGTATTTGTCCACCTGCCCATAGTCCACGTTCACAAACTGCGCCTCCTCCTTGATGGTGAAGGTGTAAAGCATCTCGAAAGGCGTGTGGTTCACCAAGACCACGTCAATCGGGCCCGTGAGAAGCCATTGCTGTTCGTGAGGCACGAAAGCCATGTAAACGCCCTCTTTTTCAGCACCTTTGGCATGACGGCGCAGACCGCCTTTTCGGGCTGCCTCAGCCTGTTCCTGCTCCAAAAGCACCTTGCCTTGCACCTCCTTCTGTATATTATCAACTGCTTGCTGCTGTTTGGTTTGCGCAGGCTGAGAGCGATAATCGAGCACCAGATCTGTATTCAGAGTGGGAATTTCGAAGCCGTCCTCCACCTCCACCATCACCATGCGTGAGTCAATGATTTTCGTGACCTTTCCACCGCCAACGGTGCTGAGGAAGTTCACTTTGTCGCCAATCTTAAATTCTGCCATAACTTTTTCGATTTTGAGGCGCAAAGATACACAATTTGGTAGGATTTTTGTAAACTTGCAGCCGAAATCGCAAGGTTCAACGAAGTTAATCAGAGCGCGATGAAGAAAAGACACCTTTTAATTCTTGTTTTGTCCGTCATTTTGGCCTCCTGCACCAAACCAGCAGGCTATGGCGACCTTTATGTAAAAATCGACTATTCAATCAACGGCAAACCGCTGATTACCGATAGTTTATGTTATGTCAATGAAGCTGGGAACGAGTTCATGATTACCGAAATCCAATGGTTCCTATCCCGAATTGAGCTTCAAGACGAACACGGCGACTGGTTCCGCCTCGACCACAAAGAAGTGGAACTGCCCTTTGCCTACACCATGGATTGGGTGTTCTACATCGACACCAATATCCCTGAAAGCCAGACACTTGAAATCGCACCCCTGCCCGTTGGACATTACAAGGTGTTACGTTTCAACTTTGGCTTGAACGAAGACGACAACCAAAGCGGTCTGTTTAATAACCCGCCCGAGAGCAATATGTTTTGGCCCGAACCCTTGGGCGGCGGCTACCACTACATGAAACTCAACGGAAAGTATCTCGCTGAAAACGGGCAACTTGCGCCGCTGAATATCCACTTGGGTATCGGACAAAATGAAGACCACACCACGTTTTATCAAAACTACTTTACCATCGAGATGCCCATCGACTTCACCATTAAGGAAAACACTGAAAACCAGCTTGATTTGACCATGATTGTCGACAATTGGTTCCGCAATCCCAACCTTTACGACTTCAACGAATGGGGCAGCGCCATCATGCAGAACCAAGCCGCACAACAAACCTTGAAGGAAAACGGACACGATGTCTTTTGGTGCAAGCAAAGCACTGAAAACCAAAATAATATAGGCATGAAAAACAGCGAAACCTTATTGGAAAAACTCAACAGCGCCATGCAGAAGGCCGTCCCGAAACCGCATTTTTGGACTTGGGACAACGTTAAGGAGAGGATGGAAGAAGGTAGGAAGTAGAAGCAATAAAAACATGAGAGCAAAAACATTCATACTCATTATTTGTACGCTTCCGATTGTTTTGGCATCATGTCAGCCAGAGCAGGAAAAACCCTATCAACCAAAGCCTTACGAGCTTTCCCAACCCGCCTATTTCCCAAGTTTGACCAACATTCCTGCTGACAATCCCATGGCCGAGGAAGGTGTGGCATTGGGTTGGAAACTCTTCTATGACCCTCGGTTGTCGGGTCGAGATGGAGCAGATGGCATCCGCAGTTGCGCCTCGTGCCACCATCAGGAGAACAACTTTGATTTTGGCGGCTCCGCTGGGCTTCACCATTCGGTGATGCCTTTGGTCAATCTGGCTTGGAACACAACTGGCTTGGGTTGGAACGGCGGTGTGGCCACCTTGGAGGATATGGTCTTGGCCGCCGTCACAAGTCCAGTCGAGATTAATGCGGATACTAATCAGGTTGTCAGATACTTACAAAAAACCGAAGACTATCCGCCCCTGTTTGAGAAAGCCTTCGGCAGCCGCGACATCACCTTTGTCAATATAGAACGTGCCATTGCACAATTTGTGCGGAGTTTGGTCTCATCCGACAGCAAATTCGACCGCTACCTGCGCGGCGAGACGCAACTGAGCCAGGACGAATTGGAAGGCTATTTGCTTTTCGTCACCGAAGACGGCGCCGACTGCTTCCACTGCCACGGCGGTGGTGGCAACGCCTTAATGACCACCAACTTGTTCTACAACAACGGCTTGGATATCGACTTCAATGACCCGCAAGACCGCCATGCCGTCACGGGCAACCCCATGGACCGAGGCGTTTACAAAGCCCCTACTTTACGTAACATCGCTGTTTCGGCACCTTACATGCACGACGGTCGCTTCAATACCTTGGACGAAGTCATTGATTTCTACTCCGATAGCGTCAAAAACTCTGCGACCATCAGTCCGCTGATGCACCATGTAATGCAAGGTGGTGTGCGGCTTACGGAACAGGAAAAAATGCAGTTGAAGGCGTTTTTGAACACTTTGACGGATGAAACCTTTTTGAACAACCCAAACTACAAATAATTATCACAAAACATTCAAAACTTACAAAACAATGAAAAGTCAGAAAAAGCGTGTGTCGACAGCACAACCGTGCGTCGCCGGAAAGCCGCCGGTTGGCAGCTTTCCCCAACCCTAAAAGGTTTTGTCGGTTTTGATAGTTTTGTGACAAAAAAAAGAAACCATGATATTCCCTTGGGGTGACTACCGCCGTTTCAATAGCTACAGCAACTACTTCACGAAGCAGTTTGGCGGGCGCGTTCAAAAAATCAGCATCGACGCGGGCTTCAGTTGTCCCAACCGCGACGGCAAGATCAGCACGGGCGGCTGCACGTTTTGCAGCAACGCGGCCTTCAATCCCTCCTACTGTCAGCCCGAGAAAAGTATCCGCCAACAGATTGAGGAAGGTATTGCGTTTCACCAACGGCGTTATCGCAGGGCAAATAAGTATTTGGCTTATTTTCAGCCGTTTTCGAATACTTATAAGCCACTAGAGGAGTTGAAAAGGATTTACAGTCAGGCTTTGGAAGGCATAGATTCCATCCCCGCACTTTCATACACACGGAATGACATGCCTTCCAAACAACCAAAAATCGTCGGCATCATCATTGGCACGCGCCCCGATTTGATTGACGAGGCTATCTTGCAGCATCTCAACGAGATACAGAAAACCCACTATGTCATGTTGGAATATGGCGTGGAGAGCATCTATAACGAGACTTTAAAGCGCGTCAACCGAGGTCACGACTTTGCCACGGCAGAAAAGGCCATCCGCATGACTGCCGACTACGGCATACCTTGCGGGGCACACTTCATTTTCGGTCTACCCGGCGAAACCAAAGCCATGATGCTCGATGCCGCCGACACCATCTCACGACTACCTTTGACCACGGTCAAGTTTCACCAACTGCAAATCTTCAAGGGCACACAGATGGCCGAGGAATACCAACAGCATCCCGAGCATTTCCATCTCTTTGATTTAGAGGAATATATCGATTTCGTCATCGACTTTGCCGAGTGCCTCAACCCCAACATCGTTATCGAACGTTTTGCCGGCGAGGTGCCGCCACGCTACCTCGTCTCCGAGCCCTGGATGAAGCTGCGCTACGACGCGGTTTTGAACCGCATCGAGAAGCGGATGGAGGAACGTGGGGCTTGGCAGGGGCGGCTGTACCATCCATAAGAATCTCTCCTTAGAGCGACCTTTTTTCATATTCCATATTGAACAAGGAGTTTTTTCCTTATTTTTGCAGCATATCAAATTGAATATGCTTACACTCTCCCAATTAGAGCAACACCTTTCAAAAGCAGCATGGATTCTCAAAGGCCCTGTGGATGCGGCTGATTTTAAGGTATATATATTTCCATTACTATTTTTTAAGCGGATTTCCGATGTATATGATGAAGAGTACAACGAAGCCTTGTCGGAAAGCGAAGGCGACCACGAGTACGCTTCTGGAGCGGAAATGCACCGCTTTGTCATACCGAAAGGCTGTCATTGGAACGATGTTCGGGCTGTAACAACCAATGTGGGCAGCGCTATCAAAGGGGCTTTTTCGCAAATTGAACAGGCCAATCCACAATATTTGGCCAACATTTTCGGTGATGCCGCTTGGACCAATAAGGACAAACTGTCTGACGAACTGTTGTGCCGCTTGATTGAGCACTATTCGCAATACAATCTCTCCAATTCCAACGTGGAACCCGATGTCTTGGGCAGAGCTTACGAGTATCTCATCAAGATGTTCGCTGACCAGACCAATAAGAAAGCCGGTGAATTTTACACGCCACGCTCTGTTGTACATCTGATGGGATTAATTGTCAACCCACAACAAGGTGAAACCATCTACGACCCCGCTTGTGGCACCGCAGGAATGTTGTTGGAATGTGTCGAACAGGTGAAGCAAAACGGCGGCGACTTCCGCACACTTAAACTATACGGACAGGAGAAAAACCTGACCACCTCCACCATTGCCCGAATGAACATGTTCCTGCACGGCATCGAGGATTTTCATATTGAACGCGGCGACACACTTCGCGAGCCCAAATTCTTCAAGTACGACCATCTGCAACAGTTCAACATTGTCATTGCCAATCCGCCTTTCTCGTTAAGCAACTGGGGCGCAGACATCTGGGCCGATGACATTTACGGACGTAACATTGCCGGTACACCGCCCAAAGGTAATGGCGATATGGCTTGGGTGCAGCACATGGTAAAATCAATGGACGAAAAGAACGGACGCGTGGCGGTGGTACTGCCACATGGGGCATTGTTCCGTAAAAACGCTGAAGCCAAGATTCGATCCGTTCTGTTGGAAAAAGATCTGTTGGAAGCCGTCATCGGATTGGGCGAGAATATCTTTTATGGAGCCACTTTATCGGCTTGCATTTTGGTATTCCGCGCACAGAAAGAGAAATCCAGAAAAGGCAAGTTCCTGTTTATTGACGCTGCCGACCAAGTAAGAAAAGGACGCGCACAAAACACTTTGGAACCTGAGCATATTGAAACCATCTATAAATGGTACGCCGACTTCAAGGACGTGAAAAACCATGTTAAAGTGGTTGACCTCGAAGAGATTAAAGCTAACGGCTACAATTTGAACATACCGCTTTATGTAGAAAAGGAGATGACCGACAACCTGCCGACCTTGGAGGAAACCAAAGCCCAACTAAAGGTTGCTGTCAAGGAAGCGCAAGAGGCCGAGGAGCGTTTTATTCACCTGCTAAATGAGTTTGCGAAATGACACAGAAAGAATTGGAATCCTATCTCTGGGGGGCGGCCACCTATCTTCGCGGGTTCATTGATGCCGGCGACTACAAGCAATACATTTTCCCGTTGCTGTTCTACAAGCGCATTTGTGATGTTTACGACGAAGAATATGAAGATGCGTTGGCCGAAAGCGACGGCGACCTCGAATATGCCGCCTTCGATGAAAACCATCGTTTCAAAGTGCCCGCCGAGGCCCACTGGAACCAAGTACGACAGGTAACCGTGAATGTGGGACAGGCCATCAGCAAGGCTTTGAACGCCATCCAGAAAGTCAATGCGCAACAACTGCAAGGCATTTTCGGTGATGCCGAATGGACCAATAAGGAACGCCTTTCCGATGCAATGTTGTGCCAACTCATCGAACACTTCTCCAGCAAGAATCTGAACATCAAAAATGTGCCGAATGACGAGTTAGGCAATGCCTACGAGTTCCTCATCAAGAAATTTGCCGACGACAGTGGACATACTGCTGCCGAGTTCTATACCAACCGCACTGTGGTACGACTGATGACTTTGATTGCCGACCCGCACGAAGGCGACAGCGTTTATGACCCCACCTGTGGTAGCGGTGGTCTGCTGCTCAACTGCGCCATGATGCTCAAGGAACAAGGTAAGGAATACCGCACCTTGCGCCTTTACGGACAGGAAATCAACCTGATTACCTCGGGTATCGCCCGAATGAACATGCTGTTGCACGGCTTTGAGGAGTTCAACATTGTGCGTGGCAACACCTTGAGCAATCCGTTATTTATGGAATATGATGAGTTGCAGCGTTTCGACATCGTACTGGCCAATCCGCCCTACTCCATCAAAAGCTGGGACCAGGCCGCCTTTACTGACGACCCGTATGGCCGCAACATCTGGGGCACACCGCCACAAGGCTGCGCCGACTACGCCTTCCAGCAGCACATTATGAAAAGCCTGAAACCCGACACGGGACGATGTGTGGTGCTTTGGCCGCACGGCATTCTGTTCCGCGATGCCGAACGCGAAATGCGGCGCAAGATGATTGAGAGCGACTGCGTGGATTGTGTCATCGGATTGGGACCAAACCTGTTTTACAACTCGCCGATGGAGGCCTGCCTACTGATTTGCCGGATGCAGAAGCCCGCCAACCGTCGTGGCAAGATTCTCTTTATTAACGCCGTTGACGAGGTGAAACGCGACAAGACTATCAGTATGCTTGAAGACAAGCATATCGACAAGATTTTCAAAGCATACAAAGAGTACAAGGACATCCCCGGCTTCGCCAAAGTGGTGAAGAACGAGCAGATACTTGAAAACGGCGCCACGCTCAACATCTCGCAATATGTTTCACGATTGGAGGTGAAAGATGATGCGCCACAACTCTCGTTTAAAGAATTGCTGGAAGAGTGGGAAAAGAACAGAAACGCGCTTCACCAAGCCATGGAACAATTACTAACAGAATAGAATAAACGAAGAAACTATATGACCGAAACCAACCGCATAGAATTCAAGCGTGAGCTGACAAAGGAACTTGATATTGAGAAAGAAGTGGTGGCTTTTCTCAATTATCGTGAAGGGGGCATCATCTATATCGGTATTGATGACAGCGGGAAACCTGTTGGAGTGAAAGATATAGATGGTGTTATGCTCAAAATAAAGGACCGCATCCGTTCCGGCATCTCTCCTTCACCAATGGGTTTGTTCGATGTTACAGTGGAACACGTTGAAAATGTGCCCGTCATCAAAGTATTCGTTTCATCAGGCAGCGAGAAACCCTATTGCAAGACCAAATATGGTTTATCTGAAAGAGGTTGTTTCATTCGGGTGGGCACAGCCGCCGAACCCATGCCCATTGCCATGATAGACGACCTTTACGCCCACCGTGTGCGCAATTCGCTCCGCAACATCCGTTCACCACGCAAGAACCTTACGTTTCGTCAACTTCATATATATTATGAAAGCAAGGGTCTGATGCTTAATGAGCATTTTATGGAAAACCTTGACTTATTGACCGATGCCAACGAACCCAACTATGTGGCATACTTGCTCGCTGACGAGAACAGCACCTCCATAAAGGTAGCCAAATATGCAGGCACTGACCGTGACATACTGATAGCCAACAACGAACTCGGCTATTGCTCGCTACTGAAAGCAACCGACCAGGTACTTGACAAGCTGAAAGTGGAAAATAATGTCAGCAGCGAAATAACCTACAAACGTCGTATTGAATCCCCTTTGTGGGACGAGCGGGCCATGCGCGAAATAGTCATCAACGCCATTGTGCATAACGACTACTATACCAATGAGGTGCCTCCTAAGTTTGAAATATTTTCTGACCACATCGAGATAACCTCCGCTGGCCGATTGCCTATTGGTATGACGCAAGAAGAATTCTTTGGCGGAGTAAGTTCGCCACGAAACAAGGAACTTATGCGGGTGTTCCGCGATGTGGATCTGGTGGAATCTCTTGGCTCGGGTATGAAACGCATAGGGAAAGTCTATTCACTTAAAGACATCTTCTCGTTTACCACAAATTTCATTCGCACCTCAATCCCATTTCACTCGCAGAAAACAGGCCACACTCTTTCCGACAATACCGTATTCGACAATGTAAATGATAATTCTGGCAATACAAATGACACAGTTAATCAATTAGAACCTACCAAAAGACAGTTAGACATACTCTATCTCATTGCAAATGCCGCCAACGGTCGTGGCAGTGTAAATGGCAGTGTAAAAAACAGACTGACGACCAAAGAAATCGTATCCAAACTTAACTGGTCGGAGCGTGTCATCTATCGTGAATTGGCCACACTCAAGCAGTTAGGTCTTATTCAGCGCATTGGTTCCGACAAGAACGGATTCTGGGCAGTGGCCAAGGAAGGGGAAAATGTTTTATATAATGGCAGTGTAAATGGCAATGTAAATGGCAGTGTAAATATCTTTGAGGAATTATCTGAAAGACAGAAAGATATTGTTATTTTCATACAAAATATCGGACAAAATATCACGGAAAATGTCGCACAAAATGTCGCAGAAAATGTCGCAGAAAAAAACAAGGTAAACACAAAATACCTTGCCGACAAATTAGGAGTGAGCAGGAAGACCATACAGAGGGAATTGGCTGAATTGGCTGAAAGACAGATTGTTCAATGGGTTGGCTCCAACAAAACTGGCCACTGGGAAGTGACATGTCCCTCGAATGTCCCTCAAGATGACCCTCGAAATGTCCCCCAAGATGGCAGTGAAAATGTCGCACAAAATGTCGCAGTAAAAAGCAAGAAGCAATGAACGAACTACACATAGATAAAACCCACTGGAAGAGAACCAAAATCGGTGATTTGTTGTATAAAACAGAATATAACGACAAGGAGAATGCATCTAAACAATACTCCAAGTTCATAAAAATGGAACATTTGGATGCAAACTCCCTGAACATCCATCGTTGGGGAGATTCCTCTGTTGAGGATATTCCGCCCACATTCTATAAGATTTTCAAAAAAGGGCAAATTCTTTATCCAACAAGAAATCCTCAATTAAGACGCGCAGCTCTTGCTTCATTTGATGGCATTTGCGGAGAGAAAACACTAACATTAAGTTTAATTGAAGGTTGTGAAGGGTATATTCCTTTTATTGCGCACGTCTTTCATTCCAGTAAATTTATCGAATATGCTACAAATGCTCGAATTGGCTCAACAAACCCGCACATTCGTTGGCGTGATGTGGCCGATTACGAATTCCTCCTCCCGCCCAAGGCCGAGCAGAAACGCCTTGCCGAGCTGCTCTGGGCCGCCGACGAGGTGGTGGAAAAGGAGAAGAGGGTGATACAAGGTTTGGAGAAATTGTATTACAGTACAATATCAGATGTGTTTCGTAATCAACCTAAACATTGCAAATTAGGCTCATTGTGTGAAATCAAAAGCGGATTCGCGTTCCCACTAAAATATCAAGGCAAGAAAGATTTGCCAATACCATTTTTCAAGGTTGCGGATATGAACCATCCAAACAATAGATTTGAGATGATGGAAAGCGATAATTATGTGGATGACAATATTTTAAAGGCAATAAAAGGACAAACATATCCTGCTGGAACACTCGTTTTCCCAAAAATTGGAGCAACAATTAATACCGACAAAAAAAGAATGCTATCAACAGATTCTGTTGTCGACAATAATATTATGGTATTGATACCTAACAAAAAACAATTAGACTCGCATTTCTTGTTCTATTTCTTCAATACATTTAAACTATCGGACATAATAAACACGGGGGCAGTTCCTACTATTTCAGCAGAAACAGTTCGCAACATTCAAATACCTGATTTAGATATAGAAGAACAAAATAGTATAGCCAATCAAATTGATACAATTAGGTTAGCAATATCACAGCAAAGACAAGTTATCAAACAATCACAACAGATAAAGCAGGAATTAATCAATAAAGTGTTTAAGTATGAGAATCAAAAAGTTAACACTAAATAAATATAAAAGATTCCATTCATTGACAATTGATTTGGGTGATAACCCGAGTCGGATAATAGCATTAGTTGGCCCCAATGGATGTGGTAAAAGTAGCGTATTTGACGGAATGCTTTTCCACAACAACGCTTATGGACGTTTGGGTAACAAAGGTACAAAAGATTATCATTATCATTCAATTGAGCAAACTCCTTCATATAGTTACCAATCTGTTATCATTACCTTTACCACAGGGGATTTTCGTCAGGTTAGGCAGAAAAAAGAATCTGAAGGGAAAGATAATACTATTTTCTCCTTTCGTAGTCCCTATCGTTATAACAATAATCTAAAAATTAAAGAAACAAAAGCTGTTGGTGAGATTAGACTTAATAACTACGGAGCTACATTATCCTCTGATCTAGATGATAAAATGGAAGAAAACTACAGACGATTATACATAAAATACAATAATTTCTTAAATGAACAGGATTGCAAACCAAGCGAAGCAAAAAAACATATAATAGGAGAACTTAATTCCTCTATTAAATCATGTTTAGAATTAGAAATAACTAGTTTAGGAAACATAGAAGATAACAAAGGAACCTTGTTTTTTAGTAAATCAGATTATAGTGGCATTGAATTCGAATTTAACGTGCTATCATCGGGCGAAAAGGAAGTTGTAGATATTCTTTTGGATTTATATCTTCGAAAAGAAGAATACAATGACACTATCTTTTTAATTGACGAACCTGAATTACATATCAATACAGCTATACAACGAAAATTACTTATCGAGATTAATAAATTGATTGGCGAAAATTGTCAATTATGGGTTGCCACACATAGCATTGGCTTCTTAAGAGCTCTTCAAGAGGAACTAAAAGATGATTGTCAGATTATAGAGTTTAAAGCTGATACTCCTTGGGCAACAACTGATCAGACATTAACCCCTATTCTAAAAAACAGGAACCAATGGAGCCGAATATTTGCAACGGCATTAGATGATTTAACAGGTTTAATCGCTCCTAAAAGAATAATTTACTGCGAAGGGAAAGATAAGCCTTCGAAAACCGGCCAAGAAAAAGGAATGGATGCACAGGTGTATAACAACATTTTTGGAGAAAAATATCCAGATACTTTATTTGTATCAAGTGGCGGCAACACGGAATTAGACCAACGCAGCGACATTGCAATAGCCATTTTAACTAAAGTATTTCCCGATATTGAAATATGGGTTTGCAAGGATAGGGACATGTCATCAGGGGCATTGAACAATGAAAATGACAGACAATTATATTTAAGCAATAATCCAGAAAATCACAGAGTAATTAAACGTTGGGAATTAGAAAACTATTTGTATGATAAAGAAGTGTTGAAAGAATATTGTGATAATCAAGGATTGGCTTTTTCTGAATCTGATTATGATGCTTTCGTCACAGACATCGTCAATCAACATGTAAAAGATGAAACTGGACGAATAAAGAATTATTGCAATTTAAAAGTATCAATCAACCCTGATGTTTTTAAAGTAGAACTATCCAAATACATCACTCCTGACATGAACGTTTTTAAAGAGCTGGAAAAGTGCATTTTTGAACGAAAATAATTAACCTATGTCATTCAACGAAATAAACGCAGTGGAGAACTTCGTCATCCATACGATGACAGGGGTGAACTTGAATGAGACCAGTATGGCACACGAAGCGCAGGCGCCTTACGGGGCACAGTGGGAGTACCTGCCCGCCACGGAGCTGCCCCGCGAGGTTACCGAGGTGATGGTGGAAACGGAGGTGAAAAAGGCCCTCGTCCGCCTCAACCCAGAGATTGCCGCACAGCCCGAACGCGCCGACGAGGTCATCTTCAAGCTGCGTTCCATCCTGCTGTCGGTCCACAGCACCGGCCTTGTGCGCGCCAACGAGGAGTTTGCCGAGTGGCTCAAGGGCAACAAGACCATGCCCTTCGGCAAGAACTACGCCCACGTGCCCGTCCGCCTCATCGACTTCGAACATATCGCCAACAACAAGTTCCAACTGGTCAACCAGTTCAGCATCCGCAACCGCGAGACCAAACGCCCCGACATCGTGCTGTTTGTCAACGGCTTCCCCTTGGTGGTAGGCGAGGCCAAAACACCCGTGCGGCCTTCTGTTTCGTGGCTCGATGCCGCCTCCGACATCCACGATGGTTATGAAAACAGCGTGCCGGAGTTGTTTGTCCCCAATGTGTTCAGCTTCGCCACCGAAGGACGCGAACTGTTTTACGGCGCCGTACGCACGCCCTTGGAGTTTTGGTCGGCCTGGAGGCTCAACGAAGGTCAGGAAGATTCGGAAATGCCCGGCTTGGAGAATGTCTCCGCCGAGATGCGGCAGCTGCTTTCGCCCCGCACCTTGTTAGACATCCTCTACAACTTCACCACCTATACCACCAACAAGAGCCGTCAGCGCATCAAGGTGGTGTGCCGCTACCAGCAATACGAAGGTGCCAACAAGATTGTGGAGCGCGTGCTGGAAAACAAAATCAAACGCGGCCTGATATGGCACTTCCAAGGTTCGGGCAAGTCGCTGCTGATGCTCTTTGCCGCACAGAAGATGCGCCGCATGCCGGAGCTGAAAAGCCCCCAAGCCGATCACCATCGGCAGCAATTGCTGGATCGCCTCCAACGTGGTCATCTGCGGCGGCGTCACCATCGGCGAGGGCTGCGTCATCGGCGCCGGCAGCGTTGTGACACGCGACATTCCGGCAAATTCCTTTGCCGCCGGCAACCCGTGCCGCGTGATCAAGCCAATCGACAACGAATGATTTCAGACAAAACGAAAGGCAGAGATGACAAGCTCCTTGCTGCCTGTGTCATTTTACCTTTTCTTGAAAACCGCTATGTCGCCGCCGCCACTTAGAACGCGGCTATGACAGTAACCACCCCATCAAACGTCAGAAGCGCGGACTGCCCACCGCGGCAGCGGTCGCGGACTGCCCACCGCGGCAGCGGTCGCGAGCTGCCCACCGCGGCAGCGGTCAATTCTGTTTGCGGACGATTTTGTATTCGTCGTAGAACTGAAAATAATGACAGCTCTTCATGGTTTGGGTGATAAACTTTTCCATCTCGTCCTCGTCGAGGTTGACGTCGCAATAGTCGCCGAATTCCTCGTCGGTCACGTAATGGGCGCATTGTTCGCAATGATCCATTCCGGCACTCCTATATATCATATTTGTCGTAGGTGAACGGCTGATAATTCTCGAGCTGCTCCCACACCTCATCCAAGCTGTATGCCACGGTGTAGAGCTTGTGCACGGCGTCCGCCATAAAATCATTCGCCACCGACTGCTCCATCATATCGAACATCGGGTCGTAAAATTGCAGGGTGTTGAGGATGACGATGGGCTTTTGGTGCCGTCCGAGCTGCTTGAGCGTGATCACCTCAAAAAACTCCTCGAGCGTGCCGATGCCGCCGGGACAAATAACAAACGCGTCCGCCTTGTCCTCCATCACCGCCTTGCGCTCGCGCATGGTCGGCGTGAGGATCAGCTCGCCGTAATCGTCGGTCAGCACCTTTTTTTCCACAAAAAAGTCCGGACTGACGCCGATCAGCGCACCGCCCTTTTCGCGCACACCGCGCGCCACGGCGCCCATTATGCCGTATCTGCCTGCGCCGTAGACCACGCCGCACTGCTTTTCTGCCAAATATCTGCCCAGCTCCTCTGCCGTTTCGATATAACGGCGGTCAATTTGCTCGCTTGAGGAGCCGAATACGCAAATAAACTTCATTCATAAGACCTCTTATTCATAGTTTCTGACAAGCGAGATCACCTTGCCGAGCAGGACGACCTCTTCTACAATGATCGGCTCGTAGCTGTCATTCTCGGGCTGCAAACGGAAATGCCCGTTCTCTTTGTAAAAGCGCTTGACGGTGGCGGAATCCTCCACCAGCGCCACGACGATCTCGCCGTTTTCGGCGACAGGCGTGCGGTTGACGATGACGATATCGTTGTCCAAAATGCCTGCCTTCACCATACTTTCGCCCTGTATCCGCAGCGCAAACAGCTCTCTGCCTCTGCCGAGCTGCTCGGGCACCGGCACATAGCACTCCACGTCCTCAATGGCGACGATCGGGTTGCCTGCAGCGACCCTGCCCAGAACGGGAACGCTGAGGCTCTTTTCCTCACCGGTGATTTGAATACAGCGGTTCACGCCGTGCTCGCGGACGATAAAGCCCTTTTCTTCCAGTGCCTTGAGGTGATGGTGGACGGTGGAGGTGGAGCTGAGACCAACCTCGTCGCAGATCTCGCGCACCGAGGGAACGCGTCCGTCGGCGGAACAGCGCTTGAGATAATCCAAAATGCGGAGCTGACTTTTGCTTAACGGCTTCATAATGACACCTACCCTTTTATACTATTCCTATTATAGCACAACCGTTCCGAAAAATCAAACGTTTGTTCAGATAATTTTGCTTTTTTCTGAATATTTTTTTAAAATTCAACCGAACTTCAATTGAAATTCACACAGTTTTCATAAAGATATTGTTTAATATAACTGTACTCAAGAGACGGAACCGCAACCGTCGAGTATATTGTTCTACCCTCCTCAATATGAGCCGCCTCAGAGGCTCATATTTGTACCCCTCATTTTTTACAGACAAACGGAACAGCGTGTACCTTCTCCTGGTACACGTTGTTTCGTTTGTTGCTATAGGGTGGAATACGCCGTTTTTCGCTGCCGGCGAATCTTTCCTTGAACGGGTGCCTTGTCACGCCGCAAAAGGCTTGCTAAATTCGGATTTATTTGCTATGATAGTAGCAGCAAACAAAAGGAGATGTTATGATGAAAATAAAACCGATCATGACTGCAGCCTGTGCCGCCGCACTGGTGCTCGGCGCTGCCGCCTGTGGGGCACCGACACCTGTCTCCAAGGCGGACATGCTGGGGACCACAGCCTCCGACACAACGGAGACCGGCGCCGCCACGGCGGCTGTCACCACGGTCGCGCCGACGACCGAAGCACCTGCGCGCCGTGTGGAGGACTATGTGATCACCGCAAAAGAGCGCCAAATCGCCTATAACGGCGCGTTTCAGCTGACCGGCGAGGAACCGCGCACAAGCGAAACCGCCACCGCGCGTTTGCCGGAGCTGCGGCTGGACAACCCGGACGCCGCCGCCGTGAACGCCGAGATACACGAGCGTCTGGACAGCCTGTTCAACGGCTATGACAACAACGGCTATGTGAACGCCAGAGCGGACTACACCGCGGCGCTCAACGGCAACCAGATTTTGAGCCTTGCCGTTGAAACGCGCTCGGTGGACACGCCCAACAGCTTTTTTATGGTCTATAATTTTAATGTGGAGACAGGCAACCGCCTGACGCGCGACGAGGTGGCAGCGATCGCCGGCACAACGACGCAGGACGTGCTGGGCGAGATCATCGACGACATCAACACGCGCTGTGACAATTTGGATGTGTCGGGCGGTATGCTTGACCAAATGGAACGTTCAAGAGCGCGTTCGCTGGCGCAGGAGAATTTGGATCAGGCGCAGTTTTTCTTTGACGAGAACGGCGTGCTCAACGCAGTCTATCGTTATTACTGGATAGCCGGCGCCGAAAACTACGGCGCACTCCTCAACACAAGCTTTGTGTGTCAATTGCAGCGGTGACGCCGGCAGCGTGTCGCTGCACCCAATTCCGCCTATTGACAGATGGCGGTGTAGATAAGGTTCTGCAACGGCGGTGTTATAAATGGCGTTAAGGATAACTTTTTTACGGTATGTTGTAAAGATATGATGGACAGCAATTGGCAACGGCGGAATCAAGCAAGGTGTTGCAGGCAGCGGTGACGATTAGCCCTTACAAAAACGCATACTAATACTAAACTCAAATAAAAAATAGACAATCTTTGCGGTCTATTTTCCGCAATACTTCGTTGTCGTCCTTGCAAGGCGACAGCCTTGCGGCGTCCTTCGCCTCGTCTTGC
>JAEEGK010004540.1_pt1 | contig 33965 bp, 11 predicted proteins | sample 8958771 | NCBI WGS metagenome assembly JAEEGK01 (sample SAMN16246547, study PRJNA631951) | gut metagenome | biome: gut microbiome; feature: rumen; material: SC-attached | host: Bos | place: Iran: Karaj | collected 2018-10 | reverse complement strand
TGGGCTATACGCTCTATCTCCTTGCTCATCGTCGCAGAGAAGAGCAGTGTGTTACGGTCCTCAGGAATACCCTCCAGAATGGCATCGATACTCTCCGAGAAACCCATATTCAGCATCTCGTCAGCCTCATCCAGTACGACGTTATAGACATTGTCCAGCTGAGCTACACCTCGGTTCATCAGGTCGATGAGTCTTCCTGGGGTGGCTACAATAATCTGGGCACCCTTGCGCAGGGCACGAATCTGCTGCTCGATAGAGGCACCACCGTAAACCGCCTCCACATGGATGTCGTCCATGTATTTCGAGAAGTCGCGCAAGTCGTCAGCAATCTGCAGACAGAGCTCGCGGGTGGGCGACAGAATCAGTGCCTGTGTCTCCTTGCGACTGGTATCAATACGCTGCAGTACGGGTATGCCAAATGCTGCCGTCTTACCCGTACCCGTCTGGGCCAGGGCAATGACATCATTTCTGTTTCCTAACAAGTAAGGTATTACTTCCTCCTGTACAGGCATGGGTTGTACGAAACCCATCTCCTCAATGGCTTTGCGAATCCCTTCGCTAACACCTAATTCTTCAAATGTCTTCAAAATATACTCAATTAAAAATAATCATCATGCAAAGAAAAGATAACAAATGGCTATAGCCGCCAAGATACCTGCCAAGTCTGCCAACAGACCACAGGTGACTGCATGGCGCGTCTTCGACACACCTACCGAACCGAAATAGACCGCCAGAATATAGAAGGTGGTATCTGTAGAGCCCTGGAATACCGATGCCAGACGGCCCACAAACGAGTCTGCACCATAGGTCGTCATCGCATCCACCATCATACCACGGGCACCACTACCCGACAGCGGTTTCATCAGTGCCGTAGGCATGGCATCCACCCACTGGGCATCAACACCACAGGCATCGACACCGGCACGCAGGCCGCCAATCAGCATATCCATGGCACCACTGGCGCGAAAAACGCCGATTCCAACGAGAATAGCCACCAGATAGGGAATGATGCGCACGGCTGTGGTAAAACCATCCTTAGCACCCTCGATAAAAGCATCATAGACATTGATCTTCTTACGCACTCCAGCCACGATGAAACCGGTAATTATCGTCATCAACAGGATGTTAGCCACTGTCGTACTCCAAACATTCATCGTTTCTGAGTCCATCTGAGAGAACGCCCAGATGACACCTGCCACCAACGTACATGCTCCACCCAACGTGAGCAGCATGGTACGGTTCAGTAGGTTGATGCGCTGGAACAGCGAGGTAACAACGACACCCACCACTGTTGAGAAGAACGTCGCCAGCAAGATAGGGATAAAGATGTCGGTGGGATGTGCTGCACCCATCTGTGCACGATACACCATGATACTCACCGGTATGAGCGTCAGACCACTAGTATTCAGCACCAGGAACATAATCATGGGGTTCGAGGCAGTATCCTTCTTCGTATTCAACTCCTGCATCTGCTCCATGGCCTTCAATCCCAATGGTGTGGCGGCATTGTCCAACCCCAACATATTGGCGGCGATGTTCATAAAGATGCTACCTGTCACTGGGTGTCCTTTGGGAATGTCTGGAAAGAGTTTGGTGAACACAGGCGACAGCAGGCGTGCCAGCACATTGACCACCCCGCCCTTTTCACCAATCTTCATCACACCCATCCAGAGCGACAGCACACCTGTCAGACCCAAGGATATCTCAAAGGCCGTCTTCGACGAGCTAAAGGTAGAGTCCATCATGGCAGGGAAGACCTCAAAGTCTCCCCAGAACACCAGTTTCACCGTTGCAATGACGAAAGCAACGAGAAAGAAAGCTACCCAGATATAATTCAGTACCATAGTGCCTGCAAAGGTAACACATTTTTCTGAAACGAACAAAAAAAAGAGCAACTACATCACGCAGCCACTCTTTTCACAATTTATTTTAGTATTTGATGATTGTTATTTTCACCATATTATCACCTGACCGTCAATCGAATGGTTGTACCAATCCGTATCAGTGGTCATATCAACGGCCCAATTAGCAAACTTATTGTAAGCGTCATTGATATTAGTACGCTCATTAGCCCAGAACCACTTACCCTCAGCATTACCTGTAACAGTAACACGGAAAGGAGCTTCACCTTGTTTTGGAGCCTCTACAAGGACTTCCTCACCATTCTTCTTGGTTACTAGAATCTTGATGTCCAGCTTGTCAACAGTCTCACCTTCAGGAACGGTTACTGTTCCCAGCACAGCTAGAGGCATCTTAACAAACTTCTTGGTATTGTCACCGAAGGCACCATAGGTATGAACCTCCTCACCAAGCTGCTCATTACCACAGAACACTTTCTGCTGTAAGGTACCACCAATGGCACAAAGTTCTACTGTAGATACCCCGTTGGCATCAGGATTGCTGACACGGACCACAACATCGTTGAAATCAAAGTCGTCGCTGGTTCCCATATCCTCGAAAGCGAAGTAAACATACTGCTTGGGATCAGGAGGCGTAACACCACCATTATAGCCTGGATTACAAGCTGTAGCCTGAATCGTAATATTGGCAGCATCACCAAATCTGGCTACCTTGGCATTTCCCTTGATAGCGATATAGGGATACTGACCAGACCAGCCATTGGGGAAATGACTATCGGATGCCACATAGAGGTTACCGCCATAAGTTACTTCGTATCCCTGATTAGCTGCGCCTGCGACAATGTCCTTAGCATGGAAGACCGCATAGTCACCGTTCTCAGGACCATAGACGCCATAGTCAGCCTTGGTAGCGTTCATTATCGCGGTCTCTGTCACCTCAAAGACAGAACCAGCACCCATATAGATGTAGAACGGACCACCGTTGAATGAGCTCCAACCAGTAGTGTAGCTCTTTGCCCAGTTACCACCGCCATTGAAGTACTTCGTGACGACACCTGAGCCAGCATCCATCTTAAAGTTACCGTTACCTGGATTATCACCAAGGTTAATGTTGAAGTCTTCGTCAACCGTCAGACGGCAGTTGTTAATAACCTCGTCACTGGCAGCATTGTAAATGAAGTTGCCGGTATGATACTGACCATTGTTCACCCAGGTATTGTCATTGCTGTTGACAAAGGTAGTGCCGCTAATCGTGATGTTAGCATTATTCTCAACTTTACCACTACCTGCAGTATTCAGGTCGGCAGCAGTAATTGTACCGTTATTCTCGATAACAGAAAGCGTGTTCTCAACAGAAATCTTACCGCTAACCGTCACCGTACCGCCATTCACCAACCAGCTATCACTGTTGGTAGAGAGCTTGCTTGTCACAATAGTACCGTGATTGAAGATATGCAGACCATTGTTGAGCTTCAATTCGCCATTGGCTACCAACTTGGCGCCTTCAGCGATATAGATATTGGTGTATTGCTGCAAGTTGCCAGAGCCATTATTTTCAGCAAGGGTGAGCGTGGCTCCTTTTACCAAGTACAACTCAGAATGACCATCGAAATAGAAGCTTCGATTGCTAAAGTCGCAATTGCCCTTGATATATAACACACCACCAGAGCGGTCTTGCCAGTTGCCTTCAGCAGTAGCAGCACCCCAAATATTGAGCTCGCCCTGCCAAGTCTCATCGATATAGTTGTTGCAACGACCCACATTCTGTGTTAGTTTCCCAACTCCAGCAGGAACGTCGTCCAGGAACTTGCTGGCATCGGCATCTTCAGGGAAGGTGAAGCTGGGTTGGATGGCACGACGAGCAGGAGCATTGTTGGCTGACTCGCTGGCATAGAACTTCACGCTGACCTCCGACTCAGAGGCATCAAAGCTCATATTGTCAATGATATAGCCCTCGTCATCAAGAATCGTGGCATAGAGTGTGGTAACATTCTGCGGACGTATAACCGTTGCTGTTACTTGCTGACCAGAATCAACGAAAGACTCATAAAGAGGAGCTACGGTGTTTCCAAACGGATTGGCCGAATAGATTTTCAGTGTTCCGGCTTTGACCACCGAGACACTCACCTGCGTCGTCACCGCCGTATTCCAAGTCTGTTGTGCATCAATATCACGACCATCCAAGACTATTGTCTTGAAGTTTGATCCATATTCTTCTGCAAACCGCTGGGCTGCACTGCCAGATACTTTCCATGCTTCGTGCGTACAACCTGTAATTAACATAGTGCCCATCAAGAGGGCTACTCCTTTCATCAAATACTTCTTCATTTAGCTAAACAATTAATATTTCTCGTTTTCGGGTGCAAAGTTACCGTTTTTTTCGCTAAATATCAAATTTTTAACGACAAAATTGTTTCAGTTAGGATTTTTTTGCTTATCTTTGCACCGAAAATATCGATATTATTTAAATAAGTATGCGCATGAAGAATCATTTTTGGATTGCTATGGCCTTGCTGTCGTTGGGAGTAACGTCATGTAAGGACGACATCACTTTCGACCAAGAAACATACGACCAACTGGTTGATGCTGCTTTCCCTGTACAGAATGTTGACCCCACTCATCAGTGGGCTACTGTTGGTGTTGCAAACACCATCATTAACGTCAATACGGGAACGAAAGACGTCTATCAGGTAAAGATTTATGAGCAGAACCCCATCGGCTATCAGGGAACACTGAAGCTACTGGGCGAAGGACGTATTACTGACGGTGATGCCCTGAAGATGAAGATCAGCTATCAGTTGGCACAACCATGGGCCTATGTTACCTTATTCGACTCACAGAACTACATGTCGGTCTATCCTGCCCTGATTAAGGATGGGGTGCTGAACGTAGACGTTAATAATGCGAAGACCCCTAACGCCTCACGTCGTGCAGGACTTGAGCCTAAATGGAAATTCAGTGGCATGCCCGCTGATGAAGACTTTGCCACATCGCTTCCTGACAATTACGTTACAGATGCTAATGCCAATGGTGGCGGTCAAGGCGTAAACATCGTCATCCAAAGTTCATACATTGGTTATCTGAATTTATGGAATGCTGGCAGCAATATCTATTTCCCTGCAGGCAACTGGACGGTAGGAGGCCAAAATGTCGGTGCCAATTCGCATGTTTATCTGCTGCCTGGTGCCCACGTTACATTTAACGGCGAATATAACTTGAACTCGACCAATGCTACCATGCACATTGCACAGGGAGCCACATTCAACGCGAACAGCATAAGCTATAACTTTAATCTCTATAACCGTGGCGAGATTACCACACAGATGATGACGCAGTATGCCCAAGGAACGCTCGTCAACGAGGGTACAGTGACCATTGAGCAGAATCTGAAGATAGCCAACAACATGTCGGAAGTTATCAATGCTGGCACGCTGACTGCTGCTTCAATGAGCGTTGAGGGTTCCGGCCACTTCCAGAATCTGGGTACGATGACTCTCAGTGGCGAGACCACCGTTAATAGCAACAACTGTACATGGGTTAATGATGGCACCTATACGACAGGCTCTTTCGTTTACACTGCTGGTAGCACAGATGTTATCAACAACTGTAAACTGACATGTACCGATAAGTTCCGCATCAATTTGGGAGATACCAAGGAGAACGGATTCCAAATGAATGGTGGAGCTTCTGTCATCACAAAGAACTTTGAGTTTGAAGGTCCTGGTTATATTAAGATGGGTAGCAATTCATTATTCCACGTTACAGAATCTGCAAAGTTTTATATAGCAAATGATGGATATGGTATATATGGTCCTGATACTGGTGCTGAAGCCGTTTTCCAGGCTAAAAAGATAGAACGCCTTAGGAGTTGGGAAACCAACCAAGGCTTTACTGCCAACTACTTTGGACACTTGTATGTTGCAACAGACGATCATTTCAATTTCGGCTATTCTGACAAGTCTGAAGAGCAACAAAAAGCAGGCGAAATTGGTACACACCCCTACTACCGTTTGGACGCAGCATCTGGCGCGAAGATGGTCCCATACAATGGCGCTAAGGCAGAATTGTCAGATGCAGGTTGCGGTGCTGCCTATATTGGCAAGCCTGACGAAGGTGGACGTGAAGAGACACCGATGTCCTATCGCTACTGCTTCGAGGACAACTTCCCCGACGTAGGTGACTACGATTTCAACGACGTAGTGCTGACCGTTACGCCAACCCTCGACGACAAGACACTGACCATCAAGGTCAGCCTCGATGCCGTGGGTGCTACCAAGACTCTTGGAGCAGCCATCCGCCTGATAGGCGTCAAGAGCGAAGACCTGGATCGCTACGAAGTAACCAAGGCTTTCCCAACGGTTGACGGCAATGGACAGGGGGACTACCACAACATCGAGCATAGCGACGGATTCGTCTTGGAAGGCCAGGAGCCCAACCTCACCGACAATATGGTCATCGTACTCTTCAGAGATGCCCACTGGGCTATCAATCCCCAGACGCTCTCAGACGGTTCGGTAGAGCATATATTCTTTAACACCGTAAAGAAAGGTGATTACTACGAAAGAGATGTCACTCCACCTACAGCCACCTACACCCTTGTCTTCAAGGATGCAGCTAAGGCAAAGGAGATGCTCGCCACGAAACTATACGATGTCTTTATCGTCATACCTTATAATGGCAGCTATTGGGAGGTTCACACTGTACAGTTCGGTTTCAAGACCGCTCAGGTCATCACGACCAGAAAGCCAGAACCAGGCTACTCCACTGCTTACGGCAGCAACATGCCCTGGGCTATCATGGTTCCTGGTGACTTCAAATACCCCTATGAGTGGCAGGTCATCGGTAACAACAAAGACGGAGAAATCATCGGTGCCTATAAGGAGTCTGGTCATTCCTTCGCTGAATGGGCTGAAAACAGCGATGACGCTACTGACTGGTACAAATACCCCACCGCTGGTCTCGTCTACGAAAAATAGGCTTAGTTTGTACCGTACTTACATCTACAATGGGCGAGGGAACGTTTTCCCTTGCCCATTATTGATTTTTGTTAAATCCTATTAACATTTCGAGTGGGGGGTGAAGATTTGTTAAATTCTCCATATTAATAGGTAAAAAGTGACCTATTATTCAAAAAAAATATCTAAATTTGCACTATTAGTATTAAATAATAATACATCAATCAGAAACTTTAAATGTCTAAAACTATCCTACATATCAAAAAAAGCGCAGCAGTTTTTCTGTTGTTGACGTGCACACTACTTGTCTGCGCACAGCGGGATTTTCACATGACAATAGGCAACAATTTGCTCTATGATGCTACGCTGACGCCCAATCTGCGTGTAGGATTGAAACTCTCCGAACATTGGTCAGCAGGACTTACCGCAGGCTATCGCCCGTGGCCGACAGATGAAGCAACGAATACGAAGTGGCGCCACCTGTTGCTATCGCCAGACGTACGCTACTGGCTAAAGGGAGTCAATACGGGGCATTTCATAGGTGGAAACCTTATTTACGCACATTACAACATTGCCAACGTAGATCCGATTATCTACAAGGTGGAAAAGAATATCCGACGTCAAGGTGACCTTGGCGCCGTAGGTGTTTTCTATGGATACTCCTGGGCTTTAGGCCGTTACTGGAACATTGAGGCACTGATTGGTGGTGCGGTAGCATACACAAAATACGAGGCCTTTGCCTGTGGGCACTGTGGAAAGAAGCTGAAGGACGACAAGAAGGTTTTGCTCATGCCACAGGCTGCTCTGTCGATTGTTTACAACATTCCGGGTCGTCCACGTAAACCACAACATGAGCCGCAGCCCGTCATAGAGGAGCCTATAGTAGAGCCGCAGGTAGAACAGCCTATAACGCCTGCTCCAGAACCTGTCATCGAGCAGCCTGTTGTTGTTGAACAGAAGCCGGAACCCAAGACCGTCACGAAGACCATCAGAGACACCCTGTATGTACATTTCCCATGGAGCAAGAGTGTGCTTAACGAAGACTTCCGCGAGAACCGCGAAACACTGCAGCGCATCATCGATGTTACTCGCGAGTCGGCCATCAATGGCAACATGACCATCAAGAAGATACAGATTGTGGGCTTGGCATCTGTCGAGGGTAATACGGCATATAACGAACGCTTGGCTCATGATCGTGCTTTGGCTCTGAAACAGTATGTCCAGCAACATATTGATATTCCTAACGAGAAATTCGAGATTGTCGGTGGTGGCGAGGCTTGGGACTGGTTCCGCAAGCAACTGGTGGAGAACGTCGACCAACGTCCTGACCTGAAGAGGGCTATCGAGATTATCGATACAGCACCCAATGTCAACAACCGTAAGTGGCGTCTGCACGTCATGAACCATGGACAGACATGGGAGTATATCCGTCGCCACATCCTAAAGAATCAGCGTAACTCGGGCTACATCATCGTCTACTACGAAGACGAAGAACAGCAGTAGAGCCCTAAGAGAGAATCAATATAGAACAAACAATAATAACAATAATAACAAAACCAACAACGATGAAAAAGTTTTTCGTTTATGCTTTATCTGGTGCAGTAGCATTGACAAGCATGTATGCATTCACCGCTTGCTCGTCTTCCAACGATGCCTTGACAGAGCAACCGGAAGAGACAAATCCCAACTACAATCCCGCCACAGGCGAGGTATTGACTAAGTTCGTCTTTAACGTTGCAACTGGCAACACCACTCGTCAGACATCTGCTGCCACACAAGCTTCGTCGTCAGAAACTTTCCGTGGCATCAACAGTGCAGTGCTTTTATCGTTTAAGCAAACTGATGACAACAAGCACATTTCAGCTGCGACTAACGCAGACAAGCGTTACGACTTGCAAAGCATTATGTCAGCAGGAAGCATTGACGAAACTAATTCACACCGCGTCATTGAAACTTCGTTGCCTCTGAACACCAATTCGATGATTTTCTATGGAAAAGCCATCCAGTCCTCTCCAGCAGACTACGAAGCGTATGGTCATCTGGATGATTTCACCATTGCTAACCCTGCTGCTACAGGTCTTGACATGAGTGCAACCAACATTGAGTTGGGTTCACGCATCAATGGCAATCTTGAAAATTTCCAGAAGATTGAAACCTTGCTGGCTGGAATTCTTACCTGCATCATGAACTCCAATCTTAATGGTGAACATAAAACCGCTGTCACCTTTGAAGGAAATTCATTTGATTACCCTGATGGCATTTATTGGGCATCCTACGCAAATATCTCAGGTATGAGTCCGGCTACTCCTAGTCACGAACTCTATGCTTTGGAAAAAAAGTTGGCTGATGTCTATAAGGAGATGACGAACATTCGTGATGCTGAAGGTGAACTTCGTGGAGGCTGTGCACATAACATCATATATACCATTCAGGCTATGTGGTCTGTCATCAACGAGGTACGTTATGCCACTCCATTCTGCAAAGAAGAGGCTGTTGCTAAAGCACTTGCTATTCACATCCATAACCGTATAGAAAAATATTTCAACGGTACTGTTCCTGCCTCTGGCGCAGAAGTAACAAATGTCAGCATTAAGACTGCTACTGATAATATCATAGATGCCTTTATAGCAGACACTGCTTGGCCTACTACTGCAGATGCAAAACCAGCAAAAAGTGATTTTTCTAGCATAAATAGCTTAAATCTGAACCAATTCCCAGAAGAGTTGTATCATGTGCCTGCAGGTTCAGCTCACTATAAGTTTGATAGCACAAAACAACAGTTCTACTATCAGCAGGACTACAACACCAGTGCAGTGGGTGGCGGTGGATTCAATGTCACCAGCTACTATTATCCTGCAGAGCTTTGCTATTTTGGCAACAGCCCTGTCCGCACTTCAAGCGCTCAGGTTAGACCTGCTGATTATCCTAATGGCGTGGCTACATGGAAAAATGACGCTAGCTGGAGCTCAAGTTGGAACGGCACGCATGTAACTTCCTCCACACAGGCTGTTGCTATGAAGAACAACATCAACTATGGCACCTCACTGCTGAAGACAACAGTACAATATGGTGCGTCAACCCTTTATGACAACAACCACAATATCCAGTATTACAAGGATAATACTATCTCGGCCACAGACGAGCCCAATAATACAATTACTGTTAGTGCAACAAGTTTCCTGCTGAATGGTATTCTCATTGGTGGACAGTCAAAGAAGGTGGGTTGGAACTACCTGCCAAAGACTGTTACTGCTCCCGAAACGAACCCCTTAGGCTACATCTATGACAATGTCATCACTAGTACAAGTATTCCTGAAAGTGATAAATCCGCACCAAACTATACACTGGTGTTTGACAACTTCAATGCCACAGCTGCCGCCAATAGCCAACCCCAAGATAAGGTATATGTTGCTTTGGAATTGGTTAACAATACTGACCAGGACTTCTATGGTGAACATGGCCTCATACGCAAGGGGGGAACATTCTACCTGATTGGTGAGCTTGACCCTAACAAGACGACGGGAATTACGGGTCCTACATGGGCTGACTCAGATCACCCACTGCCTCCATACAATACTGACGGCACAACCAACAAGGTACCTCGTGTATTCATTCAGGACTATATGACTTCTGTCAACTTCAAGATAAGTGAATACTCTCTGCAGCATGCCTACTTGACCGTTCCAGACCTGCGCTATAGCGCCCTGACACTAGGTCTCTCAGTAGATATGACTTGGTCGACAGGTATCGACTTCGGCGATATTATTATTGGTGGTGGAGAAATTACTACCCCAACTAACCCCTAACATTTAACACGCAAAACTGTGAAGGCCAGAAGAAATTCTTTCATGATATGTTTCTTGCTGTCAGCCGTTTGGCTGATGGCAGGATGCTCTGTCATTGATGATGATCTGTCGAATTGTCCTAGCGATGATACCCAGTATCAGATGGGATACCAGTTGAAACTGGTGACCAATATGACCACTGAACTGAAGACACAGCTCACCACCATGACCGAGCTCAAAGTGGCTAACGCCCTACAGACGCATCTGAAAGATATCTTCAGCGACTATGCCCACGACGTAGATCTCTCATTCTACGATACGGAAGGAAAGAAGGATCGTCTGCAGCACGACCAGCACATCATGGATGCCAACCAATCGAGCTACACCCTCACCCTGCCCATGCACAAATACATGCACCTGGCAGTGGCGAATATCGCCAATAATGCTGTGGTGGACCTCGTCAACGACCAGCAAAGCATGACATCGATGCTACAACAGGCAATAGCCAACAGTGATGGAATCCTTCCGTCGCACGCCACAGGTATCTTTACCGCTCGCCAACCCATGGAAGTACTGGAAGGCGTTGACCAGACATTCAACGTACACCTGTATATGGCCAATTGTTCCGCTACGCTAGTGCTCGACCCCAAAGGACAGAGCTATACCGACCTGAAGGTGTTTGCCACAGGCTTTGCCAACAACTTCCTCATCAGCGACAGTACCTATGTCTATGAGAATACCTCTACGCTGATTGAGGCACGACCTGTAGCCACAGATAACGACCTGCTGTGCTTCTGCTCTGTGAACTTCCCTTCACGCGATGCCGCCCCTTCGTCAGCAAGACGACGTGCAGAGACCAATCCTTCTCTCTGGCAGTTTAAGGTATATCTCACCAAGCCTGACGGTAAGGTAACAGAGACCATCTTGGACATTGAAGAGCCACTGAAGGCGGGCGATTTGAAAATCATCAAAGGTTCACTCGATAGCGAAGGTGCCGTTAGACCTTACGACACGACAATAGGAGTTAGCGTAACGATGGACTGGAACGAAGGCGGAGATTATGAGTGGGAAATGTAATATATAAATAATGTATATAATATAATAAGGTGAACGTAAGAAATATCATATATTGTCCATTGCTGTACATGGTGTTGTTTTCATGTACGACAGGGGATGATGTGCCCCAGGAAAGTGGCAATAAGGCTACTGGTCTGCTGCTCAGTGTGGGCAAGACGGAACACCTTACACGTCAGTCCAGCAATGTGGTACAGGATGAAGGACAATCCTTCAGAGGCCTCAAAGGACTGCTGGCTATTCCATTTTCTACAAGCGGAGGAGCGGTAACAACCGGCGATGCCCCTCTACTCTCAGAAGTCTCGGGCAATGAAGACTCCAGAGTCATCGGCCAGAATTACTATTATCTTCCCTGTAACCTCATGTCCGGCACTAACCGAATGCTGGTTTACGGTCAAGCTGCTGATATTACCGGTAAAACGGAGTCTTATCAGAATGGAAAGTTAGAAACAACACTCGTTGACCGTATGTCACCTGCTGACATATCGTTCAGCCTGTCGCAGATTCGTAATACCTTTGACGTTCATGAAGACGCTCAAGCTCTGGCCGACTATTTGACATATATTGCCAATACCCCAAATTGGAGCACAACGGACAATAGTGAGCTAAAAGCCCTCTATTTACAGTTTATCCAAGCAGATGCCCAGACGACTGGGCAGATGGCGGGTTCTGCTGCCAATGTGAAGGCGTATGCCAAGGCACTTAGAGATATTCTGGTAGGCAATACAGATGCGCTGAGCCAGGCAATTGTTGACAGAATTGACGATAATAACAGTATTGCATCCAACACCTATCCTGCATCTATCGGACTGCCCGACGGAGCAGCAGCCTTGAAATGGAACAATACGGCCTTTACCGTACGTACACAGACGACCACCATCGACAATATCAACGGTATCACCCGCTATACCTACCCTGCAGAACTGTGGTACTTTGTCGACAGTCCTATTCATACTTCACGCAGCGAGGTTTCTAAAGAGAGTTACGTAGGAAAGACGTGGAATGAAATACTAACGACTCTTTATACCGACGGCAACTCTGTGATGCGCAGCACCCAGTCGGTTGCTGTAGATAATCCTCTGCAATATGGAGTGGGACGCCTGCAGATGACACTGACAGAGATTGCGTCGAGTCTGGAAGATGCCAAGGGACAGAATCTGCATGGTTCTAACGAAGAACAGACGTTGACAGGCGTCATTATTGGCGGACAGCATACTGTGGGCTTTGACTTTAAGCCCAAAGGGCCCCAGAGCGATCTGGATGCACGTTTCATTTATGATCGCGAAGTGGGTACTGCTGGCTCGGATGGCAAATGGACGGTTAACACATTGGTGCTGCAGTCGTACGATGGTGAAAAAGTACCCATTGTGCTGGAATTCAAGAACAACACCGAATATCAGTTTACTGGCAAGGATGGCATCATCTATCCTGGTACGAAGTTCTATCTCATCGCAGAGGTGGACCCTGCCGGCAAGGGTGAGGGGAACTATGCCGGACGTGTATTTACACAAGACTACACGACGAAGGTGAGCATGAAGGTCACTTCACTGGCCAATGCCTACTCTTGTATGCCCGACCTGTTGGCTCCACGCCTGGAGATTGGTGTCGAAGTCACCACCGACTGGATACTATCCACCCCAACAACAGTGATATTGTAAGAAGTAAAAAATCAATATGAAGAATATAAGAATACATATCGGATGGTTATGGAGCAGTATCTTACTGATGCTGTTGACAGCCTGCAGCTCCTCCAGTGACAGAGAGGAAGCTAAACCTACCATGCTGACCATCTATGTGTATTCACCCGACCGGCCAATCATCACCCGTTCAAGTGTTGGTTCTGTCAGCGCTTTGGAGACTGAGAACAAAGTAAACAGCGTACAATTGTGGATTTTCGATGCCAGTGGCAATAAGGTAGGATACCTCAGTACCACTGAGACCGCCTCACTGAATGATGGTCAAGGTGCAGTTTACCAGATTCCCGTCAGCGATGAGTTTGCGCAGAACAAACCTAATGTAGACGTCTACGTACTGGCTAATGTAACTGCAAATAACTGTGGCATCACTGCCACACTGAATGAGAACACCACTCGTGAGGCACTGATAGAACAGGCAAAGATTACCGTTGCCCATTATGGAGTAACGATCGGAAGCCTAACCACGACTGTTCCCAATGACGGACTGCCAATGGCTGGCGTGCTGACGAATCAACCTGTTATTGGCGATGCTCCTGTACTGCGTATCGGTACTACAAGCAATATTGCTACTGTTCCCCTGACACGTGCTGTGTCGAAACTGCGTTTCTTCTTTGCTAATGTGCAGAACGCTCCCGAATTAACGATTACAGGTATCACGTTGAAAGGATCACTCATTCCTAATGAAGAGTATCTGTTCTCGCAAAACCAGTTGTTGACTTACGATACAAATGATACACCCATCTTGGCAAATGCCATCACGGTGCAGAAGAAAGTGAATCCTGACCAATACGCCTACAATGGCCAGACAGCTCAGGACTATGAAAATTTGATGGTAGGTGCGGAACTGTCGCAGGCTGGTCCCTATTACCTCCGTGAATCAGGAAAGTTGGTAGAGGGTACCATCACCTATACCGTAGAGGGCATCACAGATGCCCAGACTGCTAACTTCAAGATGAAGGAGCTGGGCGACTTCCTCCGAAATCACTCATGGATCGTCTATGCCTACTACGAAGGACTCTCTGGATTGCAGGTGGTCACAGTTGACGTGACACCTTGGGTCAACAAAAATGACAATCACGAAGTATATAACTGGTAAATAAAGAAGATACAGGTGAAGAAGTTACTTACATATATAATAATGCTGCTGATACTGACAGCCTGCAGTTCCTCCTTAGACCGTATGGAAGAACCGCAGTCTGATGTGCAGGATTCAGAGAGCAACTTTACCCTGGTGTCCTTCACACGAGCCAATCGTGCGCTAACCATAGAAGAGGAATATGCTTCTATCGGCATGTTCCTGGTAGGGTCAGACACTCAGCATAAACAGTTCCATTACAGACAGAATGACCATAGATGGCATTCCAACATAGAAGTGACCTCCGGACAAAGCTACAGGTTATACGCCTATGCCCCTGCAGATGCAGTAACGGCAGCCATTTCTGAAGAATCTGCAGCAGGGGTTACCATGACCTTTACGCAACTGCCCACTGTAAGCAGTCAGGACATCTGCTTCGCGGTAGGTGTACAACATATGACAGAAGCTAATGGCACAAAAGACATCAAACTCGGCAAGTTCTCCTTCGCAGGAGCAGTCCAAGATCATAATTTCATCAACCTGCTGATGGATCACCTCTATGCAGGTATTAAGCTACAGATGACGATTGATGGTGAGTACACCCAACTGAGAACTATCAAAATCAGAAAACTGGAGTTAAAGAGCACGAAATCTACCGCTCAGGCCGTAGTAACACTTGCTTCCAATACAGAAAACAATGATCCTGTTCAGTCTGTGACTTACAGCAGTTTGTCAGAAATGTCAGGAACAGAGCGGATTGTCACCTTCTTTGAAAGCACAGAGGGGGTAGAATTGAATGCTGACAACATCACCACTCCTTGTCCCTTGGAGGCGATGTGCTGCTTCGTACCGACACTGAGTGGTGACCCGACACTGAGTGGTGACCTAACGCTGGTGACGACTTACGACGTGTACGATAAAAATGACAACAGGATAGGTGAACGCACTGCCTCAAATAAACTACCCAATATGGCAGCTAACAGGGGGGATTGCGTCACACTGACTTTGAAAGTAAGTCCCACCTATCTCTACGTGTTGTCAGACCCCGATTTGGATAATCCGACCATTACGGTCAATTAAAATATGATATTTGCATTGAATAGGAAACATACCATAATAAGCTTGCTGATCCTACTATTGACAATAGTCAATGGTCAATGGTCAATGGTCAATGCCCAAATTGTCATAGGCGGACATGTCTATGGAGGTGGTAATGCCGGAAATACCGGCGGTAATACCACTGTTACTGTGCGTGCTGGCGATCTGGACAGAGTCTTTGGTGGTGCCCGTATGGCGAATGTCGAGGGTAGGGCTTTCGTGAACATTGACGGTGCCCATGCTTCTAACTATATTGTTATTAATCGTCTTTATGGTGGTAACGATATCGCGGGTACCATCGGCACGTCAAACGATGAGCTACCAGATGTTATAAAAGATCATGCTACTACCAATGGTGTTGACAAGACTTGGAATGCCCTTGTACTCATCACCACCAAGACCGTAACAACAGGAGAAGGACCCAATGCTGTCACCACTGAGGCTGAGGGCGCTCAGAAGATATATATTGGTCAACTCTTTGGTGGTGGTGATGGTGAATATGAATATGGCTACAGTACTGAACGTTCCGTCTATTATGCTAAAGAGAATAATGTAGAAGTAGCTACCAGTAGCACAGAACTCACGGTTCCTAATATTGGTAAGACCTTCGTTGACATTCATGGTGGTTCTATCGTCTATGCCTATGGTGGTGGTAACAATGCTACAATAACCGAGCGCACTGTTATCAGTATGGATAACCCCAGTGCAGTGGTGAACAGTATCATAGATGCCACCAATCCTAATGCTGATACAAATGGTGAGCTGTTGACCAACGACCGCTTCGAGAACAAGATGGACATCAATACAACTTTCTCTTATCCTAGCAGTGCTGAATACCAGATAGGTCGTATGTTCGGTGGTAACAATAAGGCTGATATGGCCATCCGTCCCCGATGGAATCTGCAAAAAGGTAGGGTGCGAATGCTGTATGGAGGCGGTAACGAGGGACGCATGACCAGTCCTGAAGGACTGCTGCTACAACTTACAGGTACTGGAATGGTGGTCGATAATGTCTATGGCGGTTGTCGCAAGGCCGATGTGAAGCCTTTGTACAACAACAACGATGCTACACCAGTGCCTTATGACAAAGTAGCATTGGATCCTGCAGATAATCCTAATAACATTCCTGCTGGCTACGCTGCTCGTGTCAGAGTGACGGCCGGTCACGTCAACAACGTTTATGGAGGTAACGACATCTCAGGTAACGTCTATGGTGGCAATACTGTGGGTATTCTGACCCGTATTTATGTCGATGTTTATGGTGGCGGTAATGGCTAGTACGCCCACACCGAAAACCAAAAACTGAAGGATGACCCACGTTGGAGTGACTTCTATTATGACCCCAAGAAAATATTAGGTTTAACAAGCGACACATTTACGGGCATGCAGTCAGCAGAGGCCCTCAATCTCTTCCGTCCTAACGCAGAAAAGGTATCTATCCTCGTCAGAGGTACAGCAGAGAAGCCTACCATCGTAGAAGGTGCTCTCTATGTAGGTGGTAACAGTGCTTCACTGCGAGAGAATATTGCTGGTTCAAGTTCTGGCGACCAAACACACATTAAGATTGGCTCTTATGTGACCATCGACAACGTGTTCCTCGGCAATAACGGCGAGAACATGATAAAATACAATGAGGCTGTAGGTGGTAAAAACGAGGGTGTGCTGCGCACCATGAAAAGAGCTGATATCGATGGCGCTGATGGTACCAAGTTCAACTCGATGAACTTGGAGGACGAAGCTGTCTTTGCCAAATACATGGAGGGTTGTGCCATGAAGGTGAAATCTGCCGTTGTCTTTGAGAGCAAACAAAATGGTGACGGTGTTGATTACATTCCTTATTCTACTCAGTTTGGTTCGTTTTACTGCGGTGGTAATGTAGGTAGTATGATTACTGAGGGTAAGACGACTGTCAATTTCAACGACAAGGTAATTATCTACGACAAGGTGGTGGGTGGCTGTAATAACGCCAATGTGTATGCCGTGACAGGATTTAATGCTAAATATTTTGGCGGTTTGTTGGGCGATTTTGAAGCAGTACCAACAGGTTCTCCTGAAGGTACGATAGGCGACAAACTCGAACTGAACTTTGGTGGTTTGAAGATTCAGCCCAAGCGCTGGATTGATGAGAATGACAAATCCCTGGGTTTGAGATGGAACACCATCAAATCATCAACAGGTGAGAATGATAACTTTGACTCATCTACTGCATCACCGCGCGAGAGCACCGAAGAAGATTTGGACCGCCGTTTGAAGGGTGGCAATATCTATGGCGGTTGTTACAATTCTGGTCATGTGAATGGCAATGTTGTTATTAACATCAACGCCTCCATTGTTGACCGTAAGGGTCAATATGCCATATTCGATCAGATAGAGGAGAACGAAGGTGAGGCTATCCTTTATGGTAACGAGAAATATAATATCACCGCGTGTCGTTCAGGTGTTATCCTTGACGAGCAGGGTATGGATGTATTGGGTAAGGCCCTCAACGTATTTGGTGGTGGTTATGGTGCTTCATCTGAGATTTGGGGAAGCACAACCATCAACATGAATAATGGTTATGTCTTCCAAGTCTTCGGTGGTGGTGAGAACGGAGCTATTGGTCAGGGTACCTATAATACAACGACAGGGAAACTGGAATACACCTACAACCCAAAATATAGCTGTCATGTCAATCTGAAAGGTTCGGTGGCAGGTGTTTACAGAGGACATGCAGAAGACAGCGACGATATGGCTGAGACCGAGTTTATCTATGGCGGCTCCTTCGAAGCACCTATCGCCGGAAACACCATCATCAACTTGGGTAACGGACGTATCTTCAACTCATTCGCCGGCAGTTGTAATGCCGACATCTTGGGCCATACAGAGACCTATATCGGACGTAGTGGCGTGGATGCCAACGGCAATGATATACTGGGTTTCCCTTGGATTCGTGACCATGTCTATGGCGGTAACGACCTTGGTGGACAGATTCTCGGTTCATCAGACCTCTTCAGCCGTGTCAATTCCACAGCACAGCCAATGGTTCATAATCCGAAGGGCGACGATTCTCCGGAGGTGACAAATGCTTCAGCCTATATGGAGTATATCCAGGGCCGTGTTGACAATATCTTCGGCGGATGTTATGGTGACTATGACTATACTGATAGTCACTTCAGCGCATATACTTACCAAAACGGAAAATCAAAGGAAGGCTTTACCAAGCCCCGTATGAATAATGCTTTCGTCAACATCCGTCCTAACATGCACACTAGAAACGCCTTAGCCAGAGTCTTCGGTGCAGGTCAAGGTAGCACAAGAGGTATGGGCGTTGACAGCATGCAGCACCGTAGCTATATTTTGGTGGAGATTCCCCAGGGTAGTACAAAGTTCGGAGGCGTGGAAGTCTTCGGTGCAGGTGCTAACTGTGGTCTGGGTATGGGGGTGACACCTTCTAGCGTTTCAAGTCAGCCCGACATGGCTTCTGCCATTATCGACCTGGTTAGTGGTCAGATAAAGAACGCCTTTGGTGGCAGTTTCCAAGAGGGTGTTACCCGCCGTTCAGTGGTAAATGTGCCACAAGGTTCAACCATCCGTCTTGACAGTATCTTTGGCGGTGCTTATGGTGCCGACCCCATGTATCCCTGTGACGTCTATGAGGCACAGGTGAACTATCATAGTGAGGATGCCCGAGTGAACAGAATATTCGGTGGTAACAACAGTGCTGACCGTACCTTCTACGGACAAATCAACATCGATGTTCCCGTCTGGCAGGACAAGGAGAGTGGCTATCTGGCTTCGGTCTTTGGTGCCGGCTTTGGTAAGGACACCTGGTCACAGTACACCGAGGTCAACCTCAACGATGGAGCTCGCGTCTATGAAGTCTATGGCGGTGGTAACAACGGTAAGGTGCTGAACACGGAATCGCTGGTCAAGTGGCGACACGATGAAGGTGACGCTCTCGACCTCAGCATCCCCGGATACGAGACGAGCACGACCTATACGGATAAGGATGGAAATGAGTTCCATCTAGACGCAGGATTAGAGAGTCCTTTGGCCCATGCGGTAAGTCTGAATGGTCAGAAATACAATACCAACGTTCATATCCATCGCGGAGCAACAGTTGTCAACTATGCCTACGGTGGTGGTCTGGGTGCTGATGCCGTAGTGAGCGGTACAGCATATATCGACCTGCTGGGCGGTACGGTAAACAAGGACCTTTATGCAGCCGGTACCAGCGGTGCTGTGCTGGACTATTTCAAGGCCAATACCTTTACAGCCTCATCGACAGCCTATATCGAAGGTGGTTCGTTACGTAACGTCTATGGTGGCGGCTGGGAAGGCGACGTAGGCTATCATGATAAGTCGACAACAGAAACCACAACAGACATTCCTGGCGAGACCAATGTAGTCATTGGCATTCGCAAGGACCAGATCACACTGCCTGATGGCTATGGTTTCTACAAGGGTGTTCCTGCCATCCAGCGTAATGCCTATAGCGGTGGTGAGGGTGGCTCCGTCTTTGGCACAGCCAATCTAACCATGAACAACGGCTATATCGGTTATACATACGATGCTACTACAGATAAGTACGAGGAGAAACTAAACGACGAGACTTGGTCAGACCATATCGGATTGAATCGTCTGGCTGACTGTGGTAATCTCTTCGGTGGTGGCTACGATGATAACAGTAGTGTTGACTTTACGAATGTCACTGTTTGGGGTGGTCAGATTCGTAATAGTGTCTTCGGTGGAGGTGAGATTGCTACGATTGGTCGTGGTAAGGTCACTGAGAGTGGCGAGGATAATAAGACACGAGTAGTAAGTGCCATCTACAAGTTTGGCGGCACGAACATCAAGATCTTTAATGGTCATGTGAGGCGCAATGTCTTCGCTGGCGGTAAGGGTTACAACATCCTTGGCTATGGCGGTATTCATGGTTTCTATACCGATGGTTACGTCTTCGGACAGACACAAGTGTATATGCATGGCGGTGAGGTAGGTACCGAAGCAGGTATCGCTGAAGGTTATGGTAACGTCTTTGGCGGTGGTGATATCGGTTATGTCTATAGTAAGGGATTCTTCAGCACGAAGACCCAGGAGAAGCATGGAACTGGCTCGCCTAACCATATTTATTATTATGACAACGATGGTAAGCTGACAGAAGATTGTAAGGTGGTCATTTCGCCTATGCTTCAGATTAAGGGAGATGGTACACCAGTCACCTATAAAGGAGTAACCTATGGTCCTTACGACTATGTGCCTACGGAATACTTGAACACCCTGCCTGCTGATAAGGCAGACAGCAGATGGCAGAATCTCTATACGGGCGACCAGTCTGCTGGTGACATGGAAGAACGTGGTGTACATATCCGCAATGCCGTGTTTGCCGGTGGTAACGTGTCTTCAAACAGCGAGAGCTATGCCAACTCAACAACCGTATTCGGCAATACCACGGCTACGCTGTACGACGTATATCATCACGACTTTATCACCGTAGGTACTGAGCATACTGGTGGTCTCTATGGTGGTGGCAACCTGTCGGTAGTTGACGGCTATCGTGAGTTGAACATTACCAACTATGGCACCGACTATTATGGACTGGACCAGCAGATTTCCCTTGAGGAATATCGAAAGCTGACTAACCGTGAGCGTGCTTACTTCAAACTGGAATATCTGTGTCAGCAGGATGTAACCATTGGTGGAAAAACTTATCATCAGAACGACCGCATCAGTGAAGACGAATATAATGCCTTACCAGCCACCTATAAGACTGAGGCCTATTGGATACAGTACGGTTTCTGCTCTATCTATGCCGGTCGTCTGCTGAACACCATCCAGCGTGCCGACTTCTGCGGCGTCTTCGGAAGTCGTCTGGTATTACAGGGTGCCAAGGACCGTGTGGCTGATGTGGCCGATGCTACGGAATATACCATCAACCGTATCGGTGAGTTGTCGCTGAACCAACAGCGTTTTATATCCAATGACGACTCGCAAATCCACGGTAACTACTTCGGTATCTATAGCATTGTAAATTACTTGGGTAACCTGACCAGTGATGTGCGATTTGCTGATGACAAGCGTAGATACGTGGAAAGTGGACAAACCAGAGAAGACGCCACTCATACTTATTTGGAGTTTAAGGAAGAACACCTGAATAAGCGTGATCGTAATAACGGAACATCCTATAATCAAGTGGCTTTGGCTTCCGGTGTGTTCTTGGAATTGACTTCCGAGAACAGCACTCCTTCGAATAAGATTTACGGCGATATCACTGGCGTTGTCGAACTCGACCTCATCAATGTAAAGAAGGATATCGAGGGTGGTGGCTATGTCTATGCTCGTAATGAACACGGTTCATGGACAGAGGTCTCTCATGAAAATACGCTGCTCTCACCTTATAATATGAAGAATGGTGACGAGGCACTGACAAAGAAGATTTATACCTATAGCTCAACAGATCTTAAGACCTACCAGACCTCTGGTAACTTCATCCATAAGTCGAAACGCATTGTTGATGACTGCTATCCTAACAATGGTGTCTATGCTGACGGCTATCAGAAGTCACCGGCACACTATTGGTTCATCAAGGGTGAGGTTTACATTTACGATCAGACCATTTCTGCTTATGCTGGTTCTGCCACGGCCTACAGCAAGGAGGTAAAGATTCCTCTCACCATCACGGCAGGTTCGAATGGCAAATTGAAACTGCTCAATGTGCAGCCCAGCCTCTATGCCTATTATGCTGACGAGAATAGAAATAATAAAATGGGGGCTGACGGTATCAAGGTGGATAACGAGAGTATGACCTACCATCTGAATGATGTCATTACATGGTGGGATTGGCACCAGCTGGCTCCTAACGAGCAGAAATGCTTCGTGAAGGAGACCTACATCAATGTTGACTCTTGTGTTATCGACGGCACCCCATATTCCGCAGGAACCTACGTCATCGAGAATGATCTTACCATTCATGATATCACGGCATGGCAGGCCTTCCAAGAGAGAAATCCTGAAGTGTATGATGCACGTGGTCAACGCGTAACTGATCTGAAGACCGTGTTCCATTCGTCAAACAACATCAGTCACGAGACGGGCTATGTGCTCACCTTCGACATGAACAGCCCGAAGGATTGGAATGACTGGTACTCTCCGATGACGGGTAATAGTGCTTCTAGCAAGATTAGGAAGGATGCTTACGATGCATTGACCGATGGTAAGTCTGACTATCGTGAGGGACCGACCTATACGCTGAAAGCTGGCGAGTCGTCAGGCCTTTACGGTCAGCGTGAATACACTAAGGGTGAGATTATTTCTCAGGAAACCTATGACGATTATGAGAATTCAGTCAGCAGAATGAATCCTCGTCCTACAGAGGGACAGGCAACCGTTCAGCCTGCCTATGTGGCTCTTGAAGACTTTGGTAACACGCAGGCAGGTAATGCTATTCCTAAGTCGCAATATGACAACCTGTCTGACAAGTCTAAGTTCGCACCGGCAAAGATCTGCGTTAACACCATTCAGTTGGGCGATGAGGAGTTCGTACTCATGGGCGAGTTAGTATCAGGAACATCTGATAACATTGATGCTTTGGCTACAAGATACAAGGCCTATAATAACAGCAAGATCAATGCCGACCAGATCACTGACGAGGAGGCGATGACATATGTCCAAGAGCATCTGTCGAATGCCTGGTATATTGACTCGGACGGTCTCTATGGTGGTCAGTACTTTGAGAGCGGTATCAATTACGGTGCCCTCAAGTCGTGGAGTTCACTGAGCGAAAGCCGCAACAAGTTCGAATTCAACTACGATGCCTTCGACGTGCTGATTGACCCAGCGTATCATGGCGAGGGTTATACCGAGACCTACTATAAGAGTCCGTATAGTGATGTGAAGTCGGTAGAGTACGATGCATACTATAATGGTACTGGTACGTTGACCTACTATGATAACGACAACACGGAGCACACCATCTCCTCTGGCAATTCTATCGATCGTGAGGCCTATGAGAAGGTACGTAACGACCAGATGCACTATACCCGACTCTCTGTCGATGCCGGTTCAGATAATCAGACTTTCTATATTATCAACGAGACCATCATCGACAAGGGCACACCGTATGCCCAGGGTCAGGACATCAGCGAGAAGGACTACAATGCTCTGTCCGATGTCAACAAGTCGAAGGTTGACGTGGTGAACATCCAGAAGGAAGGTTCGGCAGCAGTGAAGCACTATTGTTACGAGACCTATACACCAGCATCTTCATTTGCGACGGAAAGTGGAACAGCAGGACAGAAGGGCTCTATCATCTCAGATAATGTATTCAACAACACCAATGATGTGCCCAACTATCAGAAGTACTTCTCTGTACAGGGTTCAGAGCCTACGGAGACCACAACGCTCTATGTATCCCGTGAGTCGAATGCGAAGGATGTGACTTCTGAGAAGGTTATCAGCGTCGTCTATCAGTACACCTACTATGAGCCTGATGACGAAGGTGAAGGCGTTAGTCTGGTGAACGAACTCCATGTGGTGAATATCCACCTGAAGTTGGAGAGTGGCGCTCCGGAGATTGGTCCGCTGAATGCACCACCTGCCGTATTGCCAGGTAACTCCGTCGGACTGAAGGCTCCTTCTGTGAACCCGGGACTTTATGAGGTACTGACCAACGGATGGGAACTGTTTGCCAACGAGGACGATGCTGCACTGCATCGCAATGGTGTTCCATTCACCAACAACGGTACCCCACTCTATTGGTATCAGAACCAGAAGGTATTCCTGGCCTTCTACTCGAAGACTTATCTGGGTAAGACCTATTCGAACTACGTGCCTCTGACGGTTGCTAACTATCACGATATTGATGCCATCATGAAGGATAAGGAGCACCACCTCTATGTGGACCATCCCGATGTGATGCGCAACTCGAAGATCTATATCGACAACCGCACCTGTGAGAGTGATGCTACGAAGAGTGAACTCGACCTGCTGAAGGACTTCATCGACCTCAGCGTCAATGGTATGGCTGGTCACTCACCGCTCGATAGTCATGTGAGGGGTGGTGCCGATCTGGAGTTCATTATTAACAGCAATGTCAGTCCGAAGGCTTATACGAACTGGACGCCTATCGGTGATGCCTACCAGTGCTTCGAAGGCACGCTGCATGGCGACGGCTACACCGTCAGTGGCCTCAACAACTCACTGTTCGGCAACCTCTGCGGCAATGTCTATAACCTTGGTGTGACCGGTTCGTTCACCACGGCAGGTGTTGCAGATACAGGTAGCGGCTATGTGGAGAACTGCTGGATTAACACCACAGGAACGCCTAACAGTAGCGTTCGCGCCGTCTTCGGCAGCCCGACACGAAACAGTGGCACGCAGATTGTCAACTGCTACTATCCAGAAACGAAGGCTTACAGCACAGACAACAATGGACGTGGCCTTGCTACCCCGATGACTGAGCAGAAGTTCTACAATGGTACCGTGGCCTACAACCTGAATGGCTTCTATCTGAACAAGCGTTACTACGACAAGAAGCAGACCAGTGGAACGGAATATAAGTACCTGAAGTCTTTCAATGGCACTGTGGCAGAAGACCTGAGCACAGGATATTATCCGACAAATCCCGATGCTAAATACGGTGATTTGGGCTATGTGGAAGACCGCTATGCCGATGGCGACTTCGTCTATGCTGGTGGCACAGTGCCCGAATATTATGATGACCGCCGCCGTGTGGTCAACAATGGAACGACTTCAGAGGTTCAGTTCGCACCCATCTGGCCAGACGACTATATCTTCTTCGGTCAGGCATTGAACTATGGCTATGACGCTTCACGTTCTCATGAGGAGCAGCCTTCACATATCGCCAAGTCTGGAGGACGCGTAGCCGTCAACAACAGCAGCAACCGTGTATATCGTGCACCGGCATACTATCAGAGCAAGCAGATGGATGTGGCTCACTTCAATCTGTGGGCTTACCTCGCAGCTTACTCGCAACCGACATCTCTTACGGACACGAACCTGAAGCCTGCTTATCCGAATATGACGGCTATTGACTTCGCTGGCCATAACGATAATATCTGGGCTATTGGCTCTGTCGCCGAGGGTTATGCTACTGGAAAGCCTGCCTTCTATCCGCCATTGCTTGATAACGAGGATGGCTTGCTGAATATCGTCAACGAAGGTGAGACGACCAACCTCTTGGTATATGCTCCTTCTGACGAGGTTAACGAGAAGACCTATAATGTGCTGGCAAGTTATTTCTCTGAACCGGCTTACGCCTCCTATTATTCAGACGATGATTACCGTCGTGTAAGTGCTGCACCGGCATCGTTCGTTCACGGACATCTGGTACAGAGTGACCGCACCGCTACCAATGACCACCTGTTGGTTGACAAGCGCGACTTCTACTGTCCTATCAGTTATGAGTTCACGACAGGCTATCGCATGTGGTATCAGCGTCTGCCGGAACGTTATGTCGACAAGATCAAGGGCTGGGAGACTGTCAGCCTGCCGTTCACTGCCGAACTGGTGACCACTCAGGACAAGGGTGAGATAACGCACTTCTACAGTGGGAGCCGTACCATCGAAGGCAGCGATGCTATGATCGGTCACGAGTACTGGCTGCGTAAGTATGAGGGTGAGAAATCAGGTACGACTGTCACAAATGGTATCTTCACCGCTGCCTTCAACTATCCTACTTCTGCTGGTGCGACAAAGACCGTCACCAACACCTATCTGTGGGATTACTACTATAGTCACAACAGCCAGCAGGATGTCAACCTCGATGAGTACCAGCGCTACTATCAGGCGGCACGTAACTACGAACAGTATCCGCTGATGGCCAAGGGTTCTTCGTATATCATTGGACTCCCAGGTGCTACCTATTACGAGTTCGACCTCAGTGGTGACTGGACTGCTAAGAACACGTCCAGCCCAGCACCTGTCAAACTCGAGAAGCAGATCATCACCTTCGCTTCTGAACCTGGAATCACCATCGATGTGAGCGATGATGACATGACAGCAGCAGCCTACGATGGTTACCGCTTCACGCCGAACTATCTGGCAACAGAGAAGCCTGCAGGCATCTATGTGCTCAACAACGATGGCAACCGCTTCGAGAAGACCACAACAGCCACCGAGACTGTTCCGTTCCGTCCGTATATCGAGGCCGTGACAGGACTGTCTCCTGCACCGCGCTATATCGCCTTCAGCAATAGCGGATCGGCATTCGGCATTAACGACAGCGATGACATCGATGCTCAGGGCGAACTGGCCATCAGCATCCGACACCAGGCCATCGTCGTCACCTCGTCGCTGCGCCATGCTGCTGACGTGCACATCTTCAATACGAAGGGACAGCAAATCAACACGTTCACCATCATGCCTGGCGAGACCTTCGAGACTCGCGTCTTCCCAGGTATCTATATAGTTAACAATAGAAAAGTTATTGTAAAATGACAAGCAAGAAGAATACATATTGCAATAAGTTACTAACGGTGTACCATCGCTTTACCCATACTCTAGCCATACTCATTAAGTATGCCTGGAGTATGGCTAGACCTTGGGTAGAGTATGGCTGGAGTATGGCTAGGGTATGCATAGGAGCAAACATTTTATTCCCACACTGGGAACAAAACATTTCCACACTGGGAACAAAACATTCCCACCTTGGGAATAAAACGGGCTTACGGCTCGCCCTGAACGAGCTTACGGCTCGTTTGCCACGAGCTTACGGCTCGTTCGCAACGAGAGTATCCCTGCTCCTGCTCCTCACGCTGGGAAGTGGAAGTGTCTGGGGACAGACGGACTATTCTGGAGTGTATTACATTGGCGCCGTTACCCACAGTGATACGCCGGCCAACAATTTCTACCTGTGTCCAACGAAGGACTGGAATTATTACCAATCATCATCTCCATTCTATACCGATACAAACAATGGTCAGCCGTTTCTGACCACCTACAAGTGTCGTGGTACAGATGGTTATGATGCAAAAGAGGCCGTATGGTATATAGAGAAACATCCTACTTTAGATTACTACTATATCAAACATGCCAGCGATAACAAATACCTAACTTACAACGCTTCCTTTCTATCCAACGTTGGCCGTGCGCGTGTTCACCTTGAGGATACGCCTGAAGATGATTATGCATTGTTTAAGATTATCTATAACTCTACGAAAGAGGCTTATGACATTATTTCAAAATATGCTGAAGATAATAATATTAATCCCGATAATAATAAAGCAAGAAAATATCTAAATGTCAATAAATCAAACCAGCAGTCTCTTGAAGGTACGAATGCTGATAAAACCACACCATTTTATTCAGGCGGTATCATAGGCCTTTGGACTGCAGGAACTACTGAAACTAGTGGAACCGGTAGTTTCTTTCTCGAAGAAGCATTGTCTATTGCCCCTCCAACCATTACCAATAATTTTACCACAGAGAATACATTCACTATCACTGCAGCGGAAGGTGCAACCATCTATTATACCACAGATGGCAGTACGCCTACAGCATCTCACTATACAGGAACCGGTACAACTTCCGTTAATGTCGACCAAACGGGAAGTATGACGGTCATTAAGGCGATAGCCAAGGCGGAAAGTGATTATTTCCCAACAGTTGTTACGACCTATTATCTCCCTGTATGTGAAAAACCTACTATTAGTGTCAGTGGTGGCATTGTTACTATCATTTGTGCAACAGAGGGTGCAGTCATTCATTATACGACAGATGGTAGTCCTGCCACGGCTTCGTCAACAACGTATTCTGCACCGTTTGCCAAAGGTGACGCTTCAACCATCAGGGCCGTTGCGACAAAAGCTGGTTATCTCATTTCCAGCGAAGCCATATCTATGCCTCCCACAGAGGTCTCTTCTTCGAGTGAGATGACAGATATGAACGGCAACTATCTGCTTACCAGTAGTTTTACTTCTTCAGGTTCAATAGGTACCCCTGCTAATCCTTTTAAAGGCACTATTGACGGTAATCTGAATACCTTAACACTCAGTTATCCTTTGGTTGCCTACGCTGATGGGGCTATTATCAAAAATGTCATCCTCGACAATGATAATGTCACCGTTGGTGACAATGAAAACGGCAATGCGGGAGCCATCTGTTGCGAAGCCACAGGCGATACCCGTATTTATAACTGTGGTGTGCTTGGTGGCAGCGTGGAAGGTAGCAACAACGTGGGCGGTATCGTCGGTCTGCTTGATGGCAGATCACGCGTCATCAACTGCTACAATTACGCCAATATCACCAGCGGCTCTAATTGCGGCGGTATAGTGGGTTACAATAATGTGGCATCCACCAGCGGCAATTTGCGGACGATGGTGATGAACTGTATGTTCTATGGCAACATCACAGGTGGAAATGCTGCTCCTATCTATGGAGGAGCAAACATCCACAACAAATATGCTTCTGATGACGATACTGGTCTTAACAACTACTGCTACTTCCTTTATGATGAAGAGAAGAACCCTTACGTGAAAACAATTGCCACGGGGAACTATCATGGTGCCCTTGGTGCTGAGGAACGCTTCCTGAATCGCTTCGAGTTCTTCCGCATGACGCTGAATTCTACACGCAGTTTGGCGGCATTCTATGCCACTGGTGATGCAGCACAGAAGGGAGAAATAGCTAAATGGGTACTCGACAAGAGCATTGCACCTTATCCTATACTCAAAGCACAAGGCAAATATCCTTCTATCGTCAATCCTGATGCAGAACATGCCACACCACAAACAGAACGAAATAAAGGTGGATTATTGGGTACACTGAGCGTGACCATACAGATGGGTAGCGGCAGCGCACCCACAGGAGCCTCGATTACAACTGGTAGTCTTACTCTCAACATCACCGATAAGGACTATGACAACTTCAACTTCAACTACAAGAAGGTTCAGCTACCCTATTACAACGAGGTAGGCACAGGCAACTACACAGGAAATCGCGTAGTAACGGGTTGGAAGATTACGTCCATCACGGGAGGAACAGCCGGCGATTTTACTACAGGTGTTGATGCTCCAGCATACAACTTTGTCGATCGTAAATGCACCAATAAGGATCTCTACAGCGTCAGCGATCGCGTCTTTGCTCAGGGTGCCTATTGGGAAGTACCCGACGGTGTAACGGCTATTACCATTGAACCATATTGGGCAAAGGCTGTCTATTTGAGTGATGCCAACTACGATGTTACTTATTCCATGACATTTTCTGGTTCTGGATCAGGTCTGAAAGCAACAACATATAAATATGGAGTTACTGTTTGTGGCTCCTGCCCCCTGGATTATAAAGGCCAGACGGTTTACACCGATCTTACTACCGCTCTAACCAACTTAGGGAGCGTTGCTGATAACAAGGTGTATGATTATGCCGTTGTGCTGGTGGGTAACTATCATCAGGCTGCTAACGATGCCCTCGTCAATAACGGATTACCGGTAACCTTTATGAGTGCCGACCTTGATGGCGATAACGAGCCCGACAACACGCTGTTCTATTATCATAATCAGCGTAAAAGTGTATCTCCTGTGCGTTTTGACTTCCTCAATATACCAGGTATAGGCATGATGAAGCGCACATACGATTCTTCGATGGACCCTGAACCAGGTATCTTTTGTCCCAAAGGGTGGTTTGAAGTCACCAATACCGTGTTCATTCGTTTTGGACAATTTGAATATGCGGGTTCTTCTTCATCTGCTACTGGTAACCCCGCATGGCCAAAAACGATTTTGGCACCCTTGATTCTACAGGGTGGCATTTATGAACAGTTTGTATCAGGTTGTCGAACTAATGCTCAAAACACCAACTATCTACTTATTGGAGGCAATGCGTGGTTCTTGAATTTTGCAAACGGTTGCCATACGGCCAATCCTAACAAAACCCCAAAAGTGCCTATCAATGTAGCAGGCGGCGACTATACCAACTTCTACCTCACAGGCATTTATCAGCCAGATTCTAATGAAGATGCAGAGAATGCAGAATGCTATATCGACGGTGGGCACTTTACGGAGGTGGCTGGTGCAGGTATGCAACAAGTAAAAGGTAATGTCACATGGCTTATCAATGCCGCAGACATTACAAGTTTCTATGGTGGTGGCATCAATGCAGTCAAGCCTATTACCGGTAGTATCAGCACCACCATCAGCAACAGCTACGTAGATGAGTTCTATGGAGGTCCGAAGTTCGGAGATATGAGTGAAGAAAAGACTGTTACTACCAATGCCACAGATTGCCATTTCGGCAAGTTCTTTGGAGCTGGCTATGGTGGAACGGCATTCAACAAGGTGCTTCCTGATAAAAACAAATATGACAGCAGTTCTAGTGATGACACACGTGCCTGGAACTCATGGGTTACTGCCGAATACAAACGCGAGTACAATGCAACCAATGGTGGCATCAGTACCGACTATGATTATGAATTCATCTTGCACTCTGACGGTAATCAGACCGTAGCACGTTTCTATGTAAACTATGCTTCTCTGTCATTGGCTGCTACACGAAATGTTACAAGCACCCTATCAGGTTGCACCATTGGAACTTTCTATGGTGGAGGTAGTTTAGGAGCCGTTAATGGCGATGTCAATTCTACCCTTACCAACTGTACTGTGACAGGCAATGCATTTGGTGCAGGTTTCTCTGCATCAGTACCAACGGTTGAAGTATGGAATAAAGGAGCGTATCTGACTCCCAATCCAACCTACAACCGCACGGCTAACGTATTTAATAATGCAAGTGTTAAAACTCCGAAGGATAACAGCCAATATGTTGTATATACTTGGAGTAATACTGACGGCACCAATGAAAGCCCATTTGTTGATACTGAAGACGGAAAGCATTATATCCACACCGATAAGTCTTTAGACGGTCTTGGTGCTGTTACAGGTACTGTGACCCTCAACATTGAAGGCACTACCACTGTTGGTAAGAGTGTCTATGGTGGTGGAGAGGAGTCTGGCGTAAATGGCAATACCACGGTGAACGTTACTGGCGGTACCATCGGCACTACTGGTTATGGCGGAGCCGAGTATGGCAACGTCTATGGCGGTGGTAAAGGTAAGGCTGATGATGTGACCGCCGGTATTGTGAAGGGCAGCACTACTGTTAGCATCAGTGGCTCGCCTACCATTCTGCATAATGTCTATGGCGGTGGTGCTTATGGTTCGGTAGGAACGTTCTCGTACGATGCTTCTGGATTCCCGACAGGTTGGACGACGACTGATAATAAAGGTAAGTGTACTGTGTCCATTACGGGCGGCACCATCGGTACCACAGGTGATAATAATGGTATGGTGTTCGGTTCGTCACGTGGTTTGGAAGGCGACCCGTCAATTCCTAATGTCGATAAAATGGCTTGGGTGTATGATACGGAAGTGACGATTGGCACCCAGAATGCACAATCAAACGCAACCCCAGCGATTAAGGGCTCTGTCTATGGCGGTGGTGAGAATGGTCATAACTTCCACGATGCCAAGGTGACGGTGCATAGCGGTACTATTGGTATTGTTTCTGGAGAAAAAGTCACGTTGGGGGGTATAGAATATGAAGGACCTCGCTTCCCTAACCGTGGTAATGTCTATGGTTCTGGCTGCGGTACGGATACCTATACAGGAACAGATAGTAAGACTTATTTCGACTTCAATGCCGGCATCGTGCGTGGTAATACTACAGTGTTGATAGACGGTGGCTATGTGGTACACAACGTCTATGGTGGTGGTGCTATGGGCTCGGTGGGAACATATACTTTTGATGTTAATGGCAAACCGATTTCTTGCGCAGATGGAACCGGTACTTGTACTGTGACCGTTAGCGGCGGTCAGATTGGTGTTACTGGTGCCAAGATGGCTGGATATGGCAAGGGCGGTCCTGATGACTACGGTCATGTGTTTGGCGCTGGTCGTGGTGAGATGCATGATCCTGACCAATATCCTAATGTGGAGACTTGTGCATTCTTTAATAAGGCAATATTAAACATCAGCGGTACTGCCTTCCTGACTGGTTCTGTCTATGGCGGTAGTGAGAGCGGACACGTGCTGGGTGATACCGAAGTCACCATCTCTGGTGGACAGATTGGCTGTGGTAAAAATGCTACGGAGCCATTTGCTGATGCTGTATGGGCTGATGATTATATCCCAACAGGAAGCGTAACAGAAAGTATGGATTGCGCCAGCTGGCCATTTACTGCGCCATTCGCACCATACGACCCATTTGCGAATGCAACGGGCGACTTGGATCAGTATCCAAATGGCGAATCAACGGATGGCGGCAGACTGGAGGCTTCCGACGGACATACTTATTATGGCAATGTGTTTGGTGGCGGCTCGGGTAGTGTGCCTTATTTCGACACAACCGACGGCATCAGTAAATATCTGAGCACGGCAGGTAGCGTAGAGGGTAAGACCACTATCAATATCACTGGCGGCCATATCATAACGAATGTCTATGGTGGTTGTGAGGCTACGAATGTGAAGGGCTCTGCTACCATCACGATGACAGGTGGTACCGTAGGTGTACCGCGTACCGTCGCTCAAATCATAGCACATCCGAATACGGGCTATATCTTCGGTGCTGGTAAGGGCGACCAGCGTATCTTCTTCAATAAGGAGACGAATGTAGACCGTACCGAAGTCAACATCGAGGGCGGCAAAGTCTATGGTTCCATCTTTGGCGGTGGTGAGGACGGTCACGTCTTCCAGAATGCGATAGTGAACATCGGTAAGGAAAACGATGACACAGAAGGCCCGACGATTGGTACATGGGGTACCTCATACGTAGATGGTAATGTATTCGGTGGCGGTCGCGGTTTTGGTGGTGAAGCGCTTACAGCAGGTAATATCGGTGGCTCTATCGAACTGAATATCAAGAGCGGTAAGATACTGGGCTCCGTCTATGGCGGAGGTCGTCTTGGATCGGTAGGATATGGTCTCTATCTGGTGGATGAAGAGATTGAAGAAGGAGGGGAAACGATAAAGCCCTATGGTATCTTGCGTCCAAACGACAAGTACGACGGCTCTTATCCGGATCCAAGTACAGAGCCTGCTTCGACTTACTACGATAAAGGTCGTGGATACATTGTCATTAACATCACTGGTGGTACCATTGGTAACGACTATGAATACATCTACAATCCAACTGATGAGCAGAAGGCTGCAATACCAAAGACCACTTTCGACTATCAGAACCATCTGCAATACACCAAGGGCGGTAATGTGTTCACGGGCGGTATGGGCAGACTTTATGCTTTGGATAATACGACCTTGCTTCCATTGTGGCCAAAACTCGGTAAGTGTAAGGGAACGACACTGAACATGACTGGAGGTACTGTCAAGAGCAGTATTTATGGTGGTGGCGAGATTGGTGCTGTGGCTGAGAATGCGACGGTGAATGTCAATGGTGGTACTGTAGGTACGAAGGTCGTTGATCCGAATGATGCTACTAAG
>JAEEGK010004537.1_pt1 | contig 33988 bp, 24 predicted proteins | sample 8958771 | NCBI WGS metagenome assembly JAEEGK01 (sample SAMN16246547, study PRJNA631951) | gut metagenome | biome: gut microbiome; feature: rumen; material: SC-attached | host: Bos | place: Iran: Karaj | collected 2018-10 | reverse complement strand
GTTATAATAGTTAATATCACAAAAAAAAAGATTTTTTTGTAGATAAAATCTACCCAAATTGAGGTATTTATTTTTATATTTAAAAATAATATATCTTGATAATTTTGAATATAAGAATGAAAATCATTAATACATTTTTAATAATAGGAAAAAAAAACCCTTTTAAAGAAGATGAAGATGAAGTTGGTGATTTAAAAAATGATCATGCTATTATTGGAGAATGATTTATTTGACTTCTTTAAAAAAATTTCTTAAAACATTTTCTTGAAGTGAATTTGTTCTTTCATTTGTTGAAAAATATTATTTGAAATTTGTCTTTCTTGACTTCTTGCTAAAGGATTTATGTTAAATATTTTTCTTTGGTTTAATTTTATTATTTTATAGATTTTTTAGAATTTTTTTATCTGTTTTTTAGAATAAAATAATAATACTTTTTCATTATATAAAATATAAAATATAAAATAAAAAAAAAAATGATTGAATAACGATATTCATATTTAATTCTTTTATTAATAATAAATCACAAAAAAATTAAAAATTTTTTTAATATATATATTATCAAAAATGAAACTAAAATAAAAATATTTCATTTAAATACTTAAAAATATAAAATATAAAAAATAAAAAAAATTAAAAAATACTATAAAAAAATAATGTATCATACATTAGAAGAATTAAAAAAAAAAGAAAATTCTGAAATTCCAAAAAATCAAAATTCAAAACCAATTAATCTAAATACAATAAAATCAAGAGGATTTTCAACACAAAATAAAAATATAAATAATAACAAAAAAATAGATGTATTTAAAGGAAGAGGAAAAAGAATAGGTAAAATTTCAAATACAATTGGATTAAAAGTAAATAAAAAAGCAATTTTTAAAATTGATAAAAATAAACCTTTTTGTAAAATTAATATTAGATTATTTAATGGTGAAGTAATTTGTAAAGAATTTAATTTAACTAATACATTAAAAGATATTTTTAATTATGTTGAAAAAGTAAGTGGGAGTAAGAATTTTTCTTTACTTGAAGGTTTTCCTCCTAAAATTATTAAACAATTTGATAAAAGTATTGAAGAATTAAAATTACAAGAAAGTACTTTGACTCAGAAAATTAATTAGTTTTATTTTTCTTTCTTTTATTTATTTTTTCTTGAATTTATTTTTTTTATTTTAAATTTTTTTTTTTTAAAGTTTTAAATGTTTCTATTTTCTTGTTCAAAATGTAAACATTATTTATTTCCATCTTATGATATTTATTCTATTTTTAATTTAAGAAAAAAGGATTTTTGTTTATTTTAAATGAAAAACAAATTTTAAATTCAAATTTTAAGAGCAAAGAAAAATTATTTTCAGAAGATAATTTTTTGAAATAAAAGGAACTTATTTTAAAGAAGTTAAATGTAATAATTGTAATAATTTATAAGGTTATCAAATTATTTTAACTTATAGAGAATTAACTTTTTTGATTAATACAATTTTAATTATAGATTCTAAATAATATCTTATTTAGTTAATGACGAAAGAAGTAATAAATATATTTTTAATATTAATTTAAATAAAAAAATGAATGAAAGAAGATATTCAATTCAATGAAAATGATGTATTTTTATGTAAGCCTAATGAACAATTTTTTATGAAAAATTGATTAATTTTTCAAGGAAGAGAAAATATTTTAATGAATAAAAAATTAATTGAGAAATATAATTCTAAAAAATTATTTCATTATTTCAATTTCTTAATATTTCAAAAAATAAATAATAAAGAAAAAAAAGAATAATAAAAGTAATTAATAGTTTTAATTCTTTTATCAAATAAATTCTTTTAATTTCATTTTAATTTATTTATTTAAAAATTATAAATTATTTTATTTTAAAAAAATAATTGTTTTGAAAGTTCAAACATGTTTAAAATTTTAGTTGAAGATGAAGATTCAATATTTAAAATAGAATCAGATGAATTAAGATATAAATTCTTTAATACAATTTTCTTTAATCAAGAATCAGGAATTTTGATTTTAAAAATTCATTATCATCAATTTTAAATGAACTTAAAATTTCAGATGAACATTTTTTAACTGATAATAAAAAAGAAATAGAAGAAAATTTAACAAGATAGTTAAACAAGATCAATTTTTTATGTTGAAACATTAGAAAATACCAATAATGAATATAATAATAAGAATACTTCTATTGGAATCAAAAAAAATAGAAAATGAAATTTTAAGTGATAGGAGAGGGTAAGACCTTAGGCAAGTCAAAAATATAGAGGATAACCACTGGTAGGTCTTCCTAGGCCTGTCATAACCGTTTTTCTTTAACTTCTTTAAATTTATCTAATTTTAATACTAATAATGTTCAAGATATGAGTTATATGCTCTCGGTTTTTTTTCTTTAACTTCTTTGAATTCTAAAGATGAAAGAATATTAAAAATGAGGAAAAGATTTGATTTTTTAAATGTTTTTTAATTATTTTTATTCTTTTTTTCCATTATTTTTTTTTAAATTTTTCTTTTTTTTGTTTTTTTTTTCAGATTTTTGCAATTTTTTTTTTTGATGTTTTTTTTTTGAAAAATTTAGTTTTTTCTTTTTTTTGAATTTTTATAATAAAAGATTAGAAAATATTTCTTAAATATATTGTTCATTCTTTTCAATAATTTATATATAAGATATAATACTTTAAATTTTGATGTATAATGTGAAATTCGAAAACATTCTTTTAATTGTAAATTTATATTTTCACAATGTTCAAACAACTTTTATTAAGATTGTATAGAATTTAAAATTTTCTCAGTTAAAATAATATATTAATTATTTCTTTGATTTTTTTATTATCTAAATTCTAATCAATAATATTTAAAAAAAATACTTTAATAATTTAAAATTAATTATATAAATCTTTGAATTTTTTATGAATCAATTCTTCAATAACACCATAATGATCAAAAGCAATTTTATTTTTACAATTATTATAAATATCTTTTAAATCATAAAATTTAGCATCTTTAGCATCATCTCCTCCTTTAGGTTCTGAATTTTCATCTACTTCAACAACATAGAAAATAGAAACAACATGTTTTCTAGGATCTCTATTAGGTTCTCCTCTTACTGTTAATAATTCTAAATTTTTACCATCTAAATTAGTTTCTTCTTTTAATTCTCTTAAGCATCCTTTTCCTGGTTCTTCACCATATTCTACAAATCCTCCTGGAAAAGCTAAGTGGTCTTTAAAAGGATCATGTCCTCTTGTAACTAATAAAATATCGTGAAGAGAATCATTCTTATGTTTTCTAAGAACTATTGCATCTGTTGTTAATGATGGAGATTTATATTTCTCTTCTGACATTTTTATATATTTTTTTTAAATATTTTTATTTATATTTTTGAATTAACTTTTTTAAATTTATTTATTTTATAATTAAGATAAAGTAAAATATGTTACAAAAGATTGTCCTATTCTTCCTGAAGATATTCCTATATTTTTAATATTTGGATTTAATATATCTTCTCTTTTTGATCCTAATCTTAATTTAGAATCATCTACAATTGTTAAAATAAAACAAGTTTCTGCATCATTAATATAATCTTTCCAATAAATTTTAATATTAATATTATTATCTATTTTCTTTCTTACTTCATTTTTTAAATATTCTTTATTATTAATATCATATTCATTATTTGGAATAGCAATTGTCATTTTTGGAATATAAATTAAATTATTCATTGGCTGTGTTAATTTTAAAAATTCAATAGCATCATCAAATGCTTTTTCACCATTATTTAAAGCAACTTTTACTTTACTTTTATAAATTAATATACCATGTTTATTTAATGAAATTTTTGATTTTGATTCTCTAATAATTTTAATATATTTTTGAGGATTTTTTCTTATTGAATTTATTCTTTTAAAAATATAAAAAGAAAAAGTATCATGTGGTTCTTCATTTGGATTTGATTCTTGTAATCTTTTTTGAATATTTAAATTATTTGCTATTATAAATTCTGTATTATTTGACTCTTTATCAAATTTTTCATAATTATTATAACTATCATTTATATTATTATTTATTTCATTTATTTTTTTTGCTTTTAACTTTGATGATATTTTAGGTTGAAAAATATTTTGTTTAATATTATTATTCGATGATAATAAAGAAGTTAAATTATCATAATTTTCTCCATCTTCTTTTCTAATACAAGTACATACTCCCATTTTTATTTTATTATTAATATTCTTTTTCTAAAAGAACCTAAAAAATTTTCATTCCATTAATCGACAAAATTAATATGAAAACATTAAAAAATAAATAATATAAAAAATATCTAAAAAATATAATAATATGGAAAAAAAGAATAACCAACCTCGAAGATTATTCTCAAATACAATTAAACCAAATTTAAGTATAAGGTAAAATAAAAAAATAAAAAAAATTAGTGTTCCAACATCATCAAGAGATGATTTTGTAAAAATTCCTTATGTATGTTTTCCAACTGTTGATGTTGGAAAAAGTGCAGAAATCTTATATAAAAAACCAGAAAAAAAAGGAAATATATTTTTTACAAATAATTTATTAGAAAGTAATAATTTTGTTTCTGATGGTGGTTTAAAATCAAAAAAAACAAAATTTAAAAAAACAAAGAATTCTAAAAAAAATTCAGTTATTTCCTTAACAGAAACTATTGATAAAAAAACACCTTATTCATCAATTCAAAATAAAAGTTCATTTAAAAAGGAATCAAATAAAAAATTCAAGAGTGCAAAAAAATTAAATTATAATGAAAAAGACGAAAAAGTGATCCATGATAATAAAAGAGTAAATTCTTTAAATTATCCTAAAAGAAAAAATAATGAATATGCAAATATAGATGAAAAAGAATCAAAATATTATCAAAGAACACAACCTAATTTAAAATTTCCTTTAAATTCTGCTCTTATAAATTCAACTCTTAAAAATATAAATAATAATAATAATATTAAAATAGAAAAAAAGAAAAAAAATGTTGAAAATGAAGAAGAAAGAAATAAATTAATTGAACAATTAATAACAGATATTGAAGTTAGATCTATTCAAGATTTTCAAAAAAAAGTAAAAGAAGAAACAAATTTAAAAGAATATAAAAATATAGAAGAAAAAATTAATGTCTTAGAAAAAAATGGAATTAACGTTGAAGAATTTATAAAAGAAAAAGAAGATAATGAAGAAAATAAACAAGAAAACAAAGAAGAAAATAAAGAAAAAGACGAAAAAGAAATAAATGAATATGAAGATGAATTTAATGAAAAAGTAAATGATGATAATAAAAATAATAAAAAAGATTCTAAATTCAAATTACGTTCTACTCCATTAAGCAATAACTATTTAAATAATACTGACTTAATAAAACAAAGAAAGCCAAATGTGAATTATTTTGAATATGAAAAATTAATAAAATCATATATGAAGTCTAATAAAGATAATTTATTAAAAAATACTAATTCAAATAACAATTCATTTAGAAAAAGCTTTGAATCAAAAGATAAAGAAAAAGGAAAAATAATAAAAGCAGATTCAAAGACTCGTTTAGTTTATGATGATGATAGTAATTTCCAATTAGCTTTTAAAGATAAAATAAATAAAAGACCTAAAAAAGAAGTTATAAATTATATGAAAAAAAAAGATGAGTTAAGAAAAGAAAATGAAATTAAAAAAGGTGAAGAAAGGAAAAGTCAAGATTTTCAAAAGTTAAAAAATTTAGTAAAATTACAAGAGAATATAAATAATAATAAAAAAAATATTTTTAATAGTGGAAAAAATAATAATAAAGTTAAAAATGGATTTTATATTGGTAAAAATAAAAATTTAAATGATAGTCAAAATAATAGTCAAAGTACAATTTTAGATCAAAATGAATATTTAATCAATTTAATTGAAAGTAAACAAATTATTGTTAAAGGTTCAAAAGATAATGATAATGGAATTGATGATTTAGATATAATGAGTAAAGAGAAATATGATGATTTTATTAAAGAACAAGAAGATAAAATTAGAAATGGTAATTTAGAATTTATTTCAGATTCAAATAGAAAAGATTATTATGATAATTATCATTTAAATGAATATATTAATGATAATGAAAAAAAAAGAGAGAAAAAAAAAAAAAATGAAAAAGAAAAAAAAAATGAAAGCGAAAGAGAAACAGAAAAAGAAAAAGAAAAAGAAAAAAAAGAAAAAGAAAAAGAAAAAGAAAAGGAAAAAGAAAAAAAAGACAAAGAGAAAGAAAAAGAAAAAGAAAAAAAAGAAAAAGAAAAAAAAGACAAAAAAAAAGAAAAAGAAAAAAAAGAAACAGAAATAACAGAAAAAGACACCCCAAAAACAAAATCAACAACAATTCAACAAACTTTACAACTTCAAAATACTCTCCAATCAAAACCCGAAGATGAAGTAAATCATACATCAGCATATCAACCAAAAAAATTAGAAGAAAAAATAGAAAATTTAGAAAATGTATTAAAAAGAATAAATGGAAAAAATGTTTTAAATGAATTAATATTATGTGATGAAAAAATAAAAAGATATGCAATTGGTTGTCAACAAATGATCATTGTTTGTAAAGCAAATACCTTTAATACAATTAGATTTTATGAACATTTTATTTATTATTCTGTTGCTTTCAGACAAATGTGTCTTCCTTTTATAGAAAAAGCTTTTGATAAATTAAGATTATATACTTATAATCATCAAAAATTCAGTATTTTCGATCAAATACTTGAACAAAATTATAAAATTATATTCCTGAAAAAATTAAAAAATTATATAAAAGCAAAAGAAGATTATGGAAAAAAAGTAAAAATGGCGTTAGAAGAAGAAGAAAATGAAAATAAAAATGAAAAAGAGAATTATCCTAAAAATGAAATAATAGAAGATGAAGATAATGATAATAATCCTAAAAATGAAATAATAGAAGATGAAGATAATTTAAATAATGATAATTTAAATAATAAAAATCGAAAAGAAATGGAAATTAAATTAAAAAATGCAATAAATACTTTTGAAAATCCAATTCGTTCTTTAGTTCTTCAAAAAATTTTTGAAAAAGCTTATAAAGAACCTGGTAATGATGATAATGATGATAATGATTATTATGAAGAAATGAATTTAGAGAGAATGCAATTTGATATAAAGAAAGATGATGAAGAAAAAGATAATAAACCCAGTTCTTTAAATGATAAAGAGAATAAAGAAAATATTTTACCAAAACAAGAAAAAGAAGAAAAAGGATCACTTAAAAGTTCAGATGATAAAAGTGATACAATTGAGAAATATATAGAAAATGATAGTAATAATGATAATAATATTAAATTTAAAGAATTTAATGAAGAAAACAATTTAACTCCTAAAAATGAAAAAGAAAAAAATAATCAAAAAGAACTTAATTCAAATAATATTTTATTAAATATTAATACTCCACCATCAACAGAAGATAATAATAAAAATTATAAAAGATTAGAATCAGGAAGTACTATAAAAAGTATAAACGAATTAGATATTTCTGCAGATAAAGATCAAAATGCTGTTGATTGGGAAATAACAATTCCACCAAATAAATCTTCTTCTGAAAGAAGTAAACAAAATCCTTCTTATGATAATAGTGAAAATAAAAAATCAAATGAAAAAGATAATAAAACAATAAGAAATATTCAAAAGGATTTTCAAGATCTTGATTTAAATAAAAATAATGATGATAATATTAAAAAAGATGATAAAAAAATTGATAATAATAAAAATAATATTATTCATAAAAAAGAAGATGATAATAAAAATGATGATAATTCTTATGAATATGATTTTGAAGATGTTGATAATTTTGATGATGAAAAAAATGATAATATTCTTAATGAAATTCAAAATGAAGATAATGAGAAAGAAAAAAATAATTTAGAAAATAAATCAAGAAATATTAACGAAGGAGATTTTATTCAAGAAGATATTCCAGAAGAAATTCATGATGAAAATAAAACAGATAATATAAACATAATAGACAATCATTCAACTGATAAAAAAGATAATGAAAAAGTAAGTAGTATTGATTTATCAAATTCATTTAAATATAAAGACTCAAGTTATAATAGTATGAAAAATAATCGTTATAATCAAGAAATTAATTTAGATAATAAAGAAAATAAAAATCCAGAAGAAGAAGAAGAAATTATTAAAGTTGAAGAAGAAAAAAATTCTGTGATTAATTTACCAGAAATGACAAATAAACAAAAGAATAAATTATCTGATGATTTAATAGAAAAAATAATAAATGATTTACTTACTACAGAAATTAAGAATAAAAAGTCAATATTACCTAAAAAAACAATTAATACTCAATTATCAATAAGTAATTCAGTAAATAACAGTGCAATTAGAAGTTTAGGAAATTCTCAAAATTTAGAATTTAATAATACAAATAATAGTATTTATAGTAATCAAAGTGAGATGTCAAGTTTAAATAATTCTGTTTTCATGAGACCAATATCTGAAGTTCAAAAAGATAAAACCTTAAGTTTATATAATGAAAAAATTGTTCCTAAATTAATAAATAAAATATCTGAAGAAGTTGATAAAAATTATTCAAATATTCTTAAAAATATAAAACAACCTTTTAAAATAGATGAAAGTAAATTAATGAATAATATATTATTAAAAAAAGAAAATGAATTAGTTGAACAAGATTTAAATAATATTTATGAAAATAAAAATTTAGAAAATCAAGAGTTTTTAAATAAAAATAAAATAATAAAAGATTTTGAACCAATTAATAAAAAAATTAGAAAAGAAAATAATAATGAACAAGAAAATAAATATGATACAATATTAAATGAATGTTTAGTTGATGCTGCAAATGAATTAATTGAAAAAGAAAGAAATTATGGTAAAATTGGACAACCTTTAAAATGGAGCATAAGAAATAGAAATGTTGATTTTAAATATGGTAATGATGAAATTTCAAAAAAAAAATTTAAACATAATATTTCTAAACAATTAAGACATTTAAATAATTATAAAATGGCTTTAATTCCAGAAAATTATGAAAATATTGATTTAGAATTAATAAATAATGATAGAGATAAAAAATTTTATAAAAGTATTTCTGAAGAGTTAAAAGATGATGAAGATCAATGGAAAAATTTTGAAGTTGGAGAAACTAAAGTTAAGTTAATTTTATCAAAAATAATTTTGGATCAATTATTAAATGAAATTGTTGAAATTTTAGAACATGTTTATTATTCTAGGAAAGATCCTATTAAATATCAAAACAAATCTATTTATGCATGTGAAGATATTCCAAGATTAAGTTTCCAAAACACAACTGAAAATAATAATAATACTAATAATGAAGAAACAAGAAGTGATATTGATATAAATATTTGAAGATTTTAATTTAAAATTTATATTCTAAATTAATACTTTTTTTTATATTTTATTTATTTATTTAAAATAATAAAAATTGAATCTTTAAAGAAATAAATAATATTTTTTAAAAATATAAGAAAATATTTAAATCCGTTTTTAAAAAATTCATTAATTATTCAAAATATAAAATAAAATAAATATAATATAAAGATTAATTATTAGATAAAATTACAAATGTCAGAAGAATTATCAAATTTAATCTCAACAACTTCCAAATTTGACAGTAATTATAAAAGATTAATTTATCTCTTGTCAAAAATAATTGGAAATATAATTGAACAATCAGTGAATTATGAACAAAAATTATCTCATAAAGACTTAAAGGAATCAATAGAAGAAAATCCAAAAATATCAGTGACTAAATATATTAAAAGATTAATTAAATATACAAATCCAGAACCATCAACTTTGATTTTAGCAGTAATATACTTTGATAGAATTTGTAGTAATGGAAAAATTAGTTTAAGTTTCTCAAATGTATATAAATTAATTCTTATAAGTATTGTATTAGCAATTAAATTTAATGAAGAATTTTTTGATTCTAATGAATTTTATGGTAAAGTTGGAGGATTAAAAATTAAAAGTATAAATAAATTAGAACTCAATGCTTTAAAAGTTTTAGAATTTAATCTCTATGTTAAACAAGAACTTTATGATTGTTATGTAAATCAATTCTCAGCTTTCCTTAATTCAAATAGAATTGTTTTGTAAATTTTGTAAAAATTCTTCATTATTTACTTTTTTGTCCTTATCAAAGATTTAAATTTATTTATACATTTGGTTTTTTTTTAAATTATTATTAAAGTGTAAATAATGATTTTTTTATTCAACTATTCAAGTATTATTATCTTTATTTATATATAATGTTATTTAATATTTTTTAAAACAAGGTTTGTATTAAATATAGTATCAATACATTTAAATTTTTTTTTCTTTTTTTAAAAATATAAAATTATATATACTTTACATAAATAAAATAAATTTAATCAATAAATAAATTAAAAATAATAATGACTTACAAAAAATTAATTCAATACTTAATTATAAATTACTAAATCTTGAAGAACCACCATATCTCATTCCAAATATATTATTTCCAAAATTATAATAATGCTTATCATCACCATTGTCTAAATTCCAAACATTATTAATTAAATAATTAAAATAATTGTCATCAGAAATACCTAAAGAAATTTGATTATAAAATTTAATAAAATCATTATAATTTAAAAATCCATCTAAAGAATTACTTATAGGTTTAATATATTCTCTGAAAACATCTAAATTATCTGAAAATTCATTTTTAATTTCATCTATTGTTTTTTTACAAGCAATTACTTCAGGATGTCTTGAAGCATTATAAATATTTTTTAGGTTTGATATTGAAACTTCATTATTATTCTCATTTAAAATTAAATTATTATAAACTTGTTTAATTAAAAATTCTCTGTTATTTGGCATAATTCCAACTATTGTTTTTATTAAATTATCATATTGAATTAACCCTGTATTCTTTTCATCAAAACATTTAAAAATTTGTGAAATTTCAGCTTTGTTTAATGGTAATTTATAAATTTCAATTATTTTTTCAAATGAATTATACTCAACTTTCCCTGTATGATTATTATCATACATTGATAACATTTTTTCAATTATAAATAAACTTTTGGTTCCTCTTGAAAGAAGTATACTTCTTAATGTATTAATTAAATCATTATTTGAATTGTCGTTAAGTTTTAACTGATTTAAATTTTCATTTTGATAATTAATTGTTTTTTCAGGTTGAATAGTTTCATACCTATAATTGTTATTATTATCATTATTATAATATTTTCCATTGTTCATATTATATGAAGGAGTGTATGTTCTATTTGAATTCAAATTACTGCTTGAATAAGTTCTTTTATCATAAGAACCAATATAATTAAGATCTAATTCTTTCATTGGAGTTAATTTACTTTTTAAATTATAAGGTGTTTTAGGGTTTTCATAATTAAGTTTTTCCAAATTATAATTGAAATCTTTACTTCTACTTAATTTATGGTAATTGGAATTTAAACTCCAAACTTTATTTAATAGTTCAATAAAAATTTCATCATTAGGAATTGATGCACTTATTGGAGAATAATATTCTATAAAATCATCTAAGGAAATTTGATTATATCTTCCTTTATATTTAAGAAAAGCATCAAATGTAAAAAAAAATTCGTTTATAATTTGATTTTCACTTTTTTTTTCTTTTAAAACATCAGGATGATTTCTTGCATTATATAAGTTTTTTATTTTATTTATATCACAATAATTTTTATTATTTGGATTTAATTTATAGAATATTTCTGTTATAATTAATTTTCTTCTTTCATTTAAAAATCCTCTTATATGATTTAAAATTTTTTCTGTTGAAACTCTGTTTTGTTCTGTAATATCTAAAACATCATAAAAATCTTTAATAATAGAATTATCTATTGAAATTTTTGATTCTTGAATACATGATTGAAAATCAATATAACTTATTGTTTTATACATTCTATCTTCTTTCTTGTTTATTTTTGATAATAATGTATAATAGATTAAACCATTATTTAAATTAATTTTTTTTTTAATTTTCTCTAATAAAAGTTGAAAATATTTTTTAATTTTTGTAGATTGTGGTCTAATATCTTCAAAATTACATCTTTTATTTTGATTATCATTTATTTTTAAATTCATAGTTTCTTTATAATTATTATTTGTTTTTTTATTATTATTATAATCATTAAAAGATTCTTCTTGAATCTTAGGAATATTATCTTTAATTAAATAAGATTTAATTTTATATAAATTTTCATTGTTTAAAGGAGTTATAGGTTTATATAATGGTTTGGAATTTTGAATAATTTCCTCAAAAGTGGGTTCAATAGGACTTTTTATTTTTCTTTCAGGAATTTGTTCCAAATTATCTTTTTCAGGAAAAGGAGTTTTAATTCTTTGTTCATTAATTTGTTGAATTTCAGAATGTCGAATTCTCCTTTTAGTAACATCGTTTTGTGGTTCTATTGGTTTATAAGGAGCAATATCATATATATATTCAATAAAATTTATATAATCAATATAACCAATTTTATTTATATCATAAATATCAAATAATCTATATAAATCAGTATTTGTTATTCCATTTAAACCGATTTTCCCAAAAACTTTTGCAAAATCTTCTTTTTTAACTTTCCCAGTATCATCTATGTCATAAAATTTAAATGCATTAGTTAATAAATAAATTTCGGAGTTTATTGTTTTTGCTCTTAAAGATAATTTTCTATGTAATTCATATTCGAAAATTTGTTTTATATTCATTGCCATTTTTACAGTTATTTTATAAAAAAAATATTCTATATATTAAAATATATATTAATAAAATAAAAATTATTTTATTTAAAAATACCAACCATATGTTTTAAGTGGTCTAACACTAATATTATTATTATATGAAATATTATGGTCTAAAAGAATAGGAGGAAGATTATAATCTTTATAATCAATATCTTTTCTTTCAAAATAAGGAACAGTCCCAATTTTTATATATTCATTTAAATCTTGTCTTTTCATATTTTTATCAACATAAAGTTTATAAAAATAATGTTTTTGAGAATTTTCTTGTTGTTGTTTCATTTTGAAAGCTTCATTTAAATCATTAATTCCTTTTCCTAAATCATTGTGAAAAATATTATTTTCAGATTTCATTTTATTTAATTCATTATTTAATCTACTAATATTTTTATTATATTCACTACTCATTTTATTTATAGTATTTAACATATCATTATTAAACTGATTTAATGAATTTTGTCTTTCTTCTAATAATATTTGAGCATAAGATTTTGTATAAGTTTGAGGTTTATCTAATATTATAATTCTATTTTTTGGTTTTGTACTTCTAGGTTTTGACATTACACTATATGAATTCATTATTCTTTCATTTTCATTTTTTCTTGCTAATAATTCTTCTTTTCTTTTTTGTTCTTCTATTCTTGCTTTTTCATTTAATATTTCTCTTTCTTTTTGTAAACGAAGTTCTTCTTTTAAATCTTCTTCTTCTTTTCTTTTTTTTTCTAATCTTTTCTTCATTTCATTTTCTTCAATTTGTTTTCTTAAATCATTTCCATATTGAGCTTTTCTAATTTCATCATGATATTTATTTTGATACCAATTATCATAAGATATTTCTATTGAACAAGAGGGATCATTATTGTAATTATAATTTTGATTATATCTATTGTTAAATTGATCATTTTGGAATTGAAGGTTAAATTGCATTTTTTCTTTTCTTTAAATAATTTATTATATTTCTTATTTATTTATATTTTACTTTATTTAGAAGTTTTTATTATTTTAATTTTATTATTTATTTCATTGTTATTACATTTTTTTATTTAATTTGAAATAATATATTATGTTTAATTGTATAATAAATAAATCTTCATACCTTTATAAATCAACCCCAATGTTTGAAAGTAAAATTTTATATCCTGTTCCAACAAATTCATTAAGTAATATCAAACCAAATGAAAAAACTAAAAAAATAAAAAGTATAGAATATTTAAAAGAAAATGCAAATACAAAACACAGTAGTGAAATAACAACTTCATCAAATCAAAACACTAAAGTAAATAACACAATGAAAATATATCCTCGTGATAAAAGTAATAAAAATTTATTAAATTCAAAAGAAAATATTATAAAACATTTTTTTGGTAACAATCCAAAAAATCATCAAAATTTGAAATTTTTTTGTCCTAATACTTTTAGAAATAATAAAATTAATCAAAAAAAATCAATTGTTTTTAATTCTATTGATAAGCCCTTACTTATTTTAAAATTTCAATATTTAGATTATGAAGAAAATATTAGTGTTTTTTTAAATGATGATGGTTTAAAAATTGCAGTAAAAATAAATTCAATTTTTAATTTAAATTTGAAAGAATGTGAATTAGAAAAATGCGGATTAATAATTACTAAATATATTAATAAATTTATTGATTTAAAAAGAAAAAATAAAGAAATTAATAGTTTTGGAGCTGTTATTGATTTAAAAGAAATAATAAATAAATGTAGAAAAAAGAAAATAACAGCTGAATTTAATGGAAGATATTATTGTTATTTTATTACTAATTCTAAAGAAGAAATTAATGAAGTTACTGAAGATATATTTAAAAAAATAAATAAACAAAATAAATATAATCAAAATAACTTAAAAAAGGAAATAAAAACATCAATATTAAATATTATAAATAAATCTCAGTCTGAAATTTCAAGATATGAATCTTAAAGATAAAATTTTTTAATAGAATATTATTATATAATAATTTAGTTTTTTCCTTTTTTCTTTATAAATTATTGATTTAAATAAGTAATTTTTTTTCAAATTTTTTTTATATTCCTTTGTTTTAACATAAATATTTAATTTTTATTAATTATAATTTTTTCAAATAAATGAATTATTTAAGATAATTTAAAAAATATGCTAATTATTCCAGACAATGAGTTAATTACAGTTTCAAATTTAAATGAAAATAATGAATTCGATTTTAGAAATATAATTAAATCTTTATTCTTTCCAATATTTTTATTTGCATTATATATATTTTTATTACATCTTTTTATTTCTTTATTTGAAAAAAATTCTAATAAAAAGCATCTTCTGAGTTCCAATTATGACAATCCCTTTTATTATTTAAGATATTTAGATGAAGAAAGTAATAATATAATAGATAAAACAGATAATAGAAAATTAATAAAAGAAATAATAACAAATGTGGATTATATAACTTATGAAGGAAAATGGTATAATAAAAACTCATTTGTTTCTAATGGAATATTATTTATGCACTTTACTATGAATAGAGATATTGGAGCTGAATATTTAAATATTTTTATTAGATTAATAGAAGGAGAATATATTAATAATTGGAGAATTCTTTATATGCAAATTCCAATTAAACAATTAAAAGTAAATAATATAACAAATGAATATAATCAAAGTCAAATTATAAATTTTAAAGGATATTCTGATTCTGATGTAGAAATTGGTGAATATTTTAATAAGAAAAAATCATATTTATATTGTAAATCACTAATTTCATTAAATTTTACTTTGTTTGAAAATGAGACTATTAACTATAAAAAAGATATTAATGGAGAATTGAATTCAACTTGTAAAGAATTTGATAAATATGAAATAAAAATTGAAGAAAAAAATACAGAATCAGAATCAATTTTAATTAAAAGTTATTCAAAAATGATTGTTATACTTTGTATATTAATGATTATAAATACAAACATAGTAAAATATAGATTAAATGATTCAGAAGGATTTGCAAATGGAATTTCTTTAATAATTATTTTTGAAAATATTATTTGGAATTCTTATGGTTGTTTAATACATTTTTTTTTAACTTTATATTATCCAAAATATGTATATGAATTTGCTTTTCCTACTATAACTTTTTTTTTTAATTTTTCATTTACAGATTTAAGATTTTTATATTGTATTTGGAGATTAAAAAATCAAAAACATTTCACAGATCAAGTTTTAATAAGAAAAAAATTAATACAATTATTTGGAGGCTTTTATCTATTAATGTTTTTCTCACTTCTTTTCGCCATTAAATTTTTATTTTATAAGCCTTTTATTTTAATAGGAATTTTATTAACTTGGACACCTCAAATTTTATATAACATATACTATAATAATAAAATTTCTTTACCTTGGTCTTATGTTCTTTTAACATCAATTTATAAACTCTTTATTCCTTGTTACTTTAGATTAAATAAAAAAAACTTTTTTCTAATTCCACCTGATTTTATTTTCTCTTTTTTTATTATTTTATTAATGATTTTTCAAATTTATATATTATATTCTCAACAAATTAAAGGAAGTAGGTTTTTCCTTCCAAAAAAATATATAAATCAAGGTTTTAATTTTTATAAAACAAAAGATGAAATATTAAATTTATTTTCAGATTTAGAGATTAAAAATTTAGAATGTGTGATTTGTTTAAATCCTTTATTTTCAGAAGAAAATGAAAATTCAAATTTTAGAAGTTTTAACAATGATTTTGTTATTAATGAGCATTCTCAAATTAATTCAAATCAAATTATTACTAATAATAATTATAATCCAATATATTATTGGTATCAAATTATAATTTCATTCTTTGAATTTAGTGAAAGAAGTTTAAATGTTGAAGGAAAAAAATATATGATAACACCATGTAATCACTTTTTTCATTCTAAATGTTTGGAATTATGGTTTAAAAGAAAAAGAAAATGTCCAAATTGCAGAAGAGAAATTAAATTTAATGCCTAAATCAATTTATTATTTTGTATATATGTATTAATATTATTAAATGAAGAATTATTATTTATGATTATTATTTTTTATGTGAAGAATGCTACATTTTTTTATTATTTTTTTGTCAATAAAATATTTCTAATTATATATTAATAATTATTGTTAATTATATTTATTAAATAAATGGATTCTTCAACTTATATTGCAACATTAAAAAGGGATTTACTAAAATTTGAAAATTTATCAAGAAATCAACAATCAGAACTAATGTCATTACAACAAATAATTGAACAAATGAATAATAGAATAAATGAGTTAGAAACTGCTGCATCAGATAATATTCAATTAACAAATGAAATAAATAGATTAAATGAAATATTAAAAGAAAAAAACCAAATCATTGCAGAATTTCAACATTTAGCTCAAATTTCAACTATGAAATTCGAGTCTTGTATAAATAATAGTCAACAAAATCAAAATGCGTTAAAAAAAAAAGAAAAAAAATTAGATGAATTGAAATCAAGATTTAATCCTTTATCAGAAAATTATAAAAAATTAGATTTAGAATATCAAAAATTGTTAAATTCATATAATGATAAATGTACTTTTGAAAATCAAGAAATTTCGAAATTAAATGATGAAATTAGAAAAATTAAAAATGAAAATAGGATTTTAAAGGATGAGAATGAAAAATTAAATTATAAAATTTTAGAATATAAAACAGAAATTGAGAATTTAAATAGTAAAATAAATGATTTATCAAAATATAAAATTGAATATGAAACTGTGAAAACAGAAACAGAAAATTTAGAAAAAGAAATATTAGACAAAAATAAAAAATTAAATGAGTTAGAAAGAAATAATGAAGAATTTAAAATTAAATTATTTAAATCAGAACAAAATAATAAAAATATGTCAAATAATGAAATAGAACTTAATCAAAAATTAAATAATTTAAATTTAATATGTCAAAAATTTGAAACAGCATATAATAATTCAGTGATTGATTTAGAAAGAAAACAAGGAGAAGTTGAAAAATTTTATAAAAATTTGGAAAGTAAAAAAAAAGAAAATGAAACTTTAAAAGAAAATATGAACAAACAAATTAAAAAATTAAAAAATGAAAATGCAATATTAAAAAAAAGGGAAAATATCTATCAAGACACAATATCAAGATTTAAACAAAATAATACAAATTCAATAGATAGAACAATTAATAATTATACAATTAATAATTCTTTACCTAATGTTTTAAGCGCAAATAATATTATAAATGATATTAATAGAAGTAGATTAATGAGTAGTTCAAATAATGTTCAATTGAATAATAAAAATCAAAATACAAGTTTTATGACTTATAATCCATCAACAAATAATAATGAATTGAATTTATCAAATTTAGATAAAGATGAATCATTTAGATATAGTTATTATTTAATTGATAATTTAAAAAATGCTATTAATAAAGTTGACTTTGAAAATGAGTACTCAAATCTTATTTAAACTATGATTTTATTTATATATTTTTTTGATTAATTCCTTTGATATTATTTTAAAATATTTAAAAAAAATTCTTTTGATTTTATTTAATTTTTATAAATTTAGAAAATGTGTACAATTATCTTTATATGATTATTTCCTTTTTAACTGTTTTTCAATTAAATTTATGATTTAATTTCGTTTTTGATTTAATTATTTAAAAATAATTAATTATTCAATCAATGAAAAGAATATTTATTTATTTTATAACATGTTTATTTTTATATTAATAGCAAATGACTACTACTTATAAATTTTTAATTGTCTCTTTATTGAATATTTAATGTGATATATGAATTCAGAATATCAAAAAATCAATAACTTATAATTTCTTATTTCACTCATAAAAAAAACAAAAAATAAAAACCTGATAAAAAGTATAAAAATTAATTCTATCTTAATTATTTATTTTGAATTTGATTTGAATTAATTATATTTATTTATATAAATTATTAATTAGAAAATGAATTTGAGTCACTTGTTATTGATTTCATTTCACTTAAGGATTTTGTTCTTTTTCTTTTATGGGAAAGATATTTATAGTTTTCGATTATGATAATATCTTCTAATTTTGTGTTATTTATTGAAGATATTTTATTTATAAAATCTTCTTGTTCTTTTGATAAACAAGAAATAAAGTAATCTTCTTTTAATCCTTTATTTCTGTAATCATTATATCTTGTTTCTATTCTTATTTTAATAATATCTAAATCACTTATTTCTTTTTCTTTATCTTTAATCGAAGAATTACTATAAAATTCAATTAAATAATTAATATATCCAATTATATTATTTACAAAAATTGTGATTTCTTTTTTACATTTTGGTTTAGGAAATTTTGTATATTTTTTAAAATCATTGATATAATTATTATTGTCTTGTTTTATTAAATTATATTTTAATTTTTCTTTATTATTTCTATTGAAATCATTAATATTACTTTCATCATCACTAAATAAAGTATAATTATCTTTTGAAAAATTAAATCGAACATTTCCTTCATTAAAATAATAAGAAGAAGTTTCATCTCTATTTGACAAAATACTACTATTGTTTTCTTTGTTCAATGAAATAATTTTATTTAATTCTTCTTGTAAAATACTATTGTCTTGTATATTAACTGTATTTTCCATTAAATTTCTTCTTAAATCATCAGAAGTTTCACTTTTAGTTCTTGTTAAGGGTTTTGGTGGTGGCATTAAAATTAATTCTTTTACTCTGTTTGCAATTTCATTTTTTTTCATATTTTAAAAAACACAAAATTTGGCTTAAAGTAGATTTACATTTATATAATTTTTAAATTTAAAAAATTTTATTTACACTTTTTTTTTATTTATTTATTATAAATCAAAGTTTATTTGATAATTTATTTTTCATTTATAAGATTTATCAATGCATATTTATAATATTTTTCTTTATATATTAAACTTAAAGTTTGATTTAGAGTTTTTATAAAAATGATTATTTTTATTAATTAAAAGAGTAAGATTAATTTATAATATAGAATCTTTTAATTCTTTTGTTTCAGGATTAATATAATCTAATCTAGGATTATTATAATCTTTCTAATCATAATTAAAACATTTGCCTATTTTTTAATAATTCCTTTTTTATAATATTACCATTTTATCTTGAAATATTCTATTTTGAGAAATATCTGATTTTATACTCATTTGGGAAAATTCTTTTATTTCATTTATTTCTTTCTCTTAATTTGATTTTTTAATAACTCAATTTATTTTTGACTATTTGATTTTTGTTTATTAGCATTATTTTTATTATAAAATTGTTTTCATTAATAATTTCTTTTTTATTTCTTTTATATCAAATTTAGTATTTTAAATTTGGAAAAATGAATGATTCTTAAAAAAATTATAATTAAAACCACAATTATTAATAAGCTAATCATTTTTTTGAATTTATAATTCAAATTTTTTCAATTGAATCCCGAACATCATTATCAATGTTATTTAAACAATTTTTATATATTTCTTTTTAAAATATTTTGAAAAATTAAATAATCAGTTTTATAATATAAGAATATTCACTAATTGGAAAATTCTTTTTAATATTATCAGGATGCATATATTCCAACAAATTTTTGATTTTAAATAATTGGTAATTTTCATATTTTTTTTTATATATGATTTCAAATTAAAAGTTGATTTTCAATACTGAATCTAACATAGTTATAATTTAAATTTATTTCATTTTAATGTTCAGTTAATGATTCACAAAATTGAGCATTTAATATAAATTTCATTTCATCAGTACATTGAAATGAATCTTCATCAAGAATTTTCCCTTTAAAAGTTGTTTCAAAATCTATTAATTTTAAATTAAAGTTTTACCTATTAAAAAATTTTTCTAGATTTAGTTCTCCATTAATAATTTTTGTTTGATATTCTGAAGTTATAAAAATTTTAACAATAATAAATATAATTTCTTCCATACATAAATTTTTTAAATTGTTTATCATAAATTATCATAAATCTTCTGGTGTCTTCAACAATGAAAAAATTCAAATTATTTTCATAAAAACCATATATTGCAATAATATTAGGATGGTTACATAAAATACTATTGCATTTCCAATAAAAATGATACATTTTTTTTTCCTTTTCTTGACAATAATTTTTATAGTATAATTTTTTGGTTTTATATGCTTTTCTAGATAAACTTAGGCAAAAACTCCATTAACTAAGCAATTTAATATCTTTTTTAATAAAAATACTTTATAAAATCACTTTTGGTTCTTTTATACTATTATCATTCTTATCAATGTTTTTTCTATTATTATTATTATTATTAAAAATCACATTTATAATTTGAAAAGAAGAATCAATTACATTAGAAGTAATAAAAACATCTAAAGAAAATTAATTTGATAAAGTTCATTATTTATTTTGAGAATGTTCTTCAAATACTTCCATTTATTATTTCTATCATTGTTAAATAAATCTGGATTTGGATTTATTGGTTTTTTTAATTAATTCTAATATTGAAATATTTACATAATTCATTTTATTATAATTAATTAAATTTATAATTTCTTTAGATTTAATGAATTTAATTACCTTTTCAGTTTTACAATATTGTGATAATAAAACATTAGTTAAATATACTGGTTTATCAAATAAAATTCAAGAATTATATGATGAAAGAAATGAAAGGGCAATTTTTAGTGAAAAAATAAGTTTAATAAATCAAATTGATTTTATTTTTAATGAACATTATTCTTTTTTTTCTTTTAATAAAAATTATTTTGAATGTTTTAATTCAATTTTTAATGATTGTGTTTTAATACTTTTTAACAATCAACATTTTACTTTAGATTTATTTGATCTTTCCTCAAATAATGATAAACCCAAAAATCAAATTAAAACTCCTTTATTTTCTGAAGATTCTTTAATAATGATTAAATATTTTTTTTCAGAATTTTTAAAGAAAGAATATATAATTGTATCATCTTATAAATATAATATCTTTATATATATGTATAAAAAGTTTGATTTGATTTTTTTGAATCAAATATTTAATTCTAATAAATTATCTTTTCACAATTCAAGAGATGTAATATGTTTTGAATTTAATAATGAAAATTATATTTCAAGGTTTAATTATTATGGAAATAAATTAGAATTTTTTAATTTTAATTTGGAGAAAAAAGTAGAATGTTCAATCAATAATAAAATGGAACATATTGAAGCAATTAAAGCAAATTCTAATGAAATGTATTTTGTAACTTGGTTTTATAATGGAATTGAATCATTTAAAATTAATAAAAAAAATAAAATAGAATTCCTAAAATCATTTTCTTCTTATAATAAATTAACTGCAAATATTATATTTTTAGATAATGAAAAAATAATAGAATGTAATTGTGAAAATCTAATAATATGGAATTTTTTATCTGGAAAAATCATCGAAAAAATTTCCTTATGTCCAAATTTTGAAAAAATAATGCAAATTATAAAATGGAATAATGACACATTTTACATTATAACAGATTTTTCATATTTATATAAAATAAATATAAAAACCAAAAATAGTGCAAAGTATAATATTAAATTATATGATTTATCAATATGTAAACCAATAATAATAAAATATCCTTCTTTAATATTTTTAAATAATTTGGGAAAAATAATGTATTTAACAAAAAAATAAAAAATAATCATTAAATCATATTTATTCTTTAAGTCGAAAATGGAACAAACAAAAAAATAATTACAAAATTTAAATAGAATTTCCAATATCATACACAAAAATAAATGAGGAAAAAATAATGTGATAAATGTAAATCAATATTTATTGAAGAAATAATCGAAGAAATTATTCAAAAAATTTTAAGCCAGAAAAAAATGTAATAAATATTCTTAAAGAATAAGAAACTTTAATTTTTCTTCCTTCAACAATTAATTGTATTCCATTTGTTAATTCAGTTTCAATTCCAGGAATTTTAAATAATTTTGGTGAATTTATACTATTTTTAATAATGGTGGCAATACTTTTATGAATAATAATTTGTCAAACAATAATACTCTTTTTTATAATGAAATTTGAATGTTCTTTACATGGTAATCCTCCTGCAAGTCAAAAAGCAATTAATAATTTAAAGAAAGTTAAAGTTAACAATAAAAATTTAAAATAAAAAGAAAATATTACTTATAAAATTTGGTGAAATAATTCTTTTTTGATGATAATATTTTAATTATTGATTGTCATCATGAATTTCATGATAATTGTATTTTACAATGGTTAAGAATGAGAAATACTTGTCTTGTTTATAGACATGAATTAGAAAGTAATGCTCCTAATTATGAAAGAAGATAAAATTCGCATAGGGAAAATTTAAGAAACTTTCATTCTAATAATAATAATGGGGGAAATAATCCTGGAAATGATGCTTAATCAATTTAAATAAATTTTTGTTTATAAATTTAAGTTCATTATAATTAAAAAATATTTGTTAAAAATTATTCTCGTCATTTAATTTTTTCAGAAGCAAAAATTATGATTTTTTTATTAAAAATTCAAAAGAATTTTATTTTTTTAGTATAACATAACTTTTTAACATATTAATCGATTATTTAATCTTCATCTAAATCTATGAAAATGGAATCTGAGAATCACATATTTATGAACAACAAAATAAAATCTACTTTGAATGTTCATTATATATTTTTTATGATTATTTTTATTTTTATTATATTATTACTTATATTATTTTTAATAATATTATGTTTTTTTTAATAATTTAGTTTGTTTATTTTTTCTTTTATTGTTTTTGTGAAAGAATTCTTTTTTTTAAAGTGATGATTTTATTCCTATTTTCTTAATTATGAGTTATTTTGAGTTAAATGATTAAAAACTATTAATTATTTTTTTCTAAAAAATAATCGATTAATTTAAAAAAATTGAAATTTAAAAATATTTGGTAAATTGATTAAATCATCAATTAAAAGAATTCCTTTGATTTAGATTCTTCAAAAGAAACAGCTCAAAATCTAAATCAAAGGAGAATTACCCTTTTTTTTAGTTTTAGAATTCCTGAATTTAGAAACGAGGAATTATTAGATTTTAAGAATTTAAAAAAAAATTTGCATTTATTAAAAGTAAGATTATTGAATAAGTAAAAGAAAAAAAACATCAAAATTATAAAAGAATTAATAGATTATATATTTATTTGAAATATTAAAAAATAAATGAGAACACCAGTGTAAAATAAAAGTTAAAAGTTTTAAGCCTAAAAAATGAATTTATTAAATAAAGACATGAAATTAAATTTAATTTGATTTGATCCATCATTTAATAGATATTGGAAATAAATGTTAATTTTTATGAGAAAAAGATAATCTCAAAAATTTAATAATTAAAATAATTAACTTTTAATATTATTATTTCAAAAATTGAAAAAACACCCTTATAAAAAATTTTTTTAAAAATTTAATGAAAAAATAAAATTGAATAAGGACTGAAAGAGTAAAAGTTCTTTTAAATATTAAAAAAATATCAAATTAAAAATAACATTGAAATATCAAATTAAAAATAACATTGAAAAAGAAAATGTTATAGTTTATAAAAATGAAAGAAACAAATTAAGAAATAATAAACATTATAACTTGAAAAAAATTGAAAACAAATTAAATGGAAGGTCAAAAATTAATTAGTGAGATATTGAAAATGAGATAAAATTGAACAATTACTTATTGGAAAAATTTTTAATTTGTATAAACTCTGGTGTTTTAAATTAAATAAAGGAATAGAATAATTATACCTTTAATAAATAATTAATTAAATATTATCAAATGAAAAAGTAAATTTATGAAAAAAAATTAGTGAATGTCCTATAGATAGAAATAATTATGAATATTTTTCAATTTTCCAAGGATAAATTACAATGAAATTATTATGCAAATAAAATTGATAATAATAATAATAAAAACAATAAAGAATCTTTTAAATGAATATATAAATATTATTTTCAATGAAAAAGTGAAAAAAGAAAAAAAAAAGAGGATTAATTTTAAATATTTCCATACTTTAATTTATAGTAATTCATTAAAAAAGAAAAAGTATCAACCAAAAAAATAATAATAATGAGAATAAAAATAATAATGTAAATAAAAAATTATAATTACAAGAAAAACTGAATTTGAAATGTTGAAAATTTTATGGTTTAATATTGTTAATATGAATATAGTAAAAAATAGAGACAATTTCATTTATAATAAAGATAGATAATATATAATAATAATTAAATTTTCTGAACTCGATTTTTATTGTAATGAATTTTCTTTAAATAATATTGTATTTAAATTAAAATTGAGATTTTAAATTTATATATTTTGTTAACACACTTATAATTAAAATAATACCACCTTAACAATAATTTTAAATTATTTGTATTATTTTTTATTAAAAAAATATTATTTTTTGAAAAAAAGCATTTCATCAAATTTTAAATCCAAATCTTCACCAAAAATAATTTCCTTCAAAACATTTTTCTTAAACAATGAATTAGATGAAAAATATTCTTCATAATTATTTAACGAAGAATAACTATTACTATTCGTATTTGCAATAGATTTATTAGTATTTTTATTATCAATATAATAAGAGTTTTTTAATTTAAAACTCGAATAAGAGAAGCCATCTAAATTATCAGAACATGAAATAACATTATTCTCTTTAATATAAGAATTTTCATTAAAATTATATTCTTCTAAATGAGTTTTCCAAGGATCAAAATTTAAAATATTATATAATTGCCTTCCATTACATTCAATATGAGGAAATCTTCCATCACATAAAGTCATTCCGTTTATAATAAATTGACATCTATATTTTCCTGGTAAAATATTCTCAGTGTAAATATATAATACAAATATTTTTCTTATAGGACATATTTCAAAATCAAATATATCATATTTATCATTGAGATTACAATATGAATTATTTTTTATAAATATATTAGAATTATTCCAAAATATTTTTAATTGTACTTTATTTGCATTAAATGGATATGTTAAAACATAATGAAATTTTTCATGGTTTATTATTTGACTACATATTTTTTTCATATAAAAAGTTTTTATTACTCTTTGAAGGAAAGTTATTTTTTTTAATCTGTTCTTTAAGAGATTTGTAATTAGAATATATTTTTTTATTCTGTTTTTTATATAATATCTTTTAATGTATTTTTCGATTAAAATCCAATTTTTCTTTCTTTGAATTAAAATATATTTTATTAATAAAAAGTGTCTTATTTTCTTTCTCACAAAATAAGTTTTATAGTTTTTTTGAATTTTTATGATATGTCTTAGTAACCTATACTTTATTATATAATTTATTAATTTATTTAATGAATTTCTTACTAACCATCCTCGAATAAATTTTTGAATTTTTGAAATTGAATTTATTTTTTGAATAAAATATTCATTTGATTTAAAGTGAGTATATCTTCCTATATTTTTACTAAATAATCTTTTATTATAATAAGAAGTAAAATTTAGTAAATCTTTTTTTGAATTTTTTTCCATTGTAAATATATTAAAATTGATATTTGATATTATTACCTTTGTTTTATTCATAAAATTATTATTTTTTTTTTTAAAAGAATCTAAAAGTAATTTATTTCTGATTTTTTGTTGTGTTAACTTTTTATTTTGATTATTGTATAAAAATAAACCACAATGTAATCCAAAGATTGAAGAAAGAGAATTAATATTATTATTTTTCATCTTTTTGTCTATAAATTTATTTAAAGAGGAATTAGAAACTGAAAAATGATAATTATCCTCTTCCATATAAATTAAATATTTAGAATATTATTTAAAATATAAAACATATTATATTATCTTAATTATTTTATAAAATTTTATTTCTTATTAAACATATATGAAATATTTAAAAATAATTATTAATAATAAAAACAAATATAAAATTAAAACAATTCATTTTCTAAACACAAAATCATAATTTAGCCACCAATATTATTCATTATCTAATCAAATGAATACTACTTTCAAATATATGTTTGAAAAATATATTCTTATCCAACATTAATTCCAATATTAACACTTGAATATAAAGTAGATCTTAGGTTTAAAAAAACATTAATAGAATTTAAATTAATTCGATTTAACAGATAGATAATAATTAATGGAAAATTATTTTAATAATTTGACTTGTGTATTTAATTAAGTTTTTTTAGAATATATTATTAAGTAATTTAAATATATTTTATTTTAATATTGAAGTAATGGAATTAAGTAGGAGTAAGTAATTTTCATTTTTTTTATTTTTTTTAGTTTTATTTATTTATTTATTGAGGAAATTTGTTTTTATTTTTATTAAGTTTAAAAAAAATTCAAAAAACTATTAAATAAAACTATTTTTTATTCTGCCATCATTTCTTCATTCCCATCGCTTATATGATTTTGTTCTTCTTCTCCTTCAAAATTATTATTAAAATTACCACTTCTATTATTTCCTTCCATTTCTTCACCATTATAATCATAATTACTTCTATTTCCTTCATAATTTTGATGATCATTATTTTGAATATTAATATTTTGATTAGGTTTCTGATTATCTTCTCTTCTCTTAAAATCAAATTGTTGTTTACTATATTCATTCATTTTTATAGCAAAATCTTGATAAGATTTAATTCTTTTTCTCATTAAGATAATTTCATTTATATAACCTTCAATTTGGAAATTTTTTCTATTTTGAAGTAATTCACATTCTTCTCCTAATTTCTTAATATTTTCAGTTAAATCTTTAACTTTATTATTATATAATTTTTGTATTTGTTTATATTGTTCTTTAATTATATTTGCAGTTTCTTCTTGTGCTCTAACTTGTCCTCTTAAGCAAGTTGTCATTTCTCTTGTTTTTTTATTAAATTCATGTAAATTTAAAGCTTTTTCTTTATTGGCATTTTTAATTACAGTTTTTAATTCATTTTCTAATTGTTGATTTTTATTTTTTATAACTTCCATATCTTCATATATTTTCTTTTCTCCTTTTCCATTATCTAATCTTAATTCAAACATATCTCTACAAACTGAATAATTTACTTTTTCTAATTTTTGATTTGCTTTTAATAAATCGTCTGATTGTTTTTTATAATTTAAAACTTGTTGTCTAAAATCTTCTTCTTTTATTTTTCTACTTTCTTCTAATTTTGCAATTCTATTTTCATAATCTTGTTTTAAATCTTCAATTTCTTTTTTTAAATTTTGATTCTCATTAGATAAGTCTTGTAATTCTGGTTGAGTAGGAAACATAACAGTTCTTATAATTTGTTGCTTTTCATCAGATGGAGTAATTTTTAAATTATTTTTATTAGATTCTTTCTTATCATATATATTAATAACTTTATTAGTTTGTCCTTTATTTTTACAACATTCTTTTTTTTTTGGGAAATTTTTTTTTAAAGAAACACTATTTGGATCAGGAGTAAAATTTTCAGCTTGTGCACCGTCTTCGAAATTAAAATTAGAATATTTTTCTGTAATTTCAGGCTTATGATCTTTATATAATTTAATTGTTTGTTCAATTGGTTCTGCTAATTGTAATAATTGAGCAATTCTTCTTTTATCTTCTTTTGCTATTGTCTGGCAATTTTCTATCATTTTACTGTAATGAATACATTTTTTTCTTTCATTATTTAATGATATATTTGATTCATATAATGCTTGTTTTAATTCTAATAATTCATCTTGTCTTCTTTTTTTTTCCCAATCTACTTTATGGATTAATTCATTTGAAACTTTTATTGATTCTAATAAATTTAAATTGTTTACTCTTTCTTTTTCATAAGCATCTATTACCATTCTATAATAATCAAGTAAACGAGCTAAATCTCTTTTATTTAACATGGAATTTTTTACTAAGTCTAATGTCCTTTTTTCTTGTTGTAATTCAGATTCTTTTTTATACTTTTCTAATTTATCATGATGAGATATTTCTTCTTTCATTTTTTTTCTTTTAACTTTTGTTTTTATTTATTTGATTTAATTTTATATAATAAAAAGATTTATTTATTAATTCATAAGTTTAAATGTATTGTTTAAAATTAAATATGGAAGAACAAATAAATTATAAAATTACTGGAATTAAGAAATTAATTAGTAAAGATATTAATAATTATGAGGATTTTTTAAAAAATAAGGATTTTATTCTTTCTGTTTTAGAACAGATTGAAAGTTTAATTAATCAAAATAATGATAAATCTTTAATTAATCATAATTATGAAATTGAAAATAAAGAAGAAAATAAAATCAACGAATTTAGTTATTTAAATAACAATTTAAATGATAAAAAGACTTTCTCAACAGAAGCATTAACAAATTATGTACAAAATGAAAATAATAATATTTCAGGAAGACTAAATAATAATAGTCCTGAAAAAAATAATTCAAAAACTTTTGTATCATTTCGTCCTCAATTAAATTTTAATTATGATGAAGATTTATCAAGTCAAAAAGGAGAAAATCAAGAAAACAATATTAATTTAAGTGATAATATTTCTGACATTAAATCTGAAATTTCCATTCAAAAAAAAATTCCAGAAATTTCAAATTCTACAATTAATGATAATCAAAACAATTATAATAAAGATTTATATAATAACATTGAAAAAGAGAATTTTGCAAGAAACTTTAATTTAAAGGAAGATAATAATGAAAAAGAAGAAAATAAATATAATAATCATAGTTTAATTTTAAGAGAAGAAAACGAAGATTCTCTTATTCCTAAATCAAAAACAATTGAAAATAATTTAGATTTTAGTACATTTAATTTTAAAAGTAGTACTTTACAAGTATTATTTAATAATCAAAATAAAAATAATGTTCCTAAACCAATAAATGAGACTATTAATCAGTCAGAAAATCAAAACAATGTTAATATTATGAATTCAAATGATAATTTAAGATATAATAAATATTATAAAAAAATAGAAAGTAACAATAATCTCAAAAAAGACAATGACATTAAAAATGAAAATCAAAATTATTCATCTCTTTTTTCTGTTCCAAAAAATAATTATTCTCATCAAGAATTAAATAATAACTATAATAATAACATTAATAATAATGGATATAATTATAATTATTCAAATTATCAGAATAAATATTATTATCAAGAAAGAGAAAATAATTCACATTTAAATAACAAAGAACTATCATTAAATAATCCAAGAAATTATAATGAAATTCCAACATCTTCTCAAAATTATAACTTATCACAACCTAATTTTAATAATATGGAAATAAGTGAAATTAAGATTAATCAAACATCTTCGAATGTTTCCTTTGATAATCAAAATAATAATTATCAAAATCCTCAACAAAAATTCAATCAATTTTCTACAAATTTAAATTATAATTACTCAAATTACTATAATCCAAAAGAAAAAATTAATTCTATAAATAATAAAGGAACAATCAATTTAAAGGTCTCAAGTAATAATAAAATTAATAATAGAAATTATAATGAACTATATAACTTTGATGAAAATAAATTTAATAATCAATATTTAAATAATTCAATGGGACATAATCATTCAAATTCATATGTTTCAAACGTTCAAACTTCAAAAGCTTTTTCGTCTTATACAAGTTCACCTCCAAGAGATTCAAAATTAAAAGCTTCAAGAGTTGCTGATATAATAATGCAAATTAATTCAAATGATATATTAAAAGATATTATTTTTAAATTATATAGTGAAGATATTTTAGACGAATTAATGTCTTCTAAAGTTAATATTAATTTAATTGAAAATATTGAAAAAAGTATTGAAGATATTAATAGACTTGAAGAGGAAGAAGTTCAAAAATTAGAAAATTCAAATAGAAATAATGATTATTTAAATGAAAGTTCTAATAATAAAATGGATTTTACTAACAATAATTTTTATAATGATAAATATAATGTTAGTGATAAAACAAGACATCCTCCTTTACCAAATAATTCTAAAAAATTAAAAATTAATCAATTAAACAATGAATTAATAAAAAAATATCCAAATACAAGTAAAACAATTTTAGGATATGATAAATTTAAAAAAGAAAAACAATTTAATTTTGAAAATTCTTTAAAAAAAAGTGGAAATTTATCAGAAAATAGGAAACATTCAGGAAAACTTTTTAATAATTATACTTCAAATCAAGGAGGTTATTTTGATCCTTCCCTTCAAAATGGTGGTGAATCTAAGTTAAATTATTTATCATATTCAAAAAATAAAATGAATAATATTTATAAAAATGCTCAAAGTCCAGTTAAAGATTATATTGAAAATAAATTAAATATATTTATTTAATTTTTTTTCCAATAAATTTTTTAAATTTAAAACAATAATCTTATTTAAAAAAATAAAAATGATAAATAATGAAAATGAACCTTTCAAAACAATCTCAAATAATTCAGCAAATATAATGAATTATTTAGTAAGAAAATTAGAATCAAGAGAAAAAAAAGTTAAAAGAACAAGACAATTAATTTATTCAATAAATGCATTTGAAGATTTATATTCAAATAAAAAAGATATTATAAATACTTTAGCAGAATTAGAAGTAGATTTAAAACAAGCTTCTTGTGCAATAAAAGCTTTATTAACTGAAAATAGAGCATTAACTTTAGGAATTGAATCAAAAGAAGAAAATATAAAAAATTTAATGAATGATAATAATTATCTAACTGCTGAAAATGAAAATTTAAAATCTCAAATTTTAATATATAATAATAATATCTCTAATAATAATAATACTGATGTTAACGAACTTTATAATATTTCTGGAAATAATATAATTGAGTCTACTAAAATAAATAAAAAAATATTAACTAAAGTCACAGAAGAAACTGATGATTCGATTTTTAATGTGAATCAATTATCAAATGTTAAAAATATAATGAAAAATATGAAAAGTAATAAACAAAAATTAAAAGATGCAATTGAAAAACATTTTACAACTAATAATAATTCAGAAATAAATACTTATAATACTAATAATAGTTTACAAATTAATGATAATGAGAATAAAATAGAAAATCCAATGGCATTTAATTATAATTATGAATATAATTCTAAAAATAGTGATTTATTAATGAGAATTATGAACAATCCTGATAATATTAATTTATTAAATTATACAATTGGAAAAGATTTTATGGAAAAAATAATTGATCCTAATTGTCCTAAAGAATATTTAAATGAAATTGAAAATATTATTTCTGGTAATTATAATGATAATAATAAATTTAAAAAAATACCAAAAAATAATAAACAAATTAAATCTCATAATGTTTATAAAAATATGTATCGACAAAGTTCTGATATTAATTCAAAACCAAATCAAAATAAAAGAAATAAAGATTTAAATAATTCTTTCACTTCAAATAGATGTCAAATTTTAAATAAAATGAAAGAAGGAGTAACTTTTGAAAAATCTTTAAGAGATTATCCAATCCAAAATACAGCTAGTCAAAAAAGATTTAATAACTTTACAAATCCATATGGTGGTTATTTTGATTAAAAAATAAATATTTAATTCATTTTAATTTAATTTTTGAAAATCTTCAAAGATATTAAATCTTAATATTTAAATTAAATTGATTTATTTTTTTTATTGTAAATTTTCATAAAAAAAAAGTGAGAGTGAATATGTGATATTCATAAAAGCTTTAAAGGAATGTATATTAAGATTATTAAGTGAATATTTAGTAAAATAAAAAAATATTTTAAATGGATATTTCAAAAATATTTTTAGAGAAAATATTAAGGATACTTCATTTAATCTTTACATTATAAAAAGAGAAATAAAAATATATAAACTAATTACATAAATAAATTTTTAAATGTTCGTTTTTCAAAAAGTGAAATAATTATTTTAAAGATTTAGAACTTTTAGAAAAGCAAAATTTAATTGAATTTCATTTTTTCAGTTATGAAAATTAAAAATAAAGTAAAAGTTAATTGTAGAATTGATAAAATAGCTATTGAATTAGATGTTAATTTTTTTTAAATGACATTAATTATAATTTAAAATCAAAATGATGATGAATTTTTGAGCAAAGAAGTTCAATTCAAAAACCAAATCAATCATATGAAAAAGAGAAGATATAATATAAAATCAAATTATACTTCAATAGAACTTATAATACCTATTTTAGAAAATAAACAAAAGATAATTTCCCTTCTTAAAGATGAAAAAAGTATTGATAAATAGGGAAATAATTTAATTTATGAATGTTTGATAAAAATGAAAAACAAAAAGAAAATGAAGTAATATAAAAAAATTAAATATTATTTTAATAATTCTTAAAAGTTTTTTTCTGAAAAATGTCAACTTTAGAAAACACTTATAATTTAACTCCTTTAGAATCAATACTTATAAATAAATTAATGCCAAAAGGTTTTAAGTTAGAAACTGAGGAAAATTTAAATCTTTCTATTCCTTTATCATCGAATATTTCAAAAGAACATAAAAATAATGATAAGGTAAATAACAAATGTGATTTATTTTTAACAAAAATATTAAATTTAGGAATATTTAAAGAATTTTATAAAGCAATATCAGAACCTTTAATTATTACAATAGAAAGAAATATTAAAAAAAATAAATATAAAAATATTTCTGAATGTTATAATGAATATAAAAAACTTTTAAAAATTTATCTTGACAATTATAAAAACAATGAAAATATTTATAATAAAATAAGTAAATTAAATGAGCAATCTGATAAAATTTTTAATTCATTAGAGCCAACATTACCAATAATTGATATAGATCAAATTAAAAAAAATATAAAAGTTGAAAATGCAATTCCAATGACTTTAAATGAAAAACAATTGTTAGGAGTAAATATAAGAAAATTAAACAATGAGCAATTAAAAGGAATTATAAGAATTATTCAAAATAATTCCACAAGAGATAAAAAAGAAAGATATTTTGAATTTGATATTGATAAATTAACTCCTCAAAAATGTTGAGAATTAGAAAATTATGTTAGAGGTTGTATTGGAGAATAATATTGAAACATATACTCAAGAAATCAATAATTAATTACTTTATTCTTTATAAAAAAGAATATAAATTACTTAATATTTAGAATAAAGTAAAAATAAATTATTTGAAATGAATGGTATTTAGATGATTATTAAATTAT
>JAEEGK010004535.1_pt1 | contig 33993 bp, 28 predicted proteins | sample 8958771 | NCBI WGS metagenome assembly JAEEGK01 (sample SAMN16246547, study PRJNA631951) | gut metagenome | biome: gut microbiome; feature: rumen; material: SC-attached | host: Bos | place: Iran: Karaj | collected 2018-10 | reverse complement strand
GATCTTCATCGCGCTTGCTATCCTCTGCTTCGCATTCACCACTATCCTTGGCTGGTCACACTACGGCTCAAAGGCTGTCGAATACCTCGCAGGCAAGCATGCTCATGTAGTTACAAAGATCTATAAGATCCTCTTCGTTATCATGATCTTATCAGGCGCTCTCATGACATCATCCATCGCATGGGACATCTCCGACACATTCAACGGTCTCATGATGATCCCGAACCTCATCGGTGTTCTTGCGATGAGCCCTGTTGTCATGAAGCTTACCAAAAACTATGTTGACCGCCGTCTGCACGGCAAGAAGATCGAACCGATGCTCTCTTATGATCCCAAGACTCAGGCAGAGCACGCAAAGGTGATCGAAGAGACCGGCGAAGACTGATAACGTTTTACATCGGATATGATAAGGCCGTCTCAATTACTGAGGCGGCCTTTGTATTTCAGGTTGTTTCCTGCATCTTAAAATGCACTTTGATCGACAGCACGCCGTCAATGAGTTCGGATTCGATCGTGCCTCCGTTTCTGACGATCAGTTCCTTTGCGATCGAAAATCCCAGGCCCGTAGAATTACTGCCCTCTTTTACCGTGAAGTAGCGGTCGAAAAGTTTAGCTGCAGATACCGGCGTCAGATCCGGCGCAGGATTGGAGAATACTGCGGTTCCGTCACTGTTAAGTTTTACCTTCAGAGAATCGTTAGCATATTTCAAAGCATTGCTTATGATGTTCTCGAAGATCCTGTTTGCGCTCTTTTTATCACACAAAACAAAAACGGGTTCATCCGGAAGCTCTATCTCAGGTTCTATGTCCTTGCCGTTGAATGCAGCATAGAAAGACAAAATACACTCTTCCAAAGTCCTGCAGATATCGATCGGTTCCGATGAGACTTCCTCACTCTGGACCGGATATCTTGTAGGGTCTGTTGATGTACTGTATTTGAAGAGCTCATCGGCCAAATCGCTCAAAGAAAGCGTGCGGCTCTTGATGCGTTCCAAGTATTCCTGCTTCAGTGCTTCATTCTCTTCATCTTTCATGAGATCGAGATAAGAGTTAATAGCCGTAAGGGGCGTTCTGATATCGTGGGATATCTCTGTTACGGCCTGTGCTACCTTGCGGTTGCCGTCAAGGTATTCATTCCTTAAGTCCTGTAGTTTGGTAAGCTCGTGGTTTAATGTCTCAGCCGTTCTTCTCGCATGGGAATCAGCAGTAGTCAGAGTAACCGGGATCTGGGTCTTTCCCCTTACCTGGTCTTCAATATTATCAGTAAGTTCATCGTAGCCGCGCCTTAGCAGAGCGATCTTAATGACCGCAACAATAAGGGCTATGGCAAGTACGATGCAGACAACAATTAAGATTTCCAAATCAGTAACGTTCCTTTTTGATATGAACAATGATACCACAAGGAACGGATATCATTTAAATTCCCGCTTCCTGAAGATAAATAATCCGGCAGCACTAGTAACTGCTATCCAGAAAACATTATTTGCAATATTAATGGCCATAAGGCCGCTTCTGCACTTTTCATATACAGTAAGGCCCAATACATCTATTTTTCTGGATACAAAAGGATCCATATAAATTCCGGTCATCCAGGCATATTTCGTAAAAGGATCCATATAACTCCTGTTATGGGTTATCATCCTTCTTCCGTTATAGCTCGTGTAATAATCGAACTCTAAGACATCAAACCTTTCAAGCATCGCTTGCATACCTTCCGTCGCAATGATATTTCTAAACTCCTCATAATCCACAGGTTCTTCATTACTGTAATCATGAAGTTCATAATCAAGTTCTGCGACTTCATTTATTCCAAATATGCCATACTCATCCATAACAAAACAAATCATCGGAATAATCAAAAGAAAACTCGCTATTACTCCCAAAGTCTCCTTCTTGCTCGCAAACAATACAGCAATACAAGCAGACGACAGCATACAGCTGATAAGTATTTCCAACAGAAGCATCTCGAGCAGTACCGGCAGATAAACCGGAGGCATCCACATAAAATACAGACAGATAATTGCGAAAATTATCAAGGTAATAAATATCAGCGCGATGTTCAGCAAAAACGAGAATATAAGCGATGCAAGATAGATCTGCGTCTTGCTGTGGCCGCAGGCAATAAGATTTTTTATCGTCCCGTTACTGAATAACCTGCCCAGGAAAAGAGGGATCAGGATGAGAACAACCAATGCTGGAACTGCATGCAGCCGTTCAAACACTGTAGTAATGGTATCCAACTCTGAATAGAAAAAACTGGTTCCATACTGAATCTTATCGAAAGCATCCTTAGAGATAGGTTCGCTGTATCTTACATAAAAATCCCTGGCGCTTATCCCTGAACCTGAGAATCTGTGCTCATTTGCGTTATCAGCATCAACTGCTACCGTACTGTACACACCATAGTACATAGTGAACGTTCCGCGGGAAATGGTTATCTCATTTTTATTATCGATCCATGGAAAAACTATTTCATAAGACGCAACAAGGAACAATACAATGAGTACCCAGAACTCAAAACTTCTGAACAATCTGAAAAAATATCCTGTGATTATCTTCTTCATATCAGCTGCCCTCAGGTCAATTCATGCTTCTTAAAAATTCTGATTCCGGACGCTCCTGCAACTAATATCCAAAGGACATTGCATGCAGCATTAATTGAATAAAAACCGCTCCGGTAAGCAAGATACTCGCCGCCAGAGTTGTTTTCCCTTCTTAACAAAGCCGGATCAAGATAACAAACAGTTATAAGTGCTGCACGGGCGGGTGCCGGAAGAGTATTCCCTGAAGGAATGATCTCTTTCCCGTTGTAATAAGTCCTAGTGACCAGTTCAGTAATATCCACCCTCATTTCAAAGACATTTGGGCCTTGTTCGTCTATTATCCTGTCGTACTCCTCCCACTCAGAAAGTTCAGGTTCATAGTCATAGTTCTTATATAAATCAAGAACAATGTTATTGGGAACAAAGATAAAGACCAGCATCAGGAAACCTGCTATAGCTGATATGACTCTGTTTCTGCTGGCAAAAAGAACAGCAACAGACACAGAAGTTACAGTAAATGTCAAAAGCAAGCTTAAAAGGATCAGTGTGAGCGCCACAGGAATATATACCGGCGGTTTCCACTCATAGTAGATGCAATAGCATGCAAATACCAAAAGGTTAAATAAGATCATTAAAGCATCCAGGATAAATGCGAAAATTATCGCGGACAGATAGATCTTTATCTTAGTGTGTCCGCAGGCAACAAGGTTTTTAACAGTACCATCGCTGAAAAGCTTTCCGAGAAACATCGGAATGATAAGCACAATAACTATCGCCGGAAGCAAGTGAAGGTAAAATAATACATACATAAGAGCGCGGTACTCAAAGTACGCAGAATTATATGAATCCGGACCTGCGATCTTGTCATAAACATCCTGCGGGATCGGTTCAGAATAACACCTTGCAACATCATAAGCACTTGCACCGAGACTCTCAAAACTGTATTGCTTAACATTGCCTGCGTCTATATAAACAGAATGGTCCCTGCCGCCATAATAGCCGTCATTAGTCCGGATCAATTTAATGCTCGGGTCGAAATTGAGCATCATCGAAGTAACATAGACCGAGGCAATTGCAAACAGGATCAAAACAGCTATGATCTCATAGCTCCTGACAAGCCGGAAAAAGTAACCTGAGATCATCTTTTTCATAGGATCACCTGTCAGATAAGCTCGCGCTTTTTAAAGATCATAAATCCCGCAGCATTAAATAAGACGCTCCAGAAAACATTACAAGCGGCATTGACCGTATAAACACCATCTCTGTACATCGGATACTCACGCCAACCAGTTCTTCTTAACAGTGCGTGATCAGAGTATATCCAAAGTATCAGGCCTTTCTGCACAGGTTCCGGAAGGTTGATTTTGAAAGGAAAGTATTCCATTCCATCTTTATAGTAAAATCTCTCTGAATAGGCAAGCAGGTCAAACTTGGATTCAAGAATATGCATGCCATATACACTCAGTTCATCTCTTACTTCTTTATAACGTTCGTTCTCCTCTTCGTAGTAACCATTAGTGTTAGCTTCAAGTATAAGTATTGCAGGAGTATACGGGATAAAGAACATCGAGAAGACCACAACAAAACCTGTAATTACCGCAGCAGTCCTTTTTCTGCTGGCAAAGAGCACTGCCAGAACCATAGATGAAACAGTAGTTGCCATCAGAAAATTGATCAGAACTATAAAAAGCAGCATCGGCAGATATACCGGTGGATGCCACTTATAAATCAGACAGAAGAGTGCGACAACACCAATGCTTACTGCCAGTATCACAAGATTCAAAATGCTTGTAAATAATAGTGACGACAGATAGATCGTACGTTTATTAAGACCTGAAGCTATAAGATTCTTGATCACACCATCACTGAAAAGCCTGCCGAAGAATAATGTTATAAACAGCACGATAAGAATAATTGGCATGATGCAGCTGTCCTTAACCGAATTGATTATAAAATTGGCTTCCTCACTGGCGAAGCAGACTTTATCACGGCGGCATAAAATATCACGTTCCGCTTTGGGCAGCACCTCTCCTTCCATCCTGTAAACATCGTATGCGCTTACACCGAGGCTGGCAAATCTGTACTGATCGATCTCATCCGGACCAATATTGACATATGTGGTTTCATCTTTGCCTCTTATATCTTCCGTAATCTCTTCTCCGGTCAGATTAATAGAAATGAACCTCTCCCTGTTAAACCCGGAATAATTCATATATGTGGTACTGAGCAAAAGGACCGCCAGAAGGACCCATATTTCGAATCCTCTTATTAATCTGTAGAAATACCCTGCTAATATCTTTTTCATGGATTCACGCAATCTCCCGTTTCTTAAAAACTGTATATCCGGCTATCGTAATGAGAGTGGTCCAGGCAAGACAGTTAGCGGCATTAACGGCTATAGGTCCGTCACGGTACATCATATAAGGATAAATACCAAATTGCTGGAGATGCGGAACCAGATAAGGATCCATATAGATCTGAGTGAAGTAAAAAGTTTTTTGACCCACAGGCATTTTTTGATTTCGAACCAGGGAAAAATCCTCCCCTTGATAAGTATAGACTACATCAAAATCAGACATGATAAATCTCTGCTGCAAGGCATTTGAGCCTTCTTCTCTCTGTATAGTTATATACTTCTGAAACTCCGGACTGTCTGTATCAACATCGTATGCATCTTCGAAAACCACAGCAAAAAGGAACTCCATTAAAGGGATGAACATAAAAGCAGCGACAACAAAGCCAACGATAATGGCAGCAACTTTTTTCTTGCTGATAAACAGTGCAGCAACGCATATTGCGGAGACGTTAAATACTACCAGAATTTCGATCAGGATATATGAAAGAATGACAGGCAGATACACCGGAGGCCGCCAATTATAATAAGCGCAAAATACTGCCAGCACGCCTAAAGATAAAATGGTCATTAAGATGTCTATTACCAGAGTAAAAAGAAGCGATGCAAAATATATCCTTCTTTTGCTGTGACCACTGGCTATCAGGTTCTTTACCGTACCGTCACTGAAAAGCCTTCCGAAAAAGAACGGAATAAATAAAACGATCAATATTGCCGGCATATAATGAACACTGCCGATCAATTGGATAAAAAGGGTCATTTCATGCTGCCATAATGCCGCTGTACCATCAAGCGTGCTGTACACGTCATCAGGAAGCTTATCGATATAGCATCTGTATGCGTCATAATCACTCACTTCAAGGCTTGCAAATTTATATTGTTCAATATTACCTCTGGTAATTACTATTTCTTTGTCTTCATATACTATATTGAATGTATCATCAGTTCGGCTTATGCAGACAAAGCCGTCTTCATAAATCTGACGGGTAATCACGTATGCAGAAGAAAGCATTATTGCAACTATTAAGACATAGAGTTCAAAGCCTTTAAAAAGCCTGAAAAACATCCCCACAAATATTTTTTTCATAAGCTTAAGGGAACTCCTTCTTACTTATCGCCAGAAAACCTGCAGCTGTTGACAATACGAAAATAATAGCGGCAGCTGCCGTCTGTTTTTGAAGATTCTTTTTGGTATTAAGATAGAAATCCTCGTCATCGGAATATGGACTTGCTTCGATAATGAATGTGTAGATCTCGCGTTTTGTACCGCTGACATAATTTGGGTTTAACCGCCACTCTGTCTCACCGGTCTCATCTACATATGCAAGAGTTCTGTATGGCTCTTTCAGGTCAACGCTTATCAATGTAGAGCATATCATGACACACGGGATTATCATCAAGGTGATCACCAGAGCCAGTAATTTGTTGCTCGCAAAGTACTGGAAAAATGTATAGAGTGCCGTAAAGGAAATACAGATGATTACGACGGTGATCATCATTCCAATAAGATATGTATCAAATCTTATGGTCGACTTAACAGCCCATATTTTTACGATCAGGAATATTAATCCCTCTTGAATGGCGCACGATATTACCGACGCAAGAAGCGATACGGTCAGATCTGCGCAATAGATCTGGATCCTGGATATTCCTGTTGTAATCTTATTGTTGATCGACCTGTATTCCAGATCAGTTCCGGTGAACAGAACGCAGAAGACTGCGATCGCAAACGGCATTACATAAAGCAATGCATTCATGCACATCAGAACGAAGTTGTTATCAAGAAATCTCGGTCTTTTGAATGCGTAGATCGAAAAGTATTCACCATAAACATATAGCGCCACAAGAAATGCGAACGCAACAGAGCCGGCCACTGTCAGATAAAGTGCCCCTGTCTTGTAAAATCTGAAAAAGGATGATTTAAGCGCTCTTATCACGAGATTCCGTCCTTCTTGGCAACAAGGTTCATGAAATAACCTTCGAGGCTTTCGTTATTCTCATTTATGCTGATGACATCAACGCCTGCTTCGTCAGCGAGCTGAATAATGTGCTTGGCTGAAATATCTGAATAGATATCGATCGTATCCTGATTGTCGATCTTATAATCGATCTTCTCGCGGTCGAAAACAGGGAATAAAAGATCTGTTGAAGACACCTTTATCCTTGAGCACTTGCGCACTTTGCTCATGAGCTCCTGGCTGCTTAATGTCTGTAAGATCTCACCCTTCTCGATGAAGGCATAATGTGTAGCGAGCTTTGAGAGCTCTTCAAGAATGTGGCTGGAGATAAGGATCGTAGTATGCCTTTCGCGGTTGATCCTTAAGAGTATCTCACGCATCTGGATGATGCCCTGGGGATCTAAGCCATTGATAGGTTCATCAAGAACCAGGATATCAGGTTTTCCGCAAAGAACGATGGCAATACCAAGTCTCTGTCTCATACCGAGAGAGAACTTGCCTGCCTTCTTCCTGCCTGTATCCTTCAGATCGACCAGTTCAAGAAGTTCCGGAATGTCATCGAAAGAAGTCATTCCGAGATTTATATACTGAAGCTTGATGTTGTCATAAGCTGATAAGTTCTTGTATAAAGCGGGACTGTCAGTAATGGAACCCATTCTTCTTCGGACACCTAAGATCTTCCTGTCAGTATTTTCGACGCCTCCGATGCTGTATGTTCCTGAAGTGGGCTCAGCAAGACCTGTGACTATTCTCATAAGAGTGGTCTTACCTGCACCGTTTCTTCCAACAAGGCCGAAAATCGATCCCTTCGGGATATCAAGATTAACGCCTTTGAGAACCTTCGATTTGCCGTAGTTCTTGCATAAATCCTTGACTGACAGTACGTTTTCCATTAAGAATCTCCTTTCAGCTTGAAGCCTATGCCCCATACTGCTTCTATATACTCTGTGTCGGTTATTTCCTTGATTTTCTTGCGAAGGTTGCTTACATGAACTTTGACCGAGCTCTCGGTACAGTCAGGCGTCTCAGACTTGATCAGGTCCAGCAATTCAGACTTTGAGATGACCCTGCCCTTTCCCGTCGCGAGCATCTTCAATATCGCATACTCGGTCCTTGTAAGCTTTAATTCCACACCACTGATCGTCACCTCGTGCTTATCGGTGTCGATCTCCATTTCCCCACATTTGATGCGGCCACCTGGCTTCTTCCCTTCCGCGGTACGAAGCGCTGCTATTACTCTTGCCTTAAGCTCCTTAATATCAAAAGGTTTAGTTATGTAATCTACACATCCGCTTGTAAGAAGTGATACCTTATCATCTACTGAAGATCTCGCGCTGACTGCTATTACGGGGGTCTCCTTCGGAATATGTGTCAGGAGTTCCTCGCCAGTAAGTCCCGGCAGCATAAGATCCATAAGGATCAGGTCGGGATTTGCCCCAAGCATCAAACGGCCTTCGGTTCCTGTTACTGCCCGAATGACTTCAAAGCCGTCCTTTGTAAGTTCCCTTTGAAGGACTGCACCGATATCTTCATCATCTTCTACGATCAATATTTTGCTCATGTCAAAATCTTAGTCCTAAACGTTTTTCAAATCAATTTGCGGAGATAAATGTTTCCCGAATCTTTACTCTTTTCCCGGAAAGATTGGTTTAGAATAAGCGTATGAAAACTCTCAATGGAAAACAGCTTTTATCATTAACTCTGGCAGTGCTTATCGCTGTGCCTGCTATCTCATGCTCATCTAAGAAAAAGGATTATCAGGTAATCAAAGAAGATGACACATGGTATTCATGTGACAAGTTCTATCTGAATTCCTTCTATCCTAAAGAAGAGTATGAATATACTGGTTTTGAGACTATCGGTGCTACTGATTCATCGATATTCATTAAGGCAGACGCAACTAAGCATTTCGAGTACCGTAAAGATATGAAGGAAGATGAGATCCTCAAGTATTATGACCAGTCTATCCTTGAGTTTTCTTTCGACGGTAAACTTCTGAACAAAACAAATTATGCAAAGGTGTTGTCCCCCGGCCGTTACAGTATGCTTGGCAAAGCCTGGATCACGGATAATAAGATGAACACCCTTGAACAGATAGTTGATACAAATAATAAAGATCAGAGGTATACCTATCTGTTAAACGGCCAGAATTTTTCCATAGCCGCTTATGATGAACGTTACTCTTTTAACCAGGGAAACCTTGAGATCAGAGATATATATTCTGCTTCAGGTAATTATCTTATCAGGCTTGCTGAATATGATACGGATGATGGCACCGGCGGATTCTATGAGGAACTAATGGTCGTCAGGCCGGAAGGCGTCGAGAGACTTGAACTCTACGAGATAATCAATGCGACTTATGAGGATTATGGTGAGATAATACCTGCCGAGAATGGCAAGGTTATCCTGCCTGTCTACCTCAGATCAGCAGAAGACGTATTCCTCATGATCGATTTCTCAGGAAGCACAACCGAGATAAAAGAGATCGAATCCTTATACGGAACAAGCAGCTATGAACTTGAATATACATCCGGCAAGATGTTCGCAAGAGACTTCAACGGTCTTAATTATGTCGACAGCCAGACAGGAGATTTTAAGCCTATCTGTGGATACTTTGATATCGATGCATCTCTTATTGACACCATAGAATCCAAGATCCTTTATGTCTCCGAAGATGGCAGCGAAATCATCTTAGGCGGTGAGGAATACGATCCGACAAGCCTTTACGGATGGGGCAACTATAAGATCATGCACCTTAAAAAGCAGGCAAAAAATCCTCATGCCGGCAAGACTGTCCTTACTCTTTCCAACGATAAGGATTCAGTCAATATGGAGACGATTGATTTTCTTGCACTCTATAAGTTTAATAACAGCAATGATTCATACTTCCTTAAGTATGTTTTCCCTTATGACAAGAACATGGAACCGATTGATGTCGATGCCGACATCATCAGATCGTCAGATCCGCCTGCAGATCCCGGAATAAGCGGACGTTATGTAAATCTTGCGCCTTACCTCGATCTTGCAAACGGAGCATATAAGGACGACTACTTCACCAATGCCATTGAAGCATCAATGATGGGCGATGAGATATACCGCTTCCCTCTTGATATTTCCGCAACGGGAATACTGACCGCTTCTGCAAATATACCATCCGGACAGAAAGGCTTCACGTTCGATGAATATGCGGAGTTTGTAAAGGACAGATGCAACGGAAACGACCCGATGTGTTACACTTCCGGTTACAACATGGGCAAAGCAGAATACTTCTCCAAGCTCTTCATGAACATGAGCGACCTCTTCATCAAGGACGGCAAGGTCAATCTTAAAGGTGAGGAATTCCGTAAGCTCATTGAATATGTTGAGGTAAACGGACGCAATAGTTACGATTATGATGAAACCGGTGTTTACGAACATAATTCTTCAGTCGCGGCTGTTCAGGCCCAGATCGATGCACACAATGCAGTTATTGCAGGCAGGCTCGGTGCACAGTACGGTAACCTCTATTCCTTTGACAGTTTCATCGACGGCTACCGTAATTTCGGCAACGGCGTAGGCGTTTATGGTCTTCCCTCATTTGACGGCAGAGGTCCTCAGACGATCTCCAGCGAATTCGTAAGCATATCCAACAGATCGGCTTTTCCTGAAGCATGCGTCGAATATATAAAGATCCTTCTCTCATATGATGTCCAGGTCGAATCCTGGAGCAATCCTATCAACAAGAAGGCATTAAGAGCAATTGCCGAGAAACAGCTGAGTGAGTATAACGACGATAACAATCTCCAGATGGAGCTGGGCCATAAGCCCACCGAGAATGACAGAGTACCTGCAGATTCAATTGACAAGTATATCGAGCTTCTCTCCGGCTCATACGGCGGAACCAATCTCGGTAAGGCTATAGAAGACATATTAAGAGAAGAATCTTCTGCATATTTCAACGGAAACAAATCATTGGATGACATAATCCCGGTAATGCAAAGAAGAATACAGACAGTATTAGATGAAGCTTCCTGATATCAGGAAGCTTCTATATTCTTCAGGAATTGTGCGACACAGTCTTCGTTGTTATTACCGATCACGCCCGTTGCGATTGCCTTCAGACTGTCTATGGCATTTTCTACTGCGTATGCTTCATCCGCTATCTCAAACATCGGGATATCGTTTAGTGCATCTCCGAATACGACGAGCTTTTCAAAGCCGTATCTTTCCTTAAGCTTTAGGATGGTCTTTGCCTTGGTGCAGTTCCGGGGGCAGATCTCGAGCCAGTATTCATCCCTGTAAGTATCCTTCTGGAACAGGCATTCCCAGCCCTGATATGTTTTTACCCTCTCATAAATCGGTCTGATGTATTCCTTCTCACCTAACAGCGTGACATAGCCGGGCTCACCGCAGAACATGTCCTCAATATTGGTTTTCGAGGCCATCATGGGATCATCCTTATAGTAATCGATATATCCCTGGAATGCTTCTGTATGCGAACCTTCCATATAGGTCTTGATCATCTTCTCACCTATGAAGCAGGACACAAAACCGCATAAAGGCAATTCTTCCAGCGTCTCCTTCAACAGCTGCACTTCATCAGCTGTAAAGACAGACTTCTCTATGTGCCTGCCGGTATTATTGTCTGCAAGCACAGCACCATTTCTCGTGATAACAGGAAGCTTCAGCTTAAGGCCGCCCGCGATAGGTCTTGCACTCTCGATGGATCTGGCCGTCGCATATGTGAAATTCATTCCTCTATCAACAAGCGCGTTTATCGTCCTGACGGTATAATCTGAGATCGTAATATCGGACCTCATCAACGTTCCGTCAAGATCAGTTACATACAATACTTTACTGTCAGTCAAGTTCTTTAGTCTCCCCTATTATCTTTATCCCGATATCGCAGTTGACCTTATCCTTCATGGCTTCTTTTGCATGCCCGAGGAAATGCCCGTATTTAAACGTTCCGATCGAAACTGTAAGGTCAGATCTCACATAAAGATCGCCAAGACCCGTGTCTCCGTTAAGCCCGCTGTTTATATCTGCGGAAACTACATAAGCACCGGATGAGTTTATGTTCTCTATCGCGGTTTTCGCAGGCTCTTTTACTTCACCCTTAAACCCTGTTCCGAAAATACAATCGAGAATGGTGTTATAAGCGCCGTAATTGCCCTCAGTTACGCTCCGCACGCCTTTTTCGATGCACTTGTCATAGAAATACTTCCCGTCCTCAGAGAAAGCGTCAGCGTAAAGGAGAACGATCTCACAATCGATCCCGTGATCTTTAAGGAGCGACGCAACGACAAAGCCGTCGCCCGCGTTATTGCCTTTGCCGCATATGATACCGACAGGTGCTTTCCATTCCACCTGCCCGAAAATAGCCCTTCCGGCTCTTTCCATCAGTTCTTTTGAAGGAACAAGGTTCTCGATAGTCCACTTGTCACTTGCTCTCATTACCTCTGTTGAAACGCAAATAGGCATATCAGGATTTCTTCGCCTTTACCATAGTGAAATAAATAACTCCCGCAGCAGCGTAGAGGATCATGGCGGTAATGATTATGACCGTATAGTTGTTATTCGTATTGGAAAGGATGATCTCTGAAAGATTGTTGCCCGTGATTCCGGCAACAGCCCATGCCGAAAGCGAAAGGCCGTGGATCTTTGAGATATTCTTCATTCCAAACCTTGATTCGAGAAGCGCAGGCAATGTGGAGAAGCCGCCTCCGTAACCCAGGTTGATGACCATGAGAAGAATTATGATGACCCAGCCGTTTCCTGCAAGAGCGGAAAGCCCGCAGAGCGCCACGCAGGACAGGAAAATTATGCCGTATACAGTAGCACGGTCCTTCATCTTATCCGATATGGTGGAATAGCCGATACGTCCCAAAGCGTTGCATACAGCAGTAACCGAAGGAACTACCGCAACGATCGTGGCAAGGATCGCAAGACCTGCAAACTTCTCATTAAGGAGCTGCTTCTCATATGTGATAAGCATGAGACCGCAGTGGATATTGATATAGAAGATGAGCCAGATGCCGATAAATGTCTTGTCCTTAAACATCGATGTGGCCTTGAAGCTGCTGTTGACGGCCTTATCCTCGACCCAACCCTCAGGCTTCTTAAGAAGGAGATGTCCTGCAAACATCATTACAAAATAAACGCATCCGAGGATAAAGAACATCGGAGCAATGCCGAACTTGTTCTGGAGGAACTCCATAATGGGAGTTGCAATCGCCTTTGCAAGTCCGAATCCCATGATGGATATGCCGGTTGCAAGACCTTTATTGTCCTTAAACCAGAGCATCAGAGTCTTAACAGGCGTTAAGTAACCGATGCCAAGACCGATTCCCATTATGCATCCGTAGAAGATATAGATCAGGATCAGGGCCAAAGGTCCCTGGAAGAACTTGATCGCAGCTCCGGTGCCCAGCATACCTGCAGTAAAGCAGATAGCCGATATGAGTGAAGATCTGTGAATGTTCTGTTCAACGATCTTGCCCGCAAAAGCGGCTGACATACCGAGAAAGAAGATCGCCAAGCTGAATGCCCAGCCTACTGCAAAAGGACTCATCTTTATAGCTTCCGCTATAGATGCTTTGAACGTGCTCCAACAATAGACCGTACCGATAGAACAGTGAATCAACAAAGCCGGTATGGCCGCCCTGGTCCATTTATTCATAGATCTTCCCTCCAAGATAATTATGAATTTAGTGTACCATTTAATTGACTAAAGCAATAATCGTTTTTTAGAGTTTTTGCGAGGGTCCAAATCGCGGGTGTTTTCAAGGCTGTAGCCGTACATTTAGCCGTGATTTTCGCGGTTTTGGGCAATAATCCAGGCTGTTTTCCAGGCCGTAGCCGAACTTTTAGCCGTAATTCTGAATATGAACGGCGAAATGAATGGCGAAATGAACGGCGCGGCCGCATGTTTTGCCGTTCATTTGGGCTAAAAACGGCATTTTGAACGGCAGAATGAACGGCGCTGCCGCATGTTTTGCCGCATATCAGGCGGAACTCCAGGCGGCGCCTGATGTTTAACCTGAAGTCTGGGCTTAAAACAGTCATTTTCCAGGCGGAACTCCAGGCGGTGCCTGTAATTCCGCCTGTATTTTTTCGCATACTCATAAAAACGCCCGGCAATCCAGCCGGGCATTAAACTCAAGTAATAATTCAAAAACAATTACATATAATCGTCGACGTCGAACTTCCTGTCGCGGAAATAATAATGTCTGTCTTCTTCAGTGATCTCCCTTAACACGCGGCAGGGATTGCCTACAGCTACGACATTGTCGGGAATGTCCTTGGTTACTACGCTTCCGCCGCCGATTACGACATTATTGCCGATCGTAACGCCCGGGCAGACGAGCACGTTGCCGCCGATCCAGACATTCTCACCGATGGTAATGTCAATTCCGTATTCATAGCCGGAATTCCTTGATTCGGGATGAATGGGATGTCCTGCTGTGCAGATCTGAACATTAGGGCCGCACATGAAGTGGTCGCCGATCTTAACCTTGCCTACATCAAGGACTATGAAGTTATAGTTTGCGAAAAAGTCTGTTCCGACTTCGATGTTGTAACCATAGTCGCAGTGGAAAGGCGATTCAATGCAGAGGTAGCCTTCCTTGGTCTTGCCTAAGATCTCACGGAGGAGCTTTTCCCTCTCCTCCTGCTTTTCGGGATGCATATTATTGTACTCGTAAAGCTTCTTCTTACATTCCATGCGTTCCTCATTAAGTCCGTCCATCCATGACTTATAAGGAAGGTTTGCGAGCATTCTTTCCTTGTTATCCATTATTGTTCTCCTTTAGACTGTTCTGATTTTTTGTTCAGCTCTGTGAAGGCACGAGACGTATCTCAAATGTTTCCCTGTACTTAACGTCCTTCTTAAGGGGCTGAGTGGATATATTATCCTTCGTTCTCTCGATCTCTTTTGAGGCAAAGTCAGCGAAAAATTCGCAGAAATCGTTATTCATGAGCTGTTCCTCGTGCAGGAACTCGTTCATCTGCTCAGGAGTATAAGGAAGTACCGTAAAATCGAACTTCGGGTTATATCCGATCCTTCTGATCTCAATAGAGTCACCGTCTCCGTTTGTGAACTTAACTACCTGCGTATCAGCGTGAGATGAGTTCTCCGAAGGTCTTGCATAAGGGTGATAGATCTTGCCTGCACCTGCGGAATAAACACCTAATCTTGCTGCATTCTTACGGTCTACATAGGATTCACCCGGACCTCTGCCGTACCATGAACATACGCAGTCATCCTTTACTATGGGGAATCTTATACCATATCTGACCATATCGTACTTAGGCTTGAACTCGAGAGTTACTCTCACTGTATCAGCCTTGGGGACTTCATAGAATACGAGGACTTCTCCGTGCATCGCAAAAGACTTATAGCGTGAGATCATGGTGAACTCGCCGTCTCTGCTGCCGTACTCGGTTCCGATGAACTTAATGGAGTTCTGGATATGCTCGTAATCGCTCTCCTTGGAGAATACGGTGCGTGCAAGGATAAAGCTTCTGTCTGTTCTGTCGATATTTGAAGGACAACGGTAGAAGCTCGGCATGAGAGGTCCCTTAAGGAAGTTGAAGCCTGCGATCTCAAGCCTCTCAAGGCTTCCGGGCTCTCTGGAGAATCCGATCCTGAAGTTGCCTAATCCTACGAGAAGACCGTGAGATACAGTTGATACAGAGTTATGCGTAATAACGTCAGAAATCATCTCCTCTTCAGGTGAGAAATCATCCCGATAATCGCTGAGATCTGAAGACTGATTCATTCTCTCCAGCCTTCCGCCGTCTTCTTCTGTAAGAAGAGCCTGATCGTCCATGCCGGGGAGTGCAACATCGCTGTCTATTCCTGTATTAAGGCCGCTGTTAGGAGACTTGCCTGAGCCAAGCTGCATCGCAGGATTTGCCTGGGACTTCTCGCCGCTTCCCAAACCTGCTGCAGAAGAGATATCCTCTGCTACAGGACTTGCGATCTGGTCTGTCAGAACGTCCTGATAGAAGGCAACCTCATAGCCTGCTTTCGCATAATAGGTATCCTTGTGGAGTTTCAATGTGATGTCGAAAACCAGCTCTTTCGAGAGCGCGTTCATATACATCTCAACGAACTCAGCCTTGCCCTGTGCCCAGCCGGGTGTCGTGAACACTTCAGTGGCAAACGGGAACTTCAGAGTTCTTGAGCCGAAAGGTTCGATCTCAGGGATCATGCCTCTTCCTGACATGATGGCCCTGCCGCCGAGAAGGATCTTCCATTCGAGATCCAGTTCCTGTGTATAGCCGAACTGGTTGGAATTACGCATCGTAAGAGTTGCCGGGTCGCCTGCTGATGCAAAGATCGCAATGGACTGGCACTGCTTCTTGATATCAAGATAGATCGGATGCGGGTTACGCTCTGCGTCAACGATTCCCTGACCGATACATGAATTCTCCTTCTGCTTCCCGCCTACGAGATCTGCGTGATGAATCCACTTATAGAGTGTGTCGTCATCGGTAAATCTGGTTCTTCCGGGAATAGATTCGAAGAGATTTCTTCCTGTCCTGTTGAGGCCGAAGATCTTCTTTCTGTCGAGACAGAGATCTTCCCAAGGTCCGAAAACAGCGCCTGCCTCACTCGGCAGCGGCTTCATATCGGATATTCTCTCAATGGGCTTTCCCTTCTTGCCTGAAGATGCTGCAACAACTGCTTCGGAATACCAGGGCCTTGTATCGTCTATAAGGAGGCACTCATGCTTTACTCTGCTTGCTGCCTCATAATTGAAGTTGTACTTCTGGAATCCCCACATAACGACTGACGGATGGTTCATGCAGCTCTCGACATAATCTCTCATATAGAAATCAGCTGATGTCGCGATTACGTACATACCGTACTGGTCGCAGAGATTTAAGAATTCGTCAGACAAAGGCATACCGTCAGCAATAACGCCGTTGATGCCTGCGCGCTTCATGAGGATGATATCCTGGCGCATACGGTCCTGGGGAACGGCGATACCGTTCTGCGGATCGAACTCGTAGTACTTAACGAGCATCAGATTAACGCGGCGGTCGTTGATATTGAGCTTATCCTGAACGATCTCCGTCGTTCTGAAGCCGAATCTCTTCTTCTTCGCGCAGATGACTTTTCCTTCCGAATCCATGACCTCGAAAACGATGTCGTACTGGACCGGTGTGCAGTCTGACCACTGTGCAACATCAAGTGCAACGAAATCCGTGCTGGCCCTTGTGTCCTTCAAAGTGTCCACTACGCCCACTACAGGCTCGCTCTGGCCCTTGATATTGACGAATGGGAGTTTATAAGGATCGTACTCCGCCCTCGCCTCAAGAAGCGATATACGGACGGAATAGGGGATCATGTAATTTGTGTGGTTCCTCATCGTAAAGTCGACTTTGATCATGAAGTCGCCGTGAGGGACACGGGATACGGATGAGCGCGTAGCCAGGGCATCCATTTTCGCGACTTCGGAGATATAAGCCGAAGGAACATATTCGAGCTGGATATGAAGGTTCGATAACTCGAGCAGAGAATCCTCAACGATCATGATGGGTCTGAAGATTCCTGCAAAACCGTAGTTCATCGCATCAAGGATGATATGTCCGCTGTCGTCCCTGTCATAGCGGTTTACGATGATCGTGATCTGGTTAACACCGGCCTTAACAAGACCTGAGATGAGAAGTCTCTTTCTCGTATAGAGCGCATGAGAATTGCAGAGGAGCTTATCGTTAACGAACACCTTGAAGCTTCCGCAGATACCGGATGTCTCAAGATAAAGCGCTCTGTCAATGTCCTCGGGCTTAAATACGACAGTGGTCCTGTAGATGCCCACTTCGTCATCGTCATTGCCGACAGACTTAAGAACATACTTGTCGCTTATCGTCTCTTCTTTCCTTGCTGTATCCTGAGCAAGTCTTTCAGGGTAATCGTAGATAAGATTCTGGGGAAGTCCGAAGCCTTCTGTCTGCCATGTAGAAGGGCAGTTTACGAGAGGCCAGTCTGAATCGTCGAAAGAGGAATTCATAACGCCGAACGGGATCTCGGACTGACCGTTCGCAAGATAGAACTTCCATGTCTTGAGAGGCTTCATAAAAGGTGATGCGACCTTGCCGAATTCAGGCATCTCGCGCTCACCGAAGATGTAGTCAAAAGACTCGTACGGCAGGAAACCGTCGTTAGAATATGTAAAATCCAAGGCCATGTACCCCCTTAGAGAATTGTCCGATAATACTCTACTGTGATTGTATCATTTTAAATAAAGGACAAAGTTTCATGTGCGTTACAAAAAGAAGTATTCTGCGGTAAAACTACGGCAATTAAAAAGCCCTCATTGTGAGGGCTTTAAGCTTTGTTTTAGTACTGGATCCCGCCTACGTACCACTTGCCTTTGATCTTCACGAAATATACGTGGGCGTCTGTCGGAAGCACCTCAGGTTCTTTGGATCCGAAATACATCTGCATGTGCTGTTCAACATAGACTTCCATGTAGACGATCTCATCTGAGAATACCGTAACATCCTTGATCTGGCCGTTCTTGATCTCAACTTTTCCGTGGTTCGTATAGAGTTCTCTTGAAGAGTTGCGCTTGATGTAGCTCAATGCCTTGCTTCCGCTCGGGAAATACTTATCAAGAGCATATGCTCCGGCATCCTGCGAGACAAAGTTTGCAAAGGTCGAAGCGAACTTTATTGCATACTGTGAGAGCTCTTCCCTGCCTTCGAAATCCTTGATGAATCCGACAGTATAAGTATCAGTCTTCTCATCGTAAACGCAGTCGCACTCATGACCGAGATAGTCCTTCGCAGTTACTACCGGCTTTTTGTAAAGGCCTGTAACCTTATAAGTCGAAGTGCCTGGGATCCTTCCGTAAGGCTCAACATACTGCGTAAGCTCTGATTCCTTGATATCGCCTGCAAGATTACCCTCAGTAAGTTCTATTCCGTTTACATAGACCGTATAAGTCTCAGGTGCAGATACATTAACCTCAACTGATGCCGCGGTATAGAAAACAAGTCCGTTTTCCTTCCATGCCTTAAAACCATAAGGGAGCTTCTTTGTGCTGTCTTCAGAGAGATTGATCTTTGCAACAAGGAATCCGTCTGAAGTCTTAACGTTGAACTCGGGAGCTGCCTCACTGGAATTATCTGATTCAGAACACGAGAAAGTCTTATCCGCAAGAAGTTCCGTGATGTAATCTCTTACGACTGTATCATTTTCGAAGCCTGTAACAGGGGGCTTCTCGGTCATGTTCTCGAGGATATAGTCGACATCGTGATCATTAAAATGCTTGGTGATCTCTTCTGCCTTATGGATAGGGAGCGATGCCTGGTACTGCGCTTCGTAGTTTGCCGCGAAATCATTGAACCTTAAAAGGAACCAGCCGATAAAGCCTGCCACTACAACAAGCCAGCAAATCAGAAAAACGAGGAAGTAGTTTATCTTCCCCTTCCCGTTTTCCTTAGTGCTGTTGCTTCTGATGTCAGTCTGTGAGGATTTCATTTAACCCTCCGTGCCCTGTGCAGTTCCGTCCTTCGGAGGAAGGATAATGAAAGCCGTAGGCATCTGGCGAGATACTCTTATGGATGAACTTGATACGAGTTCATCGTCGTAAAGCCACATTGCAGAGGACATTCCGCCGTCCAGGTTAGCTGCGTTAACTGCGCCGTAATCCTGCATTACCTTGATAAGGTCAGCCATTGTAGCGCCCATTGAAGAAGTCTTTCTTCCTTCGATAACGAGGAAAAGGACAGCGCCGTCTTCTCTCTGGCCGATTGCTGTTCTGGGGTTAAGTCCGCCGCCTGCACCGCTGTACTTTGCAGCAACGCCGTTGACGATAAGTGCAGGACCGAAAGATACAGCGTCTCTTACACCGATATCTAATGCCTTCTGGGCTGTCATGCTGCCTACTACGAGGACATTGTCCTTTGTAAGGCCGTAAACATTATATGTGCCGCCCTTGCTGCCCATACGGAGCTTGCCTTCGGAGATAACGATGCCTTCAGGCCAGCCGCCAATACCCATGCCGTTTGTATCTTCGTACTGTCCGCCGTTGATACCGCCGACGCCGCCGTACTTATCGATGAGCTGCTTTAATGTAAGGCCTGCACCGTTGTGGTTATAGTTATCGATCGTAGCGACCATGATGCGGGAAGGATCGTAGATAACAAGCATCTTTCCGTGATACATCGGGCCTGATACGTCGTGCACTTCAATGCCGTCACCGTCAGGATCGAGCTCGTTTACAGCCGCTGCATTATCTTCAGCCTTCTGCTTCTGCTCTGCTGCCATGGCGTTAACAAGTGTCGTGTCAGTGATCTCATCGAATGCCTGTGTCTTGTTTGAATTAAGGATAGCGTCGATCTCCTCGTCAGAAAGGATCATTCTGGCAAGAACACCGCCTGCAGAAGATTCCATAACTGAAGGAACGAACTGGTCTCTTAAATGAGGGGAAGGTCCCTTCATGATGATTCCGAGGAATGTGTAAAAGCCTGCAAGAACGAGCGCAAGTGTCGTAACTGCAACGCACATGACTCTGCCAAGATATTTAAGGGTTTTCTTCAGGATCTTTCTTGTGAGAACCTGATTTCTCGTCTTCTTCTGCTGAGCCTCAAATGCTTCACGCGCTCTTTGAGCGATCATCATTGCTACCTGATTCCTTCCGGCTCTTGCCACAGCAGGCTCAGTCCTCTTAATCGGACGCTGCTGAGGTCTTACCGCACGGGTGGAAGGAGTTCTTCTGTCGGGATTTTTTACGATCTCAATACCTGAGATGTCAGGCATTTCTCTATATGTGCGTGGTCTTGTTACTTCATGATCAGCCACAGGCGCAGAGACTTCCCTGCCGCCTCCGGCGAGGACCTTGGGTCTTGCCGTGATCTCGATCTTGCGCTGCTCGGAAATCTCGACCATGCGGTTAACCAGAACCATGGCCTCTTCTTTGGACATGCCCTTCATGCGGGCCATAAGAGCCTCTCTCTTAGCGGGCTCCAAACCGGCAACTATCTTGCGAAATTTAGTAAGATTGTCCGTCTCCATAAATACCTCAAAAGCTTGCAAAATCGCAATTTTTCATGACTAGATATTTTGGAGTATAGCATAAGCATTATTATTAAAAGTGAGGCGAAAACGTAATGTCAACAAACTGTAATATCCCTATATTACAGGCTTTGTAACAATGTTATGACAAATTGCTGATCAGCGTGAGACTCCGATTATCTTCGGCATAAATCCGATGACAAAATGGATCAGGATGCTGCCCCATACGGACTTGTTTTTCTCATAGAGATAACCTGTAAGAGCGCAAAGGATTGCAGCGCCGAACATCATGGGAAGTTCATAACCCATGTGGAGAACGAAGAAGAATAAAGCCGTCATCCAGACGGAGAAATGCTTGTTGTATTTCTTGCAGGAAGCACTGATGTTGTCTTCCACAACACCCTTTACGAAGATCTCCTGCAGTACCGCACTGATGGGATAGAACCAGCGCATATAAGTTCCGAGATAAAGGCTTCCGAACCAGGGCCTTGCTGCGATCTCAGGGAAAAAGAAATTTTGCACTACACGCACAACACAAAGGCCGCCGATAAGAACAACGCTGATGACAGCGCTGATGATGAGATCTTTCTTGACTCTCTCTTTTCCCGGATTTAAACATTCGAAATGGATCTTGAATCTTGTGAATACCGCAAAGATGACCGTAAGGACCACTAGGTAGCCTTCCATCATCCTCGTAAGGATATATGCGTTATCTTCAATAAGAGTGGATCCTACAACATGAGGGAAGATCTTGATAGCAACGACCTGACAAGCCACTGCTGTCAAAAGGAACAGCAATGTTGAAAGAGCCGGCGTCAGTCTTTTCCTTATCGTCATTAATTATCTTCTCCCTATAAGCAAAAACTCTTTCTTTTGCAATTTATGGGCAAAAGAAAGAGCTTTCTAACGCTTTGGTGCTCAGAGACAGAATCGAACTGCCGACACGGGGATTTTCAGTCCCCTGCTCTACCGACTGAGCTATCTGAGCAAGAGTTAGGCCGAACACCTTTAAGATGTCCGGCCTAATGTTAATGGCGACGCAGAAGGGGCTCGAACCCTCGACCTCCAGCGTGACAGGCTGGCATTCTAACCAGGCTGAACTACTGCGCCGTACCATTGGTGGAAACTACAGGGCTCGAACCTGTGACCCTCTGCTTGTAAGGCAGATGCTCTCCCAGCTGAGCTAAGCTTCCGTTAGCCACACCTTTTTCAAAGCGCGAATGAATTATAAACCGAATACCGAAGATATGTCAACAACTATTTTCAGGAAATATCAAAACTATCGAAAATAATTGTTCAAAGCCTTATATCTGGTGCATTTGCGGGTATACCCTTAAATCGCGCGCTTTTTCACATCAAGGACCAGCAAAACTACTGCCAAAACTATGACCGGAAGGCATCCGAGAAGTCCGAAGCAGTTAGGTCCCAATACCGACAAATACTGATTCCCGCCCTTCAGCATGAACATCAGTGGCACGGCAGATGCGTTCATGGACGCATGCATGAGCGAAGGGATCCAGATGCAGCCTGTCTTCTCATAGAAATGGTCGATCAGAATGCCGAAAGCACAAAGAGTTATGCAGATCATGACAGGTCCCAGGAACGGCTTTCCAAAATAGTCTCCCTCGTAGAAATAATTACCGAGGATTACCAGAGGCCAGTGCCAGATTCCCCAGAGAACGCCTCCGACAAGCTTTCCTGCCACAGGACCGAGCTTCGCTTTAAGGAAAGGATACATGACTCCTCTCCAGCCCGCCTCTTCACCAAGGCTCGGCAAGACCTGAGATATGGGAAGAAAAGTCAGAGACATGATGATTACAACGGTGAGAACAACATTAAGATTTATCTCAGCATTGGCGAAAACATCTCTTGTCTCTGAAGGGAGCATCGCCAGATAAGCGTCCAGAGACACTCCAAACGCGTCCTTGTTGAAAATGAAGAATATCCCTGCTCCGATCCAGCTTAATATCTGAGGGCCAATCAGAGCACCTAAAAGGTACTTGAAAGAGAACTTAGGCTTCCAGCCGAGCGTCCTGAAAGGCAGCCTCGCTATGAGGACAGCAATCAGAGGAATGAATATTGCTATAAATCTGAACAGCAGCAGGCAGAGAATGGTATTTCCGCTCTTATTTGCCAGACCTGCAATTGTTAAAGGTATGTACGCCCCCAAAAAGGAGACCGCCATAAATACGCCAAACTTTTTGTTTGTCATCTCATTAGGGTTTATCATGTTGTACTCCTTTGGGATCAGCCGTTAGAATTGCCGAATTTGGAATGCTTCCACTCTGCAAACTTCTTGAAATTCCTTCCGGTAACGATTATTCCGAGGATCAATGCACCGAACATTACTCCGAGCAGAATGCCTTCTGCAAAGGAATAAAGAGCTGATGCTGTCTCCGGTCCGAAGCACACTCCCAGAATATAAAGAGCGCCGCATACTGTCGCACAGATGAAGAGTATCTGCATCCTCTTCATAACCTTATTCATGTGATCGTCAGTATAATCCGCTGCCTTGAGCATTGTTTCCTTAAGATCCTTATCCATAGTCCCGCTTTTCCTTTCGCCATCAAAGATTTCTCTCAGATCGACGTCGTAAAGATCAGCAAGCTCGACCAGAATGGAGAGATCCGGAAGATTGCTTCCCGTCTCCCATCTGGAGACAGTTCTTCTGGATACATTCATCTTATCTGCCAGTTCTTCCTGGGTAAGATTTTTCTCCTTACGAAGTGTCTTAAGAAATTCTCCGATCTTCTGCTGATCCATTTCGCACGTCTCCTTGAGTGATGGCTTGAGTCTATGGCTAACATGCCCCAAAAAACAGGACACAAAACGGGCAAATGTCCTGTTCAAGCTAATGAGACACCAATTGTCTCATTCTTATTTTCTCGAATAATAGAGATAAATAAACGAGTCGCCGTCGCCTTCCTGAGTGACTATATATACAACTGTCTCTTCCGTATTCTCATTAACAGGTGCTCCAAGCACCCAGATAAATGAATCTTCCCTGGGGTTAGGTTTGATGGTAACGCCGGTCAGGACGTCAGCTTCATACTGCCTGTAGCCGTTAATGTCGAACATTTCGCCGGCTCCGCCATAAAGAGTTGCCAACTTGATAATATAACTGTCGGCTTTTCCGTCCTTGATCTTCAACTTTGCCTCATAAGCGGCGCGCATATAGAGGAAGCCGACCTTGTTCATGGATACGACTTCAAGATTCTCATCAGAGGAAATGGCGAGCTTATTGGTTCTGTCGAGCAGGGCTGAATTCCTGTCATATATAAAACCTACAATGAGAACTATAACAAGGATAACCGTAATAATTACAAGAATAATATCTTTCTTACTCTTCATCTTAATTCACTCCATATAGCGTCTTGCCGTTATCATAGGTTATTTGTGCTGCTTCATCAATAGTAACGCCCTTTATCTCTGCGAGTTTTGCGCATACAAAAGCCACATGGCAGGGCTCATTTATAAGTCCCCTGTTAGGCTCAGGAGTCAGATACGGGCTGTCCGTCTCGATCACGATGCGGTCCCACGGCGTATTGAGCGCGACTTCCGGCGTTTTCTTATTATTCTTAAAGGTTAGCGGTCCGTCAAAGCCAATATAAAAGCCCATCTTCACGAGTTCTGACGCGGCCTCTGCAGAGCACGAACAGCAATGGCATACACCGGCCACGTCCCTAAGCTTACCTGCCTTAAAGAAACGCCTCAGTATATCAAGGCAGTCACCTGTCGCATCTCTCTCATGGAGAATAACAGGCACATCGTACTCAAAGGCAAGCTCTAACTGCTTCTCGAAAACTTCCCTTTGGACGCTCCGCTCTGACAGATCATAATAGTAATCGAGACCTATCTCGCCCAAAGCCATTATCTTTTGGCTTCTACGGGCCTCCAGAGCGCTTCTTAAGTACGCTTCGGTATCTTGGGTATAAGTTTTCGCTTCGTGCGGATGGATGCCCACAGAGGCGTACAGAGCGACGCCTTCGAAGCCGTCATACTTATTTGCCATTTCAACGGCTATACGGCTCGTCTCTTCGCTGTCCGCGGGAATGAGAACGCCGGTAATGCCGGACGCCTTGCATCGCTGCAAGATCTCCTCCGTGCTTATACCGGCGGCTTCATATTTTCTGTCATAGATATGTGCGTGAGTATCAAAGAACTTCGCACTTCCGCTGTAGTAAACGGGATCTCTCACGGTTTATTACGAGATATCGGAACCGGGCAGTACCGAATCGTCGAACTCGACTACGCGGTAACCGTCGCCGTACTTAACGGAGAGGATCATGCCGTTGCTCTCATAGCCCATCATCTTTCTAGGCTCGAGGTTTACGATCATAGCAAGAGTCTTGCCGATAAGATCTTCAGGCTTGTAGTACTTGGCGATGCCTGAAAGCACCTGTCTCTCGCCGAATCCGTCGTCGACCTTGAACTTTAAGAGCTTGTCGGACTTCTCGACCTTTTCGCAGGAAAGCACCTTAACGGCTCTGAGATCCAAAGCAGCAAAATTATCAAACTTCGTAAGGGGCTTTAAAGGCTCCAGATCCTTACCCTTCTCTTCTTCTGAAGGGAACATCTTGTTGAGTTCCTCGATCTCCTTGTCAATGTCGATCCTCGGGAAGAGAACTTCACCCTTTGTAACAGTTACTGTAGAAGAGAGCGCATGTCTTGCCTTTGAAGCTTCCCATGTTGTATTGGACTCATCAGCACCGATCTGCTCAAAGATCTTAGGTGATGTATGAGGCATTACGGGCTCCAAAAGGATCGCAACACGTCTGATGGAATCAAGCAGGTTATAAAGAACAGCTGCAAGTCTGGGCTTGGCTGTCTCATCCTTTGCAAGCTTCCAGGGCTCATTCTCATCGATGTACTTGTTGGCTCTTGCGATAACGCTGAAGATCTTTGCGAGACCTTCAGAAAAGCGCATTGTCTCGAATGTCTCGGAAACGAAGTCCGGAAGGCTGTCGAGCTGCTCAAGCAGGTCATTATCGGCATCCGTGAACTCTTTATCTTCAGGAAGTGTGCCTTCAAAATACTTGATAGCCATCGCTGTCGTTCTCGAAACAAGGTTGCCCAGATCGTTGGCAAGGTCAGAATTGATCCTCGCGAACATCTGCTCATTTGAATAAGGGCAATCAGAGCCGAATACCATCTCTCTTAAAAGGTGATATCTCAAAGCATCAACGCCGTACCTCTCGCAAAGTACGAAAGGATCGATAACGTTGCCCTTGGACTTACTCATCTTGCCGCCGTCAAATGTGATCCAGCCGTGGCCGTAAACCTTCTTCGGGAGGGGCTCACCCAATGCCATGAGGAATGCAGGCCAGATGAGTGAGTGGAATCTTACGATCTCCTTTGCCATTACATGCGCATCTGCAGGCCAGTACTTCTCGTAGTCGTTGTAAGTATCGTTCATGAAGCCAAGCAGAGAGATATAGTTCGTAAGCGCATCCATCCAGACGTAGATATAGTGTCCTTCATCAATCGTTACCGGGATGCCCCACTTAACGCTCGTTCTGGAGACACAGAGATCCTGGAGACCGGGCTCGATGAAGTTATTGATCATCTCGTTAACTCTTGACTTGGGCTCGAGGAAATCCTTCTCGGGATCCAAGAGGAGCTCTTTAAGCCTGGGACCAAACTCGGAAAGCTTGAAGAAATAAGCTTCCTCGGATGCCTCGGTTACCTCTCTTCCGCAGTCAGGGCACTTGCCGTCAACGAGCTGGCTCTCTGTCCAGAAAGACTCGCAGGGTGTGCAGTACTTGCCCGTGTACTCGCTCTTATAGATGTAGCCGTCGTTGTAGAGCTTTTCGAACATGTTCTGAACGGTCTTGATATGGTAATCGTCAGTGGTTCTGACGAATCTGTCGTACTTAATGCCAAGTGTTGCCCAGAGCTTCTTGAAGTTAGCGACGATATCGTCAACATAGGCCTTAGGCGTAACGCCCATCTCCTGTGCCTTCTTCTCTATCTTCTGGCCGTGCTCGTCTGTACCTGTGGAGAACATTACATCATAGCCCTGCATTCGCTTCATTCTCGCGATAGCATCGCATGCGAGAGTCGAATAGCAATGTCCGATATGCGGATTGCCCGACGGATAATAGATCGGTGTTGTGATGTAGAATGTCTTCTTTTCTGCCATGATGTTCCTCCTCGCGCGTATATATTATTAGTCTGCGCGTAATTAAAAGATTATAGTTATTTATCCCTCTATTTTCAAGAACACCTCTGAACATCCAACCTCTCAATGTGCAAAGTAGTCCCTTTTGCTCGTTTTTTCGCAGAAAGGACTACAAAATCTCGGATCGGCATATTTCAGGGAGACCGGCTTTTCTATACATTTGAGTCTGCAGAATGCCCGCTTGATATAGAGACTCTGAATGCCTTTATCGAAAACAACTTCCGCTAGATATCAGCTCTCGCTCGCGATCTTGTAAGCTTCCTTCTTGTTCATGCCGGTGTATTCGGAGACTACGGCAGCGATGTCCTTGGAGGACATGCCCTTCTCCTTCAAAAGCGCTATAAGAGCCGTGCCGTCGCCCGCTTCCACCATGGTCTTCTGCTCAAGAGGCTCTAAGCAGATGCAGAATTCGCCGCGGGGCTCGTTAGCAGCATAATAAGAGACAGCCTCAGAGACCGTCATCCTAAGGACTTCCTCATATTTCTTAGTAAGTTCACGGCACAGAGCGATCCTGCAAGCACCAAAGCCACTCTCGACCAACTCATCGAGAAGCTTCTTCAATCTGTGCGGCGCCTCATACAGCACGATCGTCTCCCCTATCAAAGTCAGAGCCTTCAATCTCTCGCGCCTCTTCGAACCCTCCGAGGGCAGGAAGCCTTCGAAGTGGAAATATCTTGTATCAAGTCCCGAAATGCTTAAGGCCGCAGTAACCGCGGAAGGTCCGGGAATCACAGAAACTTCAATGTCATTAGCAGCTGCAAGTGATGCAAGATCTGCTCCCGGGTCGCTAATTGCGGGCATTCCGGCATCGGACACCTGGGCAACATTGAGGCCCTGCTTGAGAAGATCAAGGATGCCGTTGCCGCTCGCTGCCTTGTTGTGCTCGTGGTAAGCGATCAGGCGCTTACCCGTGATTCCGAGCTGGGACAACAAAATCCCCGTAACGCGGGTGTCCTCACATGCAATAACATCAGCACCCTTCAGCACTTCACATGCTCTGGGCGACATATCATCAATATTTCCAATGGGTGTTCCGACTAGATAAAGCAATCTGAGTGTTCCTCCTCATATATGTGTGCTGCTCTCGCGGTGAGAGCAGAAGAACCTTCTTCGTTAATGAACAAAGGGGCAAGCGCCTTGAATTCGGCATTCGGCGCGCCCTTCTTCCCTGCGATCAGGGCCAGGAACGCATCCTTGGAAGCATTAGCGTGGACAGTAAGCAGTCTTACCGGCGTGATCTTGTATTTTGCATACAGCGAAAACACCTCGGGCACCCTGTCGGGGCTGATACACATTACAGCGTAACCTCCGCTCGTGCGTGTTCTCAAAGACTGCACGCGCACAAAGTCCTCGAGCACACCGCAGTCTGCAAAGCGGGCAGCCTTCTCGTGCTCCGGCTTAACAGAATCAGTAACCGAGCCTTTAGTACCATCATAGAAAGGCGGGTTCATGAAGACAACATCGTAGGCCTTATCCTTTACTGAGGAAGGAAGATCGCGCAGGTCACAATTATAAGCAGTGATGCGGTCTGACAAGTTGTTGAGTTTTATGTTCTCACAGAAGACCTTGTAAGCAAGCTCAACGAGTTCAACGCCGTCAATATGCGCATTCCTGCAGCGTGCAGAGGCGAGCAGCGATACGCCGCCCGTGCCGCTTCCCAGTTCGAGCATCTCGCAGGGTTTTCCACGGCGCACAAAGGATGCTGCAAACCATGCCAGAAGAACGCTTGCGGTATCAAGCTTATAGCAGTCCCTGTGCTGCAAAAGCATAAGCCCGCCGCGCCCAAGGGCTTCGGGCACGATATCACAGCCTCCGATATTAACCACTAAAGGATCAGACAATTATCCTTACCGCCAATCTTAAAAGTTACAAACTATTATACAATTATTTGACGAGTACGCAGTCGTTCTTCATTTTTATGAGTTCCCTTTTAAGCGCAAGGAAATCGTGATTCATCTGCCTGTTTTCTTTTTCTAAAGCCTCAGCGTCTTCAACTCTGCTTTTCTTTTGCAGCCAGGTCCCGTAAGAACCCCTGTCAGCCATGCGTAAGACGCGTTCTTCGGATTCAAACTCCTCGATTTCTTTATCCAGTTCATTAAGGCTGCTGCTGTTGGAGCTGATCTTTCCAAGCATGGACAGTAAATTTTCGAATTTAACCATGAATTCCCTGTCAGCTTCAGGAATTTTCTCTTTGGCATCGCCGAAAAGCTTACAGAATTTATCCGAAGCCTCTTTGCTGATAACATCCGTAGCGGCAATATCGCTTACTCTGGACCATTTGCCGGTGCAGAGGATCTTTCCCAGGAACGCCTCAAAGCTTGCAGGATTGACCATAAGGATATTCTCAAATCTCTGTTCTGCCTCATCGTAACGGCCGGTATTCATGGAATTCAGAGCTTTTTCCAGTGGCATACCGAAGAAAAGGGAGATTCCGTAAGCAACACCGCAGGATTTGCATTCGTAAACCCTTCTTTCCTTATCAAGATAGAGCTGCCCGGCGCACTTTGAGCAAATGATGGTCTCCTGATGATCCGCATCATCGATGAAAGTTTCTTTTTTGGTCTCATCAGGAACTTCCGCATCCGGTTTCCTGGCTTTTGCAGCACGGTTCAGCTCCAGTATTCTGTTAAATTCCGTGCCGTACATTTTATTGTAACGGTTGTACTGGCTGTCCATCTGATCTTTTATATGATAAGAATTCCGGACCGGGTTAGAGTCAATGACATCCTGGTTATGCTCGTATTCCACAAAAATAGCTGCAAACACTGCAACGACTCCGACGATCATGGCAACTGTTCCGGAATCGTCAAATAAGAGCGTTAACATTGCCAGGATAACACCGATTAAAACAATAAGAGGAGAGACAGGATTATAATCCTGTCCTTCTTTTATCCTTTTGGTCCTGGCTTCAGCCAAGCCTTCATCCACACGCCGTTTTGTGGTATCAGAAGTCAGAGCCTTGCCGCTGTTCTTATACATTTTCAATTTTTCATTGATATCCGGCAGTTCCAAAATCTTTGTAAAGAATTCCGCATTTTCAGGCGACTGTTTCTTAGCCATCTTGATAAGTTTCTTCAAAGAATCAACATCAACAGTATCAAATATCTTGGGATTGCTCAGGTTTTCGATCACTGTTGCTTTGAGCTCACACAGGACAAGCCCCTTAAGAGCTTCAAAATTCGATGGCTCTTTATCCAAAACAGCAAAGAACTTTTCCTTTGCAGAAGAGAACGCCCCCTGCTTAAGACTCGCTTGGGCCTGGGCCATGATCTCGTCTTCATGGAAATCGACAACATCGAAATGATTGCCGCAGAAAGGACAATCGAAGAACTCCTGGTCCGAATCGAAATTCAGGACGCCGGCGCACTTGGAACAAGTATAGCTTTTTAATACTGCCATTTCAGACGCTCCTTCTTATTTACAAAGCACGCAGTCGCTGTGCGATTTCAAAACCGAATTACAAAGTTCCCTGAACTCTGATTCAAGCTTCTTATTTCTTGCCTGGTATGGGTAAGCCTTGCTGAGAAGTTCGTTTCTCTCGTTTTCCCTTGTGATCCTGAAGTCCCTGCCATGGAAAGCCACATCCATTACGGCTGTATTGGCTTCATGAGCTTTGACCTCAAGCGTGTTCTCATTGATCTTCTTTTTGTTCTCACTGTATTCTTCACAGAAGCCGATCATCTTTTCGATGTTCTCGAAAAAAGGCGCGTTATGAACAGATGCATGCTGTTTTGCCTCTTCAAGACGCCTTCTCACAGCTTTTAAATTTGATCCTTCAGCAGCATCGGCAAGACTGATGTCACTGATCTTAGTCCATCCGCCCTCGCAGAGAACGCGTCCGAGGAGTGCTTCAAAATCAGACGGATGCGCCATAAGGATGCTGCTGAATCTCTGGTTGGCATCATCGTAAAGGCCGGTGTTGAGCGAATTCACAGCCTTTTCCATAGGAATGCCGAAAAACAGCGAGATACCATATGCAACGCCGCAATGGTCGCACTGATAGACACGCTTTTCTTTATTCAGGGTCAGTCTGGCAGCGCACTTTGAACATATAACGATCTCGGACGGATCGATATTACTGTAATCGATCTGCGGTTCCTTCGAAGAAGAATTCTCTTTATCGGAAACAACGCTCTCCTGATTCCGGATCTTCCTGATCCTGTCCGCAGCCGGATACAGAGTTCTCAGTTTGCGGTATTCCTCATCATATTTGAAGAACGCCTCTCTGATCCTGCCTTTAAATGAACTAGCCATATCTTCAACAGGTCTATAGGAGTTGTCATGTATTTTATCCACAATAAATATACCAATGCGGATAATGGCAACGACTGCGAGAGGAACCAGAAACACAGCATATGTGGCCCAGTTATCTTCAATTTTACTTTCTTCCTTGATATACATCATCAGGAACATGATGACCAGAAATATGCACGCTAAGATCTTGAAGATCGTCTCGCCTCTGCCTTCAATTCTCGCGGTCTTATGATCTCTGACGAGCTTATCATTTACTTTCCGGCCGGTCTGTTCAGATGCCAGTTCATATTCTTCTTTACGGAGCTTTGCCACATCCTCTTTGATATTGATAAGTTCATACATCTTTCCGAAGTATAACGAACCGTTCTTCTCAGTATTTTTCTTCGCGTTCACGATCGATCTTCTGACCTTTACCGCATCAAATTTCGGAAGGAGATCAGGGAATTCCAGACTGCTTGGAGAAGTGATGTTAAGGTCACAAAGAACAACTCCAAGATTCGCTTCAAAATTTTTGGGGTCATTTTCCAGAATGGCTTTGTATTTCTCTCTGGCCGCATCGAAAGACTCGCTTTTAAGCAAAGACTTTGCCTGCTCCATGACTTCCTCACCATGGAAATCCAGCACATCAAACTCCGTCCCGCAGAACGGACATTCAAAAAACTCCTGATCCGAATCGAAATTCAGGATGCCGGCACACTTGGAACATGTGTAACTCTTCAATTTAGCCATTTACTGTCTCCCCCTGCTTTGCAGAAAACAAATGGATGTTCTCACGCAAGATATTTGTCTTCAGCCTGTCGAAATCAAAACGGATCAGATTTCTCTTGTCCGAAGCATCAGTTTTCTTCGATAAAAGCTTACTTTGTTCCTTCTTTAGCACCGTCTCAGCACCAGGCTTAGCAGTTATTAAGGTCCAGTTTCTGGAGTAGTATTCCAGTTTTTCATCGCATTTCCTGATCTCCTGAGCTAGATTCTCATGTTCACAATAAAGTTCCGTGAGTTTCCTGATATCTTCGAAAAAGCTCTTATACTCTTCATCCGAATGCAGAACAGCTTCACTTGTGCGTTCCTTCAGATTGTTTTCAGCCACATCAGAAACTCCTTCATCCACCAGCTCTAAGGAATGGATATTTTTCCAGAATCCGGCACAGAGTATTCTTCCAAGAAGAGCCTTTGGATCTGAAGATTCCACCATAAGCACATGCGAAAATCTCCTGTCGGCCTCTGAAAAATCGTTATCCCTCAACGCTTTTCCAGCCTTTTTAAGAGGATCGTTGAAGAACAGCGAAGCGCCATAAGCGATACCGCAGTATCTGCACTCATATAACCTCTTCTCTTTATCGGGTTTTAACTGGCCGCCGCACTTGGCGCAGTTAATGGTTTTGCCGATATCGATAAAGGGATCTATCTTTCCCGCTTCACCGGTTTTTGCACTGAACACAGTATAAGCATCAGCATTAGGCGACAGTTTTTTAAAGTCCCTGTACGCTACATAATATGCAGACTTGTAATTATTCATCTCCGCAGACAACGCAAGATCCGTTTCCTGTGATGAACTCAGTTGCTCTGCCTTCCGCTTAAGAGTAATGACCGTTACTATCTTGGCAATCACGAATATTGCGATCAGCAAAACTCCCAGACACCCAAATCCGATAACTAACGGCCATAAGTTGCCTTTTTCCAAGGAAACGATAAAAAACACAAACCAAAGTACAGATGTCAAAATGCCTAAGATGCCTAAGGCTCTGCTTACTGTTTCATTAACACCTGTACTGACCAGTCCCATATCTCTGTAACCCTTGCGGATACGCTCAGCACGTTCATCGTATCTCTCCTTATTCCGGAAATACGAATCAGCGGCAGAAAACATATCTGCGAGAAGAGTGAAATATTCAGCTTCCTCATTAAGCTTTTCCTTTGCATCAAGAGCTGCCTTCTCACCGCCTTTACAGTCAGCTTTATCAAGATCATCGATCTGTTCCAATAAATCAATCGAAGGAATCTTTCCACATGCAAGCACAAGTCCCTGCAGTGCTTCAAAATCACGGGGGTTATTGCTTATGACAGCCATATATTTTTCTGATGCTGTCTTGTAGTTCCCGTCAGCGAGGCTCGCACTTGCCTGTTTTAACAGATCTCCCCTGTGGAAATCAACAAATGAGAACTCACTGCCGCAGAAAGGACAGCCGAAAACTTCCTGATCCTCATCAAAGTTCAGGACGCCTGCACACTTGGAACATGTGTAGCTCTTCAGTACTGCCATTTCTTATCCTCACCGCTGCTTGATCTCAGTTCTTTATATTCACGTAAAATCTTATCTTTAAGTTCATCGAATTCAGTCTTGATTTTTGTTTTCCTGAGGAGCTCTTCTCGCCTCCACAATATGTAATCAGGCTCATTTTCAGGGCGGGCATCATTAACGTCTTTGCTGTTTTGGCCTGACTTTTTTAATCGGGAGATCTTCTCAAGTTCTTCGTTAAAAGTATCGACAGCATGCGAAGTTTTCTGATAATCAAAAATGAGACTGATCAGTCTGCTCACATTCTCCATAAAAGGTCTGTCTTCTTCAGCAGAATGTGCAACGGCATCAGCTATGCGGTCTTTTAAATTATTCATGCGGACATCCGTGAAGGCTTGTTCTGTCAGGACTATATCGCCCATCTTCTTCCAACGACCGCCCAAAAGCACCC
>JAEEGK010004531.1_pt1 | contig 34021 bp, 29 predicted proteins | sample 8958771 | NCBI WGS metagenome assembly JAEEGK01 (sample SAMN16246547, study PRJNA631951) | gut metagenome | biome: gut microbiome; feature: rumen; material: SC-attached | host: Bos | place: Iran: Karaj | collected 2018-10 | reverse complement strand
GTCCGCACTTCACTTTCAGCTCGTTGAAGTAGTCGCCGATGGTGGCTTTGTAGTAGTCGCGGATTTGGTTGGCGTGGATTTTCAGCTCGTCTCCTGACTCCATGTCAATGAACTTGTAGAGGCGGTTCTCCAGCGCGAAGTCAAATTCCAGCTTTTTGTGGTAGGTATGGAAGAGGATCACCTCATGTTTGTTGTGTTTGAGGTGTTGAAGGGCGAGCAGCAGCTCCTCGGTGTCGGCGCAGCTTTCCAGCATGTCGCTGAAGATGATGACCATGGAGCGGCGGTGGATCTGTTCGGCGATACGGTGCAGGGTGTCGGTGACCATCGACTTGCGTTTTACCTCGGTGGAGATGGGGCGCAGCAGTTTCTCCAACTCACGGTAGATCATCTTCTGGTGCATGTCGCCGCCCCGCGACTGCGTGTGCAGCTCGAGAGTGTCGGAGAAAACGCTCAGTCCGACGGCATCGCGCTGGTTTTTCAGCATCTGCATGATGGCTGCTGCGGCATAGATGGAGAAAAAGATCTTGTTGGGCGATGCTAACGTGTAGTTGTTTTGTATCGGGAAGTACATGGAGGAGGAGTTGTCGATGATGAGGTGGCAGCGCAGGTTGGTCTCTTCTTCGTAACATTTCACAAAGAGCTTATCGGTTTTGGCATACAACTTCCAGTCGATGTGCTTGGTGGGCTCGCCGGCGTTGTACTGCCGGTGTTCGGCAAACTCTACGGAGAAGCCGTGCATAGGACTTTTGTGGATGCCCGTGATGAAGCCCTCCACCACCTGTTTGGCCACGAACTCCAAGTTGTCGTACTGTGTTACTTTCGAAAGATCCAGTTTGTATTCCATAGTTCTCTTTGTCAATTGTTCTGCAAAAAGCGTGCAAAGGTACAACTATTTTATGAATTGATGGTCATCGAAGGTGGCGTATGATGGCCCGCTGAGCTTCAGGTCTGACGTCGGAACGGGTAGGTTCATCTGGAAAGAGTTGACTGTCAGACAGTATGGATGCGTCTCCGGTCTCCTTGTCGATAAGTAGCACCAAAGGATAGTGATGGCGCCCGATGGCGTGTTCCCATTTTTCTTCGTCTGTGGGACGCACATACAGCGGGGTGAAGGGAGCGGTCAGCTGCCGGCGTATTTGTTGCAGCCGTTCTCTATGGCACAACTGGTCGGGGCACTGCCGTTCCGCAATGTAGAGTGCGCCTTCCGGCAGGTTCATTCCGTCCAGACACCGGTAGATGCCCTCCTCGCAGGCGTGGCACTGTGGGGCGGAGTTTACCACCACCACGGCGTGCCGGTGGGGCAGACTATCCCAACATAGAGGCTCCCCTTGTGCATCTACCAGCGGCAACTCTTTGCAGGAGAGTAGTGGTAGTTGCGGTTTCATCCGTAACACTCTGATTTTTATGATAGGGGGATGGTCGGCAAAAAATCGCTGCTGCGCGGTCTCATAATCCTCCAGCGTTCTGCCCGTGTACGGCTCATCCGAGCTTTTCACTACCTGTACGATACGCTGGTTGCCCGTAAGCATCAGACTGAGTGCGCGGTTGGCATAGTAGAAGGGGTACTCGTTCCCTGTGAAGTGGTGTTCGTCTTCGTAGTTGGCCCGCAGCAGGGTGCTTCGTTTCAACCGTCCTTGTTGGTCTGTGTTCAACAGTAGGAATGGTGTTGTGAGGCTGGCTGACGCGCTGTCGTACTGGTGGTAGGAGAGGAGGAATGTGCTGTCGTCCAATACGAATAGTTCCATCGGAAACGAATAGGGAGTGCTGGTTTGGAAGATGTGCATGGCTCGTGCGCCGCTGTAGGGCATGGCTTGTATCTCGTTGATGTACGATTCGGGCATGGGTGTCCAATTGGGAATGGTGAGTGCGGTTTCCGACAGTTCTTCTCCTTGCGGGTTGAGTATTTTGAGTGTAGGGGAGGGGGTGGGGATAAAAAACAGATGGTCGCCACACGGCTGGAGGAGTGCATTGGGACGGAATTGCAGCAGGAAGGGGGCTGGGAGCGGGAGGTCTGCTACGGTTGTCAACTTCCCATCTGTGGGTTGCAGCAGACGGAACCCGACATCGTTGACTTGCGCCATAGCCTTTAAGCCTTGACTGTCGAAGTAGCTAAAGTCCGCATCTGGAAAATTGTAGGTGTGCAGCAACCGTGCACTGCCCGAGTGTGACAGTTCGTACTCATATAGCAGACCTGAGGTGGTGAGTAGCAGTCGTTGTCCGCTCACCGAGATGGCATAGAGCCAGTAGCGGTTTTGCACCAGCGGGTTGCTGCTTCTCGGGGGAAGGATTAACTTGTAGGTGGAGACTGCCCTTGTGGTGAGATTCCACCGCTCCACGGTCACTACGCCGCCTTTCTTCCGTTTGCTGACCACCTCCGCGTTGCAGAGATAGAGCGCGTCGCCCTCCATGCAGCCGATGAGTTTGCCGCTCTTTGCCGCACAGGAGTTTTGGGACAGTATGATTTCGCTTTCCAGTTCGAAATAGTCGGGGAAGTGCTCCTGCGCCATACTTCGGGGCAGTTGCAGTAACAGGCTGATTAGAAAGGTCAGGCAGAGTAGCGGGTACAATTTCGTCTTCATGGTTCGGAGTTTGAGGTAAAAGGGCATGTCCAATTCACACACAACGAGGGCATGCCCTGTAAATAATATTATGGAGAAGAGTGTTTAGTGGGAGGAGGTGCGCAGCATGTTGCTGTCGTCGGTTTCGATGGTGATCACCATGTGGCCTCGTGAGTAGTTGCGTGCCTCATACTGCCAGGTGGCTTTGATGAAGAAGAGGGTTGACGACTGGCCATCATTGACCGAGACCTTACGGCTGTTGGTACCTGCTTTGACACCGCGCGTTGTCGCCTGCTCCGATTGTTCAATCAGGGCATTCACTGCGGCGATGATCGCGGGGTTGGAGAGCACTTCTGTACCCTGGGTGTCGTAACAGTTTGAGCCAATCTCGCGGGAGGCGCGGCACCAGTTGAAACCGCCGCCCTCGCAGTTCAGCGACACTTGCGTTATACCATTGTTGTCGCCCAAATAGGTGGTGGTTACACGCTCGTAGCAGTTGAACAGGTTCTGCCAGGAGTTGCCCTCCTTGTTCACCTCAATAACGACCACTTTCTTGCCGAAAGAGGTGCATACCGCCAAACACAGACAAAGGATAATGATAATTCGTTTCATAATAGTTGATTTTTTAGTTGATAATGAGTGGATAGGTAACACTTTCGCAGTTGACTGCGCCATGCAGCATCAGCGTCAATCGTTGGATTGAAGTTTCGGTCTTGTTCTGGCAGCTTTTGTTTTAGGTTTTCATATTGAGCAGTTTTAGATTCGCTAGATTCCAAGGGTTGCCGGCCCCTGTTTTTGTTTCTGACATTGCAAAGATACTATGGAGGGAAAGTCATTTTCAACTGTTTTGAAAAATTCTTTTAAAATTATTTTGCTGAATAATAATAAGTTATAGATTCTGCCAAAAAATTTCATAGCAAAATGAGCCATTTTTTCGGAGGAATTCTGTTAAAATTACCAACCCCATCCTTCTCCCCCTTCCATTCATTGACGATTTTTTCTTATTTTTGCCTCGCCAAGTTGAAGGACTTCATGCCTTCACTAATATAGAAATATGTTTGTCTTTTACTGCACTGAAATTCAAGGAAATACTATCTGTCTGACCGGCGACGATGCTCGCCACTGCGCCAAGGTGCTTCGGAAACGTCCCGGCGACTCCATCCTGCTGACCGACGGTTGTGGCACGCTGGCTCAAGCTTCCCTCACGCACGTGTCGCCTACCGACTGTGTGGCGGAAGTGGCTGAACGTAAACTTGTTCCGCCCCGTAGCATCTCTCTGCACCTCGCTGTCGCACCCACCAAGAATGCCGACCGCATAGAGTGGCTGGTGGAAAAGGCCGTAGAACTCGGCGTGGAACGTATCTCGTTCATCATTTGCGACCACTCCGAACGGCGTAAAATCGACCTCGACCGAATGCGCCGCATCGCTATCGCCGCCCTCAAACAGTCGCAAACTGCCTGGCTACCAGCACTTCAAGTGATTCCCTTCTCCGACTTTGTTCACCAAGCCGACCTGCCTGCCCGCCGCTATGTGGCCTGGTGCGACGACCAAAATACTGCACAACTCGTGGACGAAACTTGGCACGACGAAGAGGTCTTGCTCCTCATCGGTCCCGAAGGCGATTTCTCCACAGAAGAAATTAACCTTTGTAAATCTTTGAATTATAAAGAGATAAAATTAGGAAGCCGCCGTCTCCGTACGGAAACAGCGGCTCTCTATGGCTGCTTTACCATTGCAGCAAAGAATAACTAATTACATCATCTCTACACTGCGCTTCACAAACTCGCTGAGCTTTTCGCCCGTCAGCAGGTTCTGCGACAGCAGGGCCAAGTCGATGAGTTGCTGCGTCATCTTCTCCTTTGCGTTCTCATCCTGCTCGGCCAAAATCTTGGAGGCAATCGGATGGTTGCCGTTTACTACAAGGTTATAGTGGTTGTAGTCCCCATAAAAACTTTGCTGTCCGGAGAGTTTCTGCATGTCTTGGAAACGTCGCATGAACTCGTTCTGCGTGATCATAATTGGGAGTTCTGTTTCACTGAGGTTAGCAATGTTAACCGTAAATTTCTCTTTGTCAGCGCATTTCTCGAAAGTCTCTTTCAAGGTCTTTTGCTCGTCTTCCGACAATTTGGCGGGCATCACCTCGTCTTTTTCAATCAGCTTCTCCATCACATCTGCATCCACACGGGCAAAACGACATTTCTCGATTTTCGGCTCCAACAGGTTGATAAAGTGCGTGTCAAGAAAACCATCCATCAACAAAACATCATACCCCTTTTCTTTGGCTGACTGGATGTAAACATGCTGATTGTCAGTGTTGTTGGCGTACAGATAAACTATCACATCGTTCTTGTCTTTCTGCAAAGTCTCGATGTTGGTACGGTATTCGTCCATCGTGAAATATTTTCCATCCACATTTTTGAAAAGGATGAAATTCTTGGCTCTTTCGTAAAATTTCTCGTCCGTGATGCAGCCGTATTCGATGAAAACTTTCAGGTCGTCCCACTTTTTCTCGTACTCTTCGCGGTTGTTCTTGAACATCTCTTCCAGCTTGTCGGCCACCTTTTTGGTGATGTGCGAGGAGATCTTCTTCACATTGGCATCCGACTGGAGATATGAACGCGACACGTTGAGCGGGATGTCGGGCGAGTCGATGACACCATGGAGCAGCATCATAAATTCAGGAATTACACCCTCCAGCTGGTCGGTGATAAATACCTGATTGCAATAGAGTTGCACCTTGTTTTTCTGAATTTCTAATTGGTTGCGCACCTTCGGGAAGTAGAGGATGCCCGTGAGGTTGAAGGGATAATCAACGTTGAGGTGAATCTGAAACAGCGGCTCTTCGAAGGTCATGGGATAGAGTTCGCGGTAGAAATTGAGGTACTCTTCAGGCTTGATGGTCGAGGGAGACTGTTTCCACAACGGATGCGTGTTGTTGATGATGCGAGGCACTTTCACCTCCACCTCTTTCACCTCTTCACCCTCCTTCGGCTCAACGCCTTCAGGCTTCTCCCATCTGGTCTCCTCGCCGCACTGAATCGGGATGGGAAGGAAGCGGCAATATTTGCGAAGCAGAGCCACAATCTTCTGCTCATCAGCAAATTCCATTCCGTCTTCGGCGAGGTGAAGAATGATGTCGGTACCACGTTCTGCCTTTTCACACTCCTCCATCTCATAGTCGGGCGAACCGTTGCAGCTCCACTTTACTGCCTTTGCATCAGGCTGGTACGAGCGGGTGATGATATCAACCTTCTCCGAAACCATGAAAGCAGAGTAAAATCCAAGTCCGAAATGGCCAATGATGTTGCCCTCTTCCATCTTGAATTTCTCCAGAAACTCCTCGGCACCCGAAAAGGCAATCTGGTTGATGTATTTGTCCACCTCTTCAGCGGTCATGCCAATGCCATGGTCGCTCACAGTAATAGTATGGGCATCTTTGTCCACCTTGACATGGATGGTCAAATCGCCCAATTCCCCATCAAATTTTCCCATTGTGGAAAGGGTTTTCAACTTCTGGGTGGCATCTACTGCGTTGGAAATCAGCTCTCTAATAAAAATGTCATGTTCTGAATATAAGAACTTTTTAATCACCGGAAAGATATTCTCGGTCTGTACGTTAATCTGTCCTTTGCTCATTTTAATAATTATTTTATTTAACTAATAATCAATCATTTATAAATAAATTGGGTGTAAAAATGGAGATCTTTGCACACCAGTTATTATTTATGCAAAACTTGTGCCAAAACCTAAATGTGACAAATTGTCAGTTAGATTTCTGAAGGTTCTGAGCCGAAAAGAAAGAAGGTGTTGAAGAAAAGGAACAGGTTGATGCCGGTGGTGGTTTCTAACGTATCTTCCACAAACATAGAGAGGAAGAGACAGCACCAGAAGATGACATACAACAGTTTAATTTTGGGTTTGCAAAGGAAGAATGGGCTGAAGATGACGAAGAGAAAGGCCAGCAGCAAGGGAACTCCGCCCATCAGCAGGTAGGTAAGAAACTGACTATGAGCGCCCATGTCATCCTTGAGCGGCGAATTTTGCTTGTGCAACTCGTTGTTGATAGCTTTTTTGTGGCAGCCCATGCCGTACCCTTTCATCGGATGGTGTTGGATGGCCTGCCGGCTGGCTTTCCACAGTTCGGTGCGTTGGAGGATGGAGGAGTTGCTGGTAGTGCCATTCAGATGGTAAAGTGAGAAGGTGAAGTAACTGGGATACAGCATCTTCTTGAGACCTAAGGGCTGTAAGTAGGCCTTGTTGGCGATGCCTTCCTCAATGTGTTTCACATCCTCTTGGTCCAATTTTTTCATCCCGGCAGCGTCTTTGGTCTCCCCGATGGAGTTGAGGTACCGGATAAGTGTTTTTTGCACACTGTCGTAGGGCACTTCGCTCCGTTTGCCCCACTCTTCTTTCAATTCAGTCTCACAAAGATATAACCCTATCTTGTTGCCGTTTTCAACAATCTGTCCATCAGGAAGATAAGACGGAAGATGAGTATATGGCGTGCCTTTGGCTGTGAAGGCGGGAAGGGTCTTCTCCGCACTTTCGTCATAATAATAATATTGGTAGGTGACGATGCTAAAAGCGGTGGCTAACACGATGCACACGATACCGCTCACAGAGAGGGTGACGGTGCGGACAGCGGATTTTTCGCTTTTAAATAAATAGTATATAAAGATGATAACAAAGGTCACCACCAGCAGGATGATACCTGTAGAAACCTGTACTGCAAAAAGATAGGCGAAGAGCCAAATGGCCATCAGCAGACAGCCGATTTGTACAGGTAGGGTGTAGGTGTTGTTTTTGATGATGAAATGAAGGCAGAACAGTATCGACAGTACCGCGCAGATGCTGAAACGGATGTGTGAGATGAAGAGTCCGCCGCACCTGATGTCGCTCAACCCCTTGATTTGCATGATGATAATGCTGAGTGCCGCCGCGATGGAGGTGGTGATGGCGAAGGCTAACAGGATAAACCGTTGCCAGCGTATTCTGGGCAGTTCGGTGGTGGCGATGACGGCCGGCAGGTAGAAAAACGGCAGTTTCGACAGCCAGTCGCGGAAGCTCGCCGCCGGGTCGTCGCTCCCCACAAAGGTGTAGGCGAAGCAGAAGAAAAAGAGGAGGAAGACCACCGCCCCGCGGTTCTGTTTCAGCCGCTCCCATTTCTGCTTCCAGTTCCACTCCAACAGCCAGTTGCCGAACAGCACACCGCCCAGCACATTCGGCAACGCTACCGATATCGGGATGGATATCGCTAACAGGATGAGCGTGATGGTGTAGATGTAACGGTGGGCTTTGCCGAGCATTGTTAACTATTTGATATTCAGTATGGAATTGTAACGATTCCGGTCGTGCAGGATCTCTTTGGCGGTGTTGATGTCGGGGTCGATGGAGAGTTGGTTGATGATACGCCCTTTCTGATAGTAGTAGCGCACAGCTATTTCAGAGGCTAAATACTCGCTAATCTCCTTCTTATGCGTCTGCAAGTCAGCACGTTTCTCGCGCTCTAACTGTTCTTCGAGTTGGCGGTATAGCGGTTCGATTTTCTCGAAATAGTTGTCGTACTCGGCCGCCTCCTTGAGGTCTTTCATCACCTCCTCAGTCTCGGTGGTGTAGGCGTAGTCCTTGTTGCCGACAAAGTTCAGGAATTCGTTGAAAGTCTCCTCGTCCACCACGAACTGGTCGGCCGGCACGATAGCGGTGTGGTCGGCGTGATACTGGTTGGCGAAGTCGAAGATGTGGTTGTTGAAGATGAGGGCGGTGAGCACGCTGCTGATGTAATCGGCAGGGGTGGGCACGTCGGGTTCGATGCCGCCTTTGTCATATACCGTGCGGCCGTTTTGCGTCTTGAAGGCCACGGCGAGCGAGTCGGGGATGACGTGCGACTTGGTGGAGTCTTTGCTAAAGTACTCGATTTTCTGCACGCAGCGACCGCTGGGAATGTAGTATTTGGAGACGGTGAGTTTCATGGAACTGTTGAAACTCAGAGGTACAATGTTCTGTACCAACCCTTTGCCGTAACTTTTCTTGCCCACAATCACGCCGCGGTCGAGGTCCTGGAAGGCACCCGCCACGATTTCAGAAGCGGAGGCACTATGTTCGTTTACCAGCACCACCACGGGAATGTCCTTGTCGAGGGCATGGGCGGGCGTGCGGAAAATGTGGTTCTGATCCTCGATTTTGCCTTTGGTATAGACGATGACATTGCCTTGTTCCACAAAGATGTTCATGATTTTGACAGCCTCTTGCAGCAGGCCTCCACCATTGTTGCGGAGGTCGAGGATGAGGGCGGTCATACCTTGTCCCTTGAGGTCGGTGAAGGCATCGCGCACCTCTTTGCCGGCCTTATCGGTGAACTGGTCGAGTTTGATGTAACCGACTGTATTGTCGAGCATTCCGTAGTACGGGATGTTGGGCAGGGTGATCTCCTCGCGGGTGATGCTGAAGTTGAGGGTTTTGTTCTTGCTGGGACGGAACACCTCGAGGGTGACGGTCGTGCCGGGCTGTCCGCGCATCGCCGAACTGATATCAGTGGAGTTCTTGCCGGCCGTCGATTTGCCGTCCACCTTGGTGATGATGTCGCCGGCCAGCACGCCGCTTTTCTGGGCGGGACAGTTCTCGTAGATTTCCGAGATGGCCACTTTGTCTTTGCCGTACTGCTGGATGAGAGCCCCGATGCCGCCGTACTGTCCGGAGGTGATCATCTTCACATCCTCAATCTCATTCTCGGTATAATAAATGGTATAGGGGTCCAAACTCTCGAGCATGGCGTCGATAGCGGTGTTGGTGAGTTCGCCAGGCGAAATCTCGTCGGCATACTTGGCGTTGAGTTCGCGTAAGATGGAGATGAAGATGTCAACATTCTTGGCAATCTCGAAGTCGTTCTGTGCACGTGTGGGCAAAATCATCGTGCCGCACAAAATGACTACTGCTATTAAGGATTTTATATGTTTCATAGATATAGTTTTCATTTTTCATTTTTCCATTTTCCATTCCCAATTAAGGAACTGGGTCATAGCCGCTTCCGCCCCACGGATTGCACGACAGCACGCGCTTGAACGTGAGCCACGACCCTTTGAAGGGACCGTGTTTGCGCAGGGCTTCGATGCCATAGTTGGAGCAGGTGGGGGTGTATCGGCATGACCGTCCGATGAGCGGCGACAAAGTCCATTGGTATATCTTGATGAAGAATATCAAGATGTTAGCAAGAACTTTCTTAAAAAGGGCGTATGCTTTCTTCACAGGCCTTCCGATTGGTTTGCTTTTGTTAAACGCTGTAGGATTTCGATTATTTTGTCCTCTATAATATTATAGGTAGAAATTTCTTTGGAAGAATAGGTGATGAGCAGTTGGGCGCGCACTCCTTGGACTTGCAAAGCGGGGTCGAGAATCTCGCGGTGATGCAGCCGGTAGGCTTCTCGCACGAGGCGTTTCACGCGGTTGCGGTCCACGGCATGTTTGAGAAAACGCTTAGGAACGCTGATAACCAATTGGTTGACAGTATTTTCTTCTGTAATGGGAAGAAAGATGTAGTGGCATTTGAGGGGCGGACAGAAAATACGCTGGCGGTTGCGGAGCAACTCAGCAATCTGAGTTTCCGAACAGAGCCGTTCTTGCTTGGTGAAGGTGAGCGGTGCGGTTTTAGCGTTTTCTGGTGGCATGTTCTTTCAAGAAAGCGTCCATAGCGGAGGTGATGGACTGGTGTTCCTTGGTGGGGGCTTGAACATGGAGGGTGAAACCCGCGTCGGTGACGGCGGAGCAGGCGGCAGCTCCGAGAGCACCCATGGCCACCTCGCCCTGCTCGAAGTCGGGATAGTTCTCCTTCAGCGAGGCAATACCCGACGGACTGAAGAAGATGATCATGTCGTACTTGCTGATATCCACTGACGACTTCAGGTCGGCGGGCACGGTCTTGAAGATGACGGCCTGCGAATATTCGATGTTGTGGTCGCGGAAAAAGTCGGCATACTGGGTGGCCATCGAGTCGGCACCGCAGGGGAGCAGGTATTTGTATTCGGGATTCTTCAGGAACAGGTCGAACACGCCTTTCGGGTTGTTGTTCTTGTTGAAGAAGATTTTGCGTTTGCGGAACTGGATGTATTTCTGAAGGTAGAACGCCACCTGGTCGGTGGTGCAGAAATACTTCATCTCCTCGGGAAGTTCGCAGCGCAGCTCTTTCACCAGACTGAAGAAGTAGTCAACCGTGGTTTTGCTGGAGAAGACCACGGCAGTGTGGTCAAGAATATTGATATGGGCTTCCCTGAACTCGCGTGACGGGATTCCCTCGATGCGGAAAAATTTGAAGAAGTCAATATTGATACTATACTTCCGAGTCAGGTCGGCATAAGGCGACTTATCAAATTCAGCCGGGGCATTTTGGGAGATGAGGATGTTTTTTACTTTCATAAACCGCAAAATTGGTGTTTCAAAATTTTGACGTAAATTCTTGATTATCTGAAAGAAATCATCAGTTTAATGATGATCAGAAAGGGTAGAATTTCAATCGTGCAAAAGTACAAAAAAAATTCTATGAAATTGAACTGGTTTGATTTTAATTTGAAGGTTCGGTACCAAGCGAAGAGATAGCAGGCGATGAAGAGCACGGCATAGAGCAGCAGCCATGAAAATTGGGAGGTGTAGGCGGCTGCGATGGTGAGGGGCAGCAACAGCAACGAGCAGCAGGTAGTGCAGAAAAAACGGTTTTGTTCGTGGTTGGAACGGTCTTCTGGACAGTTGAAGATGAAGGCGAGGAGGTAGAGGTTGGCAGTTTTAAGGAAATAGAAGACGGCAGCGGCGGCAGTGCAGGTGAGAAAGAGCGGGAAGGGGGCGAAGTGCTGACTGATAGTAGGTAGAAAAGTGCTGATAATCAGGTGTAATGCCATGCCGATAACCAGAAAGTCAAAGAGGAAAAGGAAAGCGTAGATCCATTCGGTGAGGGGCTTGCTTTCGCGTAGCAGCTGGTTGCGACTGCGGGGCGAGAAAAGGGCGCGCACGATGGACGTGAACTTGCGGCGACTGTTCACAATAATCAGTGTGAGCAACACCAAAACGCCACAGAAAACCCACGTCATCCAGTCCAGCACGTGCGCTTGTGTCGGCATCGGAAGCGGTTTGATGTCGAGAAGGAAATTATAAAATGTTGATAATAAATTCATTATAAATTTTACGGGACGCTCTTTTCTGCGGTGCAAAATTACAAGAAAAAATTTTTTTCACGTAGCTGAGCGAATGAAAATTTCATGTATTTTTGCACGCTCAAAATTGCACCGATGCCCAGGTGGCGGAATTGGTAGACGCGTCGGTCTCAAAAACCGATGAGGTAACACTCGTGCCGGTTCGATCCCGGCCCCGGGTACAGCAAAAATCCCGAGAGTTTGGAACACAAACTCTCGGGATTTTTTTTCTTTAAAATTTTTTTTTCAAAATTCAGTGAAATATTAAAAATATTTTGCTACTTTTGCAAATTATTCAGTGAAACGAAATTTATGGTGAAAAAAATACTGTTAGGACTACTGCTTCTTGCGCTTTTTGTAATAGGTTTATTTAGTTGAAGTTGTTAGTAATTAGTGTTTTGGTTGCTGGACAGGGAGAATTCCTTACGGGGAACTCCCTGTTTTGATTTTAAAATGGAAGAATTGACGCTTTGCGTGTCAAACGATAAAAATCTGACATCGCGGTGACGATCCACTCGCCGCCGTGTGAATGGAAATGCGAAGAAATCGGTTGCCAGAATGAAAGAAAAGTTGTATCTTTGCCACGGCAATTCTATGGAGTCTTCCATCCGAAGCATGCCGCCAACCACACTGCTACTCTATCATGGAAACAGTGGATGAACTTTCTGACAGTCAGCACAATAAACCATCTGTCAGCGCAACGCAGAGCGTTACTGCCCATCCCCAGGCCGAAACTTCCGGCAGGGGGAAGTCGGTAGAGTATGCTCTGTCGGCGGATGTTCTGTACTGGTTCCCGATACGGGCCACACACCACCGCGCCCAGAAAGTTTACGAACGGTTGGCGGAACTCCACAACGACCGCCTCACTCCCTACCTCCCCACACTGTGCCGCATCGAATACTCTAACGAGGATGTCGACCATCCGACACAGCAGGTGCGCGAGGAGCCGCTGGATGGCGGACTGCTGTTTGTGCAGTGCACGCTAACCGACTTCCGCGAACTGCTGCAACATCAGATTCCGGGACTTACACCCTACTATAACCACTTCGCCACCAACGAGTTCGGCCGCAACGAATACCTCATCGTGCCCGACCGCCAGATGGAAAGCTTCCGCATCATCGTCGAATCGCGCAACCAGGAAATCATCGTCCGGCAGACCGACCTTCCGCCCATCATTGAGGGCGACCGCGTCATGGTTACCGACGGTCCCTTCGCCGGCGTGGAAGGCATCGTCATGAAACACAAGCACCAGAAGCGCGTCTTCGTGCAGCTGCAAGGCGTCGGCATCTTCGCCACCGCCTACGTGCCCGAAGCCTTCTTGAAACGGAAAATTGAAAATTGAAAATTATAGAGGTTGCGATTATATGATGAAGAGATTAAAAGATTAATGGATGATAATACTGCAAAACAATTAACTCATTAACAATAACCACTTTAATCTTCTGCATCCTGACTTTTTATTCATCATTTATTTTTAACTCATAACTTCATAATTTCATAACTTCATAACTTCATAACTCCTTAACTCCAACCAACCTTCAACAAATCAACGCATCAACGAATCAACAACCCTCCCCTATGGGTATCATCGCCAGACAGACTATCAAAGGAACCATCGCCACCTACATCGGGGTAGCCATCGGTTTTGTTACCACCTTCTTCATCCTCACGAAGTACCTGACGGCGGAGGAGGTCGGCCTGACGCGTGTGCTGGTGGATGCCGCCACGCTGTTCAGTTCGTTAGCGCTGCTCGGCACCAGCTCGTCCACGTTGCGGTTCTATCCCCACTTCAAGGACGACAGTCGCAACCAACAGGGACTCTACTTCTGGACGCTGGTCATCCCGTTCGTCGGCTTCCTGCTGTTTCTTATCTGCTTTTTTGCCTTTAAAGGATTGATTGTCCGTGCGTTCCAGGATAACTCGCCTCTGTTCGTTAATTACGTCTATTATGCCCTGCCTATCGCTTTCTTTATGTTGTATATGTCTGTTTTTGAGGCGAATGCAACAATCTTGGAGCGGGTGGCGGTGCCCCGACTGATTCGCGAAGTGTTCATCCGTGTGGGACTGCTGGTGGGGTACCTATTGTTCGGTCTCTGGCACGTGATCGATTTGGATGGCTTAGTGTTGGTAATCTGTGTGACCTACGGCTTAGGTGCGGTGTTGAACCTCTGCTATCTGCTATTCTCACAGAAGATTTCGTTTAAGCCCGACTTCAACAAGATTACGCCGGAACTACGCCGCGACTTTTTGTTGTACACGTTGTTCTTGGTTACGGCGGCGTTGGTGAGCAGTGTGATGCCCACGCTCAGCAGTTTCTTCATCAGTGCCAAGATGGGGCTGATGTTCACGGGTATTTATGCCATCGCCAACTACATTGCCACGATGGTGGAGATCCCGTCGCGGTCGCTGAATGCCATTGTGCAGCCGCGCATTGCGGTGGCTATTCGGTCCACGCCCCCCGACCTGCAGACAGCCACCCGACTGTATCAGCAAGTATCTTTGAATCAGCTTCTTGTGGGTATGGTCATCCTCATCCTGATATGGATCAACATCGACCTCTTTTTCGATATTCTGCCCAATGGCGAGCAGTATGCGGCCGGCAAGTGGGTGGTGCTGATTCTGGCCACCTCCAAGCTGATCACCTCCGCATTTTCCATCGGCGGTTCGGCGCTCAGCTACACCCGCTGGTATTATACAGGTCTGTTTTTCACGCTGATACTGATGGTTTCCTCCATATTCTTGAACAACTACCTCATTCCGATTTGCGGCATTGAGGGCGGTGCGTGGGCCACGTTGGGTTCCAATGTGTTCTATTACATTTTATTGCTGCTCTATGTCAAGTGGCGGGTGGGCACCTATCCGTTCAGCAGGGGGCAGCTCAAAGTGCTGGCTGTGGGATTGTTGATGGTAGTGCTGAACTACCTGTTGGTTTTCGCTGTGGGCAAGGTCATCCCCGAGCCGTCGTTGGCGTTCCGCATTGTGGAGGCGGTGGTGCGCACGGGCATTGTGTCGCTGATCGGTCTGCTGGTGGTCTATTACTGGAACGTGTCGGCTGACGTGAACGAGCTGCTCCGTAAGGGGATGAGGAAGGTGAAAACTGAGAATTGAAAATTGAGAATTGGAGGTTATTCTGAAAAATTTGACGTTTTTGATGTTATAATCTGAAAAATTTGTCGTTTTTCATCCCTTAATAGGAAAAATTTGAAGAATAGTATGGGCTTGTATATCAACATGGGGAATGATGGCTTTCGTGCCGCACGGAATGGCGAGTACGTTGACAAAAGTGCTTTAATTGAGCTTGTCAACCATTCGTTGAACTCCGAGCGACAGTTTATGTGCGTCAGCCGTGCGCGGCGTTTTGGCAAGTCGATGGCAGCCAAGATGTTGAACGCCTACTACGACCATTCGTGTCACTCCATCGAGTTGTTCCGCGATCTTAAAATCGCAAAAAGACCCTCATTTGAACAACATCTGAACCAATATCCAGTGCTGTATGTGGATATGACCAATTTCATCACCCGCTATAGGAATAGTAGTGATATCATACATCATATTCAGACTGACATTATAGCAGAACTAAAAGAGGCCTATCCTCAAGTGAAATATGGCGCAAGTGAAGATTTGCTTTCTGTTTTGTACGCCATTGTGCAGCAGGCAGAACCTGCTAAATTCATTATGATTGTGGATGAGTGGGATGCCATTTTGCGCGAATCCACCTCTGTACAGGATGATGGGGAAGCATACGTGGATTTTCTCCGGCTGCTTTTCAAGTCGGGCAACTCGCTATCGGTATTTGCGGGGGTGTATATGACGGGAATATTGCCTATCAAGAAATACAAAACCCAGTCGGCACTGAATAATTTTGAGGAATATACTATGATTTCACCGGGGGAGATGGCGGCCTGTTTTGGTTTTACGGATGAAGAAGTTACGGAATTGTGCCTTCGCAATGAGATTGACAAAGAACAGATCAAAATCTGGTATGATGGTTATAGGATAGGGAGTCAAGAATCGATTTACAATCCCTTGTCGGTCATCAGGGCGATTAAGCGCAGATACTGCGAAAGTTACTGGTCGAATACGGGCACATACGAAACGGTGGCGCACTACATCAAGATGAATTATGAGGGGTTGAAGGATGATGTGATAAAGTTGCTTGCTGGTGAGCGTTGTGCTGTGAATACCAAGAACTTCCAAAACGACGTAAATGTGATCAACAGCAAGAACGATGTCCTGACGGTGCTGATACATTTGGGGTATCTGTCGTACAATCGCGATACGAACGAGTGTTACATTCCCAACAAAGAGATAGGGTTGGAGTTTGAAAATGCGGTGGAAGATACGGGCTGGCAGGTTGTTTCGGATGCTCTGAAGCGTTCTGAGCAACTGTTGCAATGGACGCTCAATGGTGAGGCTGAGCGGGTGGCGGAGGCAATAGACCGCATCCATTCCGACAACACCAGCATCTTGCAGTATAACGACGAGAATTCGCTGGCCTGCGTGCTGGCGTTGGCCTTTTATGCGGCCAGAAACCAATACGCAATGGTTCGGGAATTGCCGACTGGCAAAGGTTTCGCCGACATAGTGTTTGTTCCTCGGCGAGACGTGAATTTGCCTGCTTTAGTGCTCGAATTAAAACACAATGCCACGGCTAAAACCGCTATTAACCAGATAAAAGACAAACATTATACCGACTCCCTCGTGGACTATGTAGGAGAGGTGATTTTGGTAGGAGTGAATTATGACAAACGAACGAAGAAGCACCAGTGTAGCATTGAGAGGGTTACGAAAGAGTTACAAAGAAATGTCCCTGAAAATGTCCCTGAAAATGTCCCTGAAAAAAGACGCAGTGACATTCTTGACAGAATCCGGAAGAATCCTAATATTACGATTCCAGCTTTGGCCGCAATTTGTGGGGTTGATGAAAAAACCATCAAAAGGGATATTCAACGACTAAAATCCTCTGGTCGCCTCACCCGTGTCGGTCCCGACAAGGGCGGCTGGTGGAAGGTGGAGGGGAGTTGAAAATTGAAAACGGAGAATTGAAAATGGAAAGGTGGGCGGCAAGGGATGAGGGAGAAAGAGGAAACAGACCGACCCTTCATTAATTTCAAGTTGCATATTTAGATGGTATCTTTTATTACAAAACATTCTAAGCATGCTGCAAGTTCGCATTCGCTGCGCTATAGTGTAGCGATAACGTTGCTGTCGCTGTTGTCTGTCGGAATAGGTAGCGCCCAGACCGACTACCTGCCCGACAACATGGACTCGGTAGGGTGTGTGATTACTCCTGAGCCGCAGCCGTGGGCAATCGTGCAGGGACGTAGCAGCGAGTTCCTTTCGCACATGTACGCCCAGCCGCTCGTCGGGGACATTGACAATGATGGTCGTTCTGAAGTGGTTACAGCAGGCTATCAGGAATCTCCCAGGAACTCATCATCTGTCGTCATTTACGATGATCAACTCCAGCATCTCACCACTATTAACACTCCGCAAATGCAAGTATATGGCGGCTATCCTATCGCCATCGCTGATGCTGACAGAGACGGTTTCGGCGAAATCTTCATTCATGCTGAAAACGGATATCTCTATTGCTACCGTTACAATGGCACCTCCTCCACGAACGTCTGGACTTCCAACACGCCTACTACTTCTGAACTCCGATCTGCCATCCTTATCATCGCAGACATCAATGGGGATGGACACCCGGTAATATGGGCACTTAACAAAATTTACAATGCTGTCACAGGCGTTGAACTGCTCACCTTGCCGGAGGTGATCGGCAAATCTAACCTTTACAACACGGGCTTGGCCACCATGCCCGTCTTCGCTGATTATGACAATGATGGTGTTCTTGAACTCGCTGGAGGTAACAAGGTTTATAAGCTTCACATTAACGACTACAATAGTACGAGTGGCAATAGCGCTGAATTATGGAAGACCCTTAATTGGAATGGCACTGAAGATGGGGTTACCTCCACTGCGGATATTGATTTGGATGGCTATCTGGATGTGGTGGTGGTTAGAGACCATTATATGTATGCATGGAAACCTTATACTGGAATTGGGAGTGATCCAGCCCTGATTTCCATCCACCAATATCCAGCTTCCATAGCCGGTTCGCGAGCACTCATCGCTGATGTGGACAATGACGGATTCCCAGAAATACTCTTTTCATACGCCTCTGGGTTGACGGGGTATAGGTATAACCCAGCCTCGCAATCGCTTCAGCAGATGTGGCAGCAGAATACTAGTGATGAGTCTGGGGCTACTACTATGACCGCTTTCGACTTTAACTTGGATGGAAATGTGGAGGTGGTGTATCGTGACCAGTCCAACATGCGCATCATTAACGGTATCACTGGAATTAATCAGACCCTATTCGACTGTATGGCCCCTACTGCTTCGGAATATCCTGTGGTGGTTGACCTTGACCGGGATGGTCAGGCGGAAATCATCACTTCTCATAATACATACGAAATTGACCACAGTTTTAATTCTCAGCTGATTGTATTCAATGCTCCAGCTAACACCACATGGGCGCCCGCCCGCTATGTCTGGAACCAGCATGCCTACAACACCGTCAATGTCAACAACGACCTCACCATACCGACCACCAACTTTAATCCGGCAACTCCGTTCAACAGTCCCGACAACATCGTGCGGCGGCCGTTCAACAACTTTTTGCAACAAGGCACACAATTGGATCAGTATGGCAGGCCCTATTTCCCAGGCGAAATTACCGAGATGGATTACAGCGCCAGCATCTGTTCGGGAGTTGTCTATACAGATGATTTTTTTACCATTTCCTCTGACACGCTATCAGTAGGGGATAACGAATTTCAGCTAACCATCGAACATGAAAATGAGTGTGACAGTATCATCACGCTGCATCTAACACTTTCTGAACCAAGTTCTTCGGAAATTTCCGACACCATCTGCCGCGGACAAGGCTACCACCAGCACGGATTCCATATCCCCGAGAGCAGCACCCTGAACGGCGGCGAACTGTCGGAGACGCTCACCCTGACCAACCATACCGGCTGCGACAGCACCGTCACCCTGCGCCTTACCCTGCTGGACGGCGATCTGCACATCCTTCCTCCCGAGGAGGACTTCTGCAAGAGTTACTCGGCCCAACTGGCGGTGGCGACCTCGCTCGACCGCATCCGCTGGAGCACGGGCGATGAGACGCAGGAGATTGTCGTCACCCGTCCGGGAGCTTATTCTGTAGAAGCCATTTCTGGGCATTGCACCGCCGCCGATGCCATCACCATCGCCGCCTGCGACTTCGACCTCTTCCTGCCCAACGCCATCACCCCGTCGAAAGACGAGGGCACCAACGACTATTTCTGTCTCCCCGAACAAACCGCCCGCCAGTTGGAGGAGTTCGAAATCCATATCTACAACCGCTGGGGCGGACTGATTTATCACTCCAATACGCCCTATTTCCGCTGGGACGGCACCGAGAACGTGAATCTATTTCCCAATAACATATACAGTTACGTCATCCGTTGCAAGGCTGTGGGACATGCGCGCTTCATCCGCACGGGAACGATTGTGGTGCTGTGAGAATGAGAAGGGAGTTGAAAAATGAAAACTGAGAATTGAAAACGGAAAGATAATCTGAAAAAAATTGACGTTTTCACTGTTATAATCTGAAAATTTTGTAATTTTGCATTACGAAAAAAGTCGTAACGAAAAAATGCGTAATAAAGAAACTACATTGTACCTCTCACGGATTGGACAGGCTGCTCGTAAAATAGCTTTTTACGAGCAAATTTACGAGCAAATCACTTCCCTGAACTTACTACATCTCATGCCTTGTGCGCTCTGTATCCTGTAGTTTGACTCCGCCCGTTCCGCACGGCCGCATTTCCGGTGCCCCCTTACCCGACGGGAGGGGTGATTTAGAAGGTAATTATTATGATGAATAAACTGGTACGGAATAAAATTGAAAATTATTCACATAGGGATAATGTGATGGGGATGGGTGTTGAGGTTGTTAAGGCGCGTGATTGTCAGTGGATACAGGAATACACATTGACAGGCGATGCCCCCAAAGGATTTGTCCGTATATATGACTACGAAACCAATAGCAATGTAAGAAGGCGTTCACCAAAAACTTGGACTCAATATATCGCCAAGACAGGGCATAAATGGTATCCTATTGAATCGGTGACCGAATATTTGCTAAATAGGTTGGGGATTGTATTCGGATTAGAAATGGCCGATTCGCGTTTGTGCATAATTAACGGACAATTGCGTTTTTTGAGTCGTTATTTCTTGGAACGCAATGAAGAACTTGTTCATGGGGCTGAAATCTTTGCTGGTTATATTGAGGATTTAGCTTTTGTAGAAAGTGTAGAACAGGCCGACTTGTCAAGAGTGTTTTTCACTCTTCAATTTGTGGAAACAGCAATTGAAAAAGCATTCCCTTCTGAGAAGCAGCATATTATGCACGAGTTGGTCAGGCTTTTGCTTTATGATGCTATGGTGGGAAACAATGACCGCCATTTTTATAATTGGGCTGTGATTAGATCGTTAGATTCCAATAGGCCTGCGAGATTCTCGCCAGTTTACGATACTGCCCGTGGATTGTTTTGGAATATCTCAGATGAGCGTTTAGAAATGAGAATTCAAAATAAGGATGTTCCTCGATTTGTGAAGAAATATTGTGACGCATCACGACCGAAGTTGGGTTGGGAAGGTGAAAAAGAGTTAAACCATTTCCGCCTTGTGGAGAAAATTTTTGAAAATGAATTTTACATTACTCATGACGAACTAAGTCAGCTTTTCAGCAAAAATATGCTGTTGGACATGGAAAAGACAATAAACAAGAAATTTACACGTTTATTATCACCGATAAGGAAATCAATGATTAGTGAATGTCTTCAATATAGGTTTAATAAAATACAGGAGATTATACAATGAATATTATCAAGAAAATCAAGCTTTTTTGGCATGATAGCGACGAAACCAACTTGCAAGCTGTAAAGGGTAGCAAGGGTCGTTTCGATTTGTTGCTTGGCAATATGCCTGTAGGAATTTTATCGTATGAAGATGGAATATGGAGTTTTGTATATACGGATGAGTACAAGCAGCAGAACCATTATGAACCTTTAGTCAACTTCCCCAATCTTAACCAAGAATACAAGTCAGAGCAATTGTGGCCATTTTTTGCTTCGCGACTGCCTGGTATTTCTGAACTGAAGGGGGAAGGAACTTCCAGTTCGGATGTGCTTTCTCTTTTGCGGAAATATGGACAACATGTGATTACGAATCCTTATAAGCTTGTAGCGTTATAATATCTTTGTCGCATAGTAGAAAAAAACTCAGTTGCATGGGAGCAACTGCTAATTTCGACAGACACGACTGTCGTACACCATATAGCTATTCTTTCTCACTCCTCGTGCGCTCTGTATCCTGTAGTTTGGCTCCGCCCGTGCCGCACGGCCGCATTGCCGGCGCCCCGTTTGCCCGACGGGAGGGGCCGGCGCAATTGGCGTTAATGAGTTATTTTTTACCATCTTAGGCGGAAAATGATAAAAATGTAGTATCTTTGCGCTGGTAAGTTATAGAGTTGGGGGGGGATAAGAAAGAATAAAGAATAAAAAACACAGACAATACTAAAATTATGAAAATTACAAGAGGATTTTTCAATATTTATCGTGTAAGTGATTCAAACATTATCAATGAATCGTTTGACAGAACCCGATATTTTAGTGCTAACTCTATTCGTTCGGCCAGAGGTATTACAGTTTTCATATCGCATAAGCATAGTGACTTGAAAAATGTGGGTGATGAAAATGACCTCAAAGGGTTACTGAATTATTTGGAAAAGACATACAATGTGATTCCATATATCGACAGCATGGATAAACGGATGCCTAAAGAAACTTGTGCTGAAACAGCCGAGCGTATCAAAAATGTAATGGATGCTTGTGACAAGTTTATCCTCTTGGCCACGAATAAAGCGTTGGCTTCAAAATGGTGTAACTGGGAGGTTGGAGTTGCAGATAAGATGAAACTGTATGGCCAAGACATGGCAATTCTTCCTATGCTTGACGACAACGATACCTTGTATGACGGCAACGAATATTTGGAACTATATCCATATATGGAATTGCTTGCCGATCAGTTTGGTCGCAAAAGCTTGTGTGTGAGTATAAAAGATGGTGAAAGGAGAAGGTGGATATCATTGTATGATTGGTTGAATGATAATTATTAAAAGGCAAGTAATATGGATAAAGATGTAATGATTAAGAAATATTGTGAGGCACTTGATGAGGGTCGTGCGGCAATTTTTGCCGGAGCGGGCTTGTCTGTCTCTGCTGGGTATGTCAACTGGGCAGGGCTGTTGAAAGATGTAGCAAAGGAGTTGAACATCAAGATAGAAAAACATACTGATTTGGTCAAACTTGCTCAATATTATGTCAATGAAACCAAAAGTACACATGAACTTAGTTCTGCTATTTTGAACAAGTTTCCCAGTTCTACAACACCTACGACCAACCATAAGATTTTGGCCAGTCTGCCCATAGATGTTTTTTGGACCACAAATTTCGATAAATTGATAGAAAAAGCATTAGAAGATTCCGATAAGGTGTACGATGTGAAGTCTTTGCCCGAAAGCCTGACAATCTCTAAAAAAGATAGCCAGGTGATTGTGTATAAGATGCATGGGGATGTCGATAACCCTGATAAGACTATATTGACGAGAGATCAGTTTGAACGTTACCCTGACACCCATAAGGCGTTCCTTACTAATTTCAGCTATGACCTTGCTAACCGCACCTTTTTGTTCTTGGGGTTGAGTTTTGACGACCCTAACTTGCAATATGTGTTGAAATATGCTCGCAATCTTTACCACGAGAACCAACGGGTTCATTATTATATCTTGAAAAAAGTTAGTAGAACTGATTGCGATAATGACAAAGATTTTGAGAATCAGACCCGTGAGCAGGAACTCTTTGTGGAGGATATGAAGAACTATGGAATTCAAACAGTCCTCATAGATGATTATTCTGAAATAACCGTTATCCTAACTGCAATCAAGCAAAGATATCTTCGCAAAACTGTCTTCATTTCAGGTGCAGCAAATGATTATAGTCCTTTTGACAAGGATGAGTTTAAACAATTTATTTCGGATTTGAGTGCCGACCTTATCAGAAATGGTTTTAGGATAGTCAATGGTTATGGTCTTGGTCTAGGTAATGAGGTTATAGCAGGTGCTTTGCAAGAACTCAATACACTTCATAAACCCGTTGAGAACAATTTGATTATTCGTCCTTTTCCACAAGGTATTGCGGATAAAACCGTTCTTTGGTCTAAGTATCGCAAAGAAATGATTTCAATGACTGGCGTTTCACTGTTTTTTATGGGTAATAAATATGACGATGCTACCAAAACGCAAATAAACTCACCTGGCGTAAGAGAAGAATATGAAATCTCAAAAGAACATGATAATTTCCTTATACCAGTTGGTGCAACGGGGTCAATGGCAGAAGAATTGTATAATGAACAGATGTCTGATATAGCTGCAGGTGATACTAAATACGATGCCTTTTATGATGATCTCAAAACCTTAGGAGGCAAAACCATAAATCTTGACCAATTGCGAAAAAAAATAATGGATTTGTTGATAAAGATTAACTTATAGACATTTGAAAAATGAGAATTATTTTTGATAGAGGCCATTTCCATAAATATAGTATAGAAGAAAAATATTTCACGGCTGTTGAAAGTAGAACGAAAGTCTTGTTAGAGAATCGTGTTGTTTCAACGAACCCCAAAGTTTTCCTCTCACATAAACATGATGACTTGGAAGAGTTAAAAGATATAATCGGTTTTCTAGAGAATCAGTATCAGGTTGACACTTATATTGACAGTATGGATAAGAAGATGCCGTCCTATACTTGTGGTAAGACAGCAACGCGCATAAAACAAATTATCGAAAACTGTGATAAATTTATTCTGTTGGCTACTGATAAAGCGGTGGAATCAAAATGGTGTAACTGGGAACTTGGATTTGGGGATGCCCATAAGTTTAGAAATAATATAGCCATCTTGCCGGTGAAGGATAGTGGAGTAGCAGAAAAGGATTACAAAGGACATGAATATATGTCCATTTACCCGCTTATCCTTTATTACAATGGCACGGAAAAATACGTCGATGGTAGAAATGTTCCTGCTGGATACTATTATGGTTATTTGAATAATGATGGTAAAAGAGTGATTTCTTCACTTTCCGATTGGCTAAAAAAATAATAAGAGATGGGACACAACGTTTTTGTATCATATAAGTATAAAGACAAGAATGTACGACCGCTTCCTAATGTAATGCCCTTTACATGGGGAAGAGATTACGTTGACGTACTGGAAAAGTTACTGCCAGATAATGGCCAGGTATATTGTGGTGAGAAAGGTGATGATGACTTGACCGGCAAATCCGATGACTATATTTATAGCCATTTGAAGAAAAAGATATGGCCAACGACCTGTACCATCGTTCTTATATCTGCAGGAATGAAGAACCCTAACAGCTATGACAAGAGCCAATGGATACCATGGGAAGTCTATTATTCTATTCGTGAAATAACAACTGATAGAGGTACAAGTCATCGTAATGGGATTATAGGTGTTGTCGTTCCCGATAGTTCAGGAAGCTATGAGTATGCTATTAGTCAAGGTAAATGTTGTGATTCTCCATGCCGTATAATTAATAGAGGTTGGATGTTTAATATTCTAAAAAAGAACATGTTCAATATCAAACAATCCAACACTTACAAATGTGACACTGGAGACATTATTTGGCGTGGAGAGTGTAGCTATATCTCATTAGTGAAATGGGATGATTTCATTAAAAACATCAATTTTTATATTGAAATGGCAGAAGAAAAAAAAGACCATTGGAATGACTATGATTTACACATTAGCGTAAATGCATAACGAGATGTTACCCTCCCCCCAATGCCTCATATAAAGTATGAACGAACCAACACGCACACCGATATTTATTGCCGGACCATGCGTGATTGAACCTGCGGAATGTCTGGCCTACGTGTACGAAGAGCTGGTGCGATTGACCCACAAATAGGCTGTTTTCTCCCCGCCATTCGTGTCGGAAAATTTCGTACTTTTGCAAATTAAAATCGAACTAAGATTTACAGTGTTTCAATAGTGACAATCTATCATGACTAACAAAAAAATTGTAGCATTAATTCCCATAAAATTAGGTAGTAAGCGTGTTCCGCAAAAGAATATAAAACCGTTTTTTGACGGTACACCGCTGATGTCGTTCATCCAGCAAACGTGCTTGAATTCAAATCTGATAGACGAAGTTTATATTTACTGCTCGGATGAGGCTGTAATACCATACGTTCTGCCCGGCGTGAAGTTCCTGAAACGTCCTGCAGAATTGGATGGCGATGACAAGAATGCGAACGACTTTATTCGTGCATTCATGCAAGAGGTGGATGCTGATGTGTACGTCAATGCACATACTACCTCTCCTTTTGCTGAAGTGACTACCATAAACAAGTGCATTGAGAAAGTGGTCTCAGGAGAATACGACAGTGCCTTCTGCGCGGAAAACATCAAAGCCTTTATGTGGAAGGACGGAAAACCCATCAATTTCGATCCCGATCATTTTCCGCGTACGCAAGATTTGCCGGATGTGTATGCCGAAACATCAATAGCTTACGTGTTTACCAAAGAATCATTCTTGAAGCACAACAGAAGGCTTGGATCAAAACCTTTTATATGCGAAGTGGGAAAAATTGAGGCAATGGATATAGATTACCCTGAGGATTTCGCAATCTGTGATGCGATTTATAGAATCAGAAAGGAAACGACAAGTAAATAAAGAAGATATGAAGGCGAAAGTACATATTGTGGATTGCACCATCAGAGATGGGGGCTATCTTCTTGACAAAAATTCAGATCCCGAATTCATTAAGGGAATTTTCCAGGGATTGGTGGATGCAGGCGTCGATTTTATGGAGACTGGTTTTTTACAAACCAAAGTCAATGGTGAGACTTTGGTTTACCATAATTCCAAAGATGCCATCAAGTATTTGCCCAAAGATTCAAAAAACACCACTTATCTTGGCTTTTGCGATAACAGTCGTTATACGGCGGGAGAGCTTGATGTTTGTGATGGAAAATCTTTCAAATGGCTGCGTATTTCGTTTGCCAAGCACGAAATTGAAGATTCTTTGAAATTCTGCCAGGCCGCGCAAGACAAAGGTTACCATGTGCAGTTTAATCCAATGGACAGCATCAGCTATACGATGGAAGAACGCGCACAATTAATTGAGAAAGTGAATGTAGTTAAGCCTGCGGCTTTTTCAATTGTGGATACCTTCGGCGCAATGTATATGACAGATTTGGAAATGATTTTCAAACAGTTCGATTCATTGCTGGATAAGGATATTATGATTGGTCTTCACTCTCATGATAATCTCGGACTCTCATGTGCCTTGGCAGAACGTATGGTTGAGTTGGCACAAGAAACCGGTCGTGAAATTTGCGTTGATGGCTCATTGTTTGGAATGGGAAGAGGGGCCGGTAACGCTAAAACTGAGTTGCTCGCAGATTACTTGAACAAACATTGCGGCACAAATTACAACATCCAAGTTCTATTGGAGACTATTGACAAGTATATTTTACCCATTCTCAACCAAGTGTATTGGGGTTACGATTTGCCAATGTTTATCTGCGGCACAAAGCATTCTCATGTTGACAATGTGAATCATTTGAGAAAGTCTTCAGATTGTTCGATTACGGATGTCTTCAATGTGATTGAATCATTGAATGCTCAGCAAAGAACAAGATATGGTGCGGGTTATTCAAAAACAGATTTTTCACAATTGGATAAAAAATACGAGGATTACAGAAACAATAAAGCATAGATTATGAATTGCTCTGAATATTTAGTTGATTTTTTAATTAAACAGGGCGTGACTGATGTGTTCGGTTTTGCAGGTGGCTACATCGTGCCCTTCCAAGATGCTTTGTACGACAGACCTGAGATAAAAGTGCATGTCTGTTACAATGAACAGGGCTGTTCGTTTGCAGCCAATGGTTACGCTCGCACCAGCGGAAAGATTGGTGTCTATTTCACGACTTCCGGTCCTGGTGCAGTAAACGCCTTTGGCGGACTGGCAGATGCTTGGTTTGATGGTATTCCGATCATGGGCATTTGCGGTAATGTTCCCACCACGGAGAGAAAAGGTTTTTCAGGTATCCGTCAGAATGGTTTTCAAGAGATGGATATTGTATCCATGACCAGACACATCACCAAATATTCTGTCACGCCATTGAGCGCAATCGACTTTCCTGATATTGTGTCGAGAGCATATAATATGGCTATGTTGGGACGAAAAGGAGGAGTGGTGATTGATTTCCCGTATAACATTCAAAAGACGGAGGTGGAGTTATGAACTACAGCAGTTACAAGAAACCTGTTCTTTTGGTAGGCAATGGAGTGCGTGCAGCTGGAGCCACGTCACTGGTGATTGAGTATGCACTCAAGACCAATATTCCGGTGCTGACCACGATGAATGCCGTTGATATTGCGCAGGACGATTTGCGTATAGGTATGATAGGCACTTACGGAAACCGTTGGGCCAATATGATTTTGGAAGAGTGCGATCTCGTTATCGCTGTCGGTGCTCGTTTGGGATTGCGACAGATTGGTCACAAGAAAGAGTGGTTCGCACCCAAGGCCAAACTGATTCGTGCCGATGTGGATCAGGCCGAGTTGAGTCGAAATGTGAAGGATGATGAGGAGAAGCATCTGATGGATGCCAAGGATTTTATGGAAACCTTGATGGAAAAGGAACTTCCTGATTATTCGGAATGGAAGAAACGCTGTTTGGCTGTAAAGGAGTTGCTCGCCAAGTATGACAATACGGAGGGTAACGATGCTGTGGAAGCTATATCTGAGCTGTTGCCTGAAAATCCTATTTTGGCTATTGATATTGGTCAGCATCAATGCTGGTGCGCACAATCGTTGGCATTAAAAGGACATGATGGTCGCATAATGATTGGCGGCGGTTACGGTTCTATGGGTTGTGGTCTGCCATACGCCATTGGGGCATCCATCTCGCAAGGTAATGGTATAGTTTATTGTATTACAGGTGATGGCGGTCTTCAGATGAACATTCAGGAGTTGGAGACGGTGGCTCGGGAAAAGCTCCCCATTAAGATTATCGTTATCAATAACAAGGTTTTGGGGAAAATCAGTGAAATTCAGCATGGCTCCTATCACGACCGTTATGCACAGACCACTGCTGCCAGCGGTTATACGGTGCCCGATTTCCCGAAGATAGCAGCAGCGTATGGTCTGCGTGGAGTGGCGATACCATCCTATCATGAGTTGAAAGATTACAGCTCTTGGCTGACAGATGATGAACCCTGCCTTATTGATATGTTCTTGTCTCCAGACACGCTGTTGATTCCTAAGATCAAGTGGGAGACAGGGATGATTATGCCAAAGCTTGATGAAGAGTTGGAAAAGAAGGTCTTAACACTACTTAATTTCTAATAAAGATGATTAAGTTCCTCGTAATGGATGTTGATGGCACTTTGACCGATGGTAAAGTGTATATGGGTAATGAAGGAGAATGTTTCAAGGCATTCGATATTAAAGATGGTTATGCCATTAAATGTCTTCTTCCGCCACACCATATAGTCCCGGTTATTATCACGGCTCGAAACAGCAAAATTGTGGGAAACCGTTGCAAAGAATTGAATATTTTGGAGTGCCACCAAAATGCAATGAACAAACACGAAAAGTTGGTCTCTATTCTATCGGATTATAGTGCGAAGGATGGGGTAAAATACGACTTCTCGAATGTGGCATACATAGGGGATGATATTTTGGACTTGCAGTGTATGACCCCCGTTAAAGAGGCAGGAGGCCTGGTGGGTTGTCCCGCAAATGCTGTAAAGCAAGTTCGTGCCATTGCAGACTTCGTGAGTGCTGAAAAAGGCGGCGAAGGTGCTGTGCGGGAGTTTGTGGAGTGGATGTTGGAAAAGGACTGAGTTTGTTAGGTGTCTAGATTTAATCTAAATTGTTTTTGTAACAATTATGAACAAAACCAAATCTATTAAATCTAAAGACGGGAATTGGGAAGTAATGTATGACGATGTGACGCACGTATGTATTGCTCCCAATACATATCCGCTCATACAGTATCTTCTGCTGATGGACGATGATGTTGTTTTTCATAACACATACTATTTTTTAGATGATACGGTTTCTAGTAGAATTCGTTCGATTTTACCTTGCTATGAATGTAAGCATATCAATAAATCTATTACGGATAAGATTATGAAAAGAATTCATAAAATTAGATTCCGTTTCCTCCGCTCACTTTATTTTCCGTTTCTAAAAACTGCTGAAATATATGCATTTGATTTGCCCTATCTTAACATATGTATTGGAAATCGTTCTTACCAGTTATTGGCTGATGCTCCTCACTGGTTAACATTAAATATGCAGCCTAATAGTCAAACCTATATTCGGCATCAAATTGTAGCAAATTCTTTGACTGGCAAAGTCCAAAGATTTATTTGGGGAAATCAGTTCCTCAATTATTTTGGAAATAATAATCAATGTAAAGTAGTACATCTTACAGAAGAAAATCAATCTTTTGTCTTAGAAGGGAAAAAAGTGTGTGTTAATTCTCTCTCCTCTATGTGGAATAAGGCTTCAAAAATCAAGAAGAACTTTATCCTGAATCTTATAGATATTACAGAGGATGATATGAGGTTGCTGTCAGGTAGGCCATATGTCTTTTTTTCCCAGCCGTTGGTATATGATTGTGGCCTGACAGAAGTGGAATATGTAGAAATTCTTCAAAAAATTTTTCAGAACTATCCACCGGAAGATATGATTATTAAGACACATCCGCGAGATCATTTTAATTATCGAAGTTTCTTTCCTAAAATTGAACTATTTACTAAGCCTGTAAACAGCCAACTTTTATTAATGATGGGTTATAATCCCCGAAAGGTAATAACGATTTGTTCCACTGCAATTGAAGGGTTCCCAGAATCTGTTGAGTGTGATTATTATAGCGCAAATGTGCATCCAAAAGTGTTAATTTTTATGGGTAAAGATTATAAGCCAGCTAGAATTGTAAATTTTAAGGATATTACTCGAAGCTAAATTGTAACATGAATCCTCTTATTTCGATCATAATGCCCGTTTATAACGGCGAAAAATTCCTTCGCAAAGCAATTGACAGCGTGCTGGCCCAAACTTACACGAATTTTGAGTTATTACTCATCAATGATGGTTCAACCGATAACAGCAAGGAAATAATTTTATCCTATACGGATCCAAGAATCAGATATATTGAAAACGAACAAAATCTGAAACTGATTGCCACTTTAAACAAGGGAGTTGATCTGGCAAAAGGTGAATATATTGCCCGAATGGATGCGGATGACCTCTCCTCGCCAAACCGCTTGGAAGTGCAAATGAATTATATGCAAAAACACCCTCATGTTGATTTGTGCAGTACTTGGGGACATATGATAACAGAAGATGGTAAAATAATGGGCAACTGCAAAGCAATTGATGAAACGGAACTGATCAATTGTGCCCTCTTTTTTACATGTCCAATCCTGCATGCTGCGATCTTATGTAAAGCTGATGTATTAAAAGAGAATAAATACAAGGTTTTTCTCCATTCGGAAGATATGGAATTGTGGATTAATTTGCGCGACAAGCATTATACAATGGTTATTATACCGAAATACCTTTATTCTTATAGATGGTATGGGAATAACGTGTGTAATACCAATGCGGAATTTCAATTGTCACAAAAGAAGAAATTGCTTCAAATGCAATTAGAGTCATTTTTCAATCGAGACATCACTGAACCCGAAATAAACCTACATCATCTTTCTTTTGAATTATATCGTTGGGGAAATAGGTCGTCTCATAATCAATTAGATGACAATTTGTTGCAAAAAGAAAAGGAATGGTTTGAGCTTCTTTCCAAACAGAACAAGCTTGTCAAAAAATTTTCACAAAATGATTTTGACGCCTTCTTATGCAGTCGTTGGATGGTTTGTTGCGTTTTTACTCATAAATACTTGAAATTTTTCAAAATAAAACTACCTTGGTATAAGTTAAAAGTATTCTATAAAATGATAAAACTACTTATTTATAAATAAACGGAGTTGAACCTGTACAAAAGGGGAATGTTTACAAATATTATTTTTTGTCCACTTTTCAACTGTCCGATTTTTGGGGAGGGCTACACTAAGAAAAGAATTAGACGACAATCCCTAACCTAACTCTAATTTTGGGCTGAGGTAATTAACGGAACAGCACCTGTCTGAACTTCTCCATCACCGCCTCCTCGGAGTATTTCTCCAAAAACATCTGCCGTGAGTAGGCATTGAAACGGGGACGAGGATGCTGTCCAAAATCTTGGATGCGGGCGATGAACTCCTCCGCCGTGTTGCACTTGCCGCCCACCTTGTCGTAGTCAACATCGTAGCCCACAAACGCCTCATCGGTGGCGATGATGTTCTTTCCGTACATCAAACTTTCGCAGGTTTTCACCTTCATGCCGCTGCCTTTGAAGATGGGCAGCACCATAAGATCGGCGGCGGTGAAGAGCGGATCGAGGTTGGGCACGTTGCTCAGCACTTCGATATCAGGGCGCATCCAGTCGGCCTCTTTCAGTTTTTCCATTCCTTTGCCTACAATCTGCATGCGTATGTCGACATGCGGCAGCACGTTTCGGACGAACCATTCGATGCCTTCGACATTGGCGGGGAAGTAGGCCCCGAGGAACATGCAGAGGGGCTTTGGGGATGTCAATTGGTGATTGTCAGTTGATGGTTGGCAGCGGTCGACGAAGGCGACGGGGATGAGGACGTCGGCACGGCGTTGGTAGCGGTGGAAGAGCTCGTTGTCGTCGCGGTGGGAGAGGGCAATGGTGCGGTCGGCATATCGGCAGCTCCAGCGGTCGTTGTGGTCGGCACAGGGTACCACGAGCCAGCGCATGGGATTGAGTCGGTTGCTGTATTTGGCGGAGAAGTAAACAACTTCGACGTTGTGGAAGAAACAGACAACGCGGCCTTTATAGCCAGTTTCTTTGAGGCGTTTGGCCACAATGCCGAAGACTGAGCGGTCGACGAAGACCACGTCGTAGTCCTGCGCCATACTGACAATCTCGCGGACACGCTTGGGTGTGAGGCCGAAGTAGTAGCCCAAGGGCATGTAGAGGATGCCTTGCAGGTATTCCAACGGGGTGCGGTGGTGAGCCTCATCGTGGATAAAGTAGGTGTCAACGTTTTCCTTGCCTGCAATCTGCCTTAGCACGGTGAGGTTCTTTTCGCTGCCCTGCTCGCCGCCTTCGGGCACGCCGAGAGTCTTCTTGTAGCGGATTATCAGTATCTTCATGCCTCTTTGCGCTTGCGATAGACTAGGAAGATGGCGCCTCCAGCGATAAGGACCAGCAGTACGGAGCCGAGGATGGTGACGATGTTCATACGGTGGAACAGCGGAGCCTCGTTGCGGAACTCGATGGTGTGGTCGCCAGCGGGGATGACCATTGCACGGAGGATGTAGTTGGCACGAATGTACTCTGCGGGCTTGCCGTCAATGTAGGCGCGCCAGTCGGGCTCATAGTAAATCTCGCTGAAGACAGCTATCTGTTCGTCGCTGGAGTGGGATGTGTATTTCAGGTAGTCGGGATTGTAAGGCTTCTGGTGGACCATCTCGATGGTGGCGGAGGAGTCAATGATGAATGATGAATGTTGAATGTTGAATATGGATGTGTCGACAATGGCTGTGGTTGCAGGGTTGAAGTCGTTAAGGGCGAGTATCTCGCCGTTGGCATCGGAGACGGGCTTGATATCCTGCACGAACCAGCAGTTGCCCAGTGCTTCGGGGTTGCGCTGCACCTTGCCGTCCTGCAACACGAAGTAGCGTGCGTTGAGCATGTTGAGCACGCCGAAGTTGATATGCCGTGCGAGATAGAAGTCGATGATGTCCTGGTAGCGGCGCATCTTGACGGCACTGTAGCCGCCCACTTGGCGGTGGAAAGCGGCGGGCTTGGAGTCGTTGAAGGTGTTGGTGGCGAGGTTGAGCACGCGGTAGTCCTCGTCGCCGAACTGTGCGGCCAGCTGGTCGATGTCGTAGTCCCACTGGTCGGGGCGCAGTTTGAGTTGTTGCTCACTTACGTAGTTGCGGTCGTTGACATAGCGGCGGTCGACGCCCCATAGGTCGATGACGACGAGAAGCATGAGGGCGAGAGTGATATATATCGGCATACTAGTGCCACTGGATTTACTAGTTCTACTAGTCTTCCAAACATAGAACCATAGGGCCGCGAAGGCCAATGCCACGAAGAGGAGCGAACGCCAGGAGTCGGAGACGAAGAGGGCCTTGCGGTCCTGTATGAAGATGTTCTGTATATGATCCCACTGTGTGCCGTATTGCGGAGCCATTTGGGTGTCGGAAACGCCAGTGTAGCTGAAGCCACCGCAGAGCAGCAGGCCTATGAGCAGCATAGTGACGGTAATGCCGCCGGAGATGTAGAGAGCCAGCTGTTTGCGCTTTGAGTCGACCTCTTTCGAGAAGAGCTCGCGCAGTCCAAGCACGCCCAACAGCACCATGCATACGTTGGCAAGGACGAGTGACATGGAGGGTGTGCGGAACTTGTTATAGAGAGGCAGGTGGTTGAAGAGCCATTCGTTGAAGGGCAGGAAGTTGCGGCCCCACGACATGACGATTGCGAGAATGGTTGCCAAGAGGAGCCACCAGCGTTCAGGGCCTTTGACGAGTATCAGGCCCATGATGGCGAGGAATATAACGATGGCGCCGAAGTAGACGGGACCGCTTGTGAAGGGCTGGTCGCCCCAGTACAGCGGCATCTGCTGTTGGTGGAAGGCTTTGTAGGAGGCGCTCTCTGTACTCACCGTCTCGCCGCTGCCGCCGCCCATGGCGCCGGGAACGAGGAGTGTGTAGGTCTCGCCCACACCGTAACTCCAGCTGAAGGCGTAGTTGATATCCAGGCCGCTGGTTTTGCCGCTGATAGAGGCGGGCTCGCTGTCGTGGTAGAGGTCTTCGGGGGTGACGGTGATGGCGTTGCCGCCGCGCATGGTCTGCTTGGCATATTGCTGGCTGACCACAAGGGCACGTGCGTTGCAGGCGAAGGCAAGGGCGCAGCCCAGCAGAAGCACGCCGACACCCCATCCAAATTTTGGTAGGTATTTGTCCTTTATGGCGTAAACCAAATGGGCCGCACCGA
>JAEEGK010004530.1_pt1 | contig 34021 bp, 29 predicted proteins | sample 8958771 | NCBI WGS metagenome assembly JAEEGK01 (sample SAMN16246547, study PRJNA631951) | gut metagenome | biome: gut microbiome; feature: rumen; material: SC-attached | host: Bos | place: Iran: Karaj | collected 2018-10 | reverse complement strand
CCGGAAATTTCTCGGCAGAGCCGGACGGAATATATTTATATAAAAAAGTAAGGTGCCATAACCGGCAGATACATAAGTTTAAAACTTTAAAAGGCGGCATAAGGAAACTTAATCAATCACCTTACATGATTCACGGATTCAGACTGTTTGATAAAGTCAGGATAAACAGTCAGACAGGGTTTATATACGGTCGGAGACAGAGTGGCTTCTACCTTGTTAAAGATATTGATGGAAATATTATTTCAAGTGGTATTTCTTATAAAAAGTTAAGTCTTATTGAAAAGCGAAAAGGCTGGATTGTTGATTTTAAACAATCTTAACTAGCATCAAAGGTTATTATGGAGCGTTTACGGAGACAGTGAAGGCTGTTTCCGTTTTTTTTATGTCTGCTTACTATCATGAACTGTGGAACTGTTCCTTAATTATTAAGGATCACTATGTTGTTCCTGTTTATATGACAGATAACCGAAGTATCTGTATGATGCAGAACTGCCTGCTGTTGATTTATAGATATCAATGCCGTCAATGGTGCCGCGGGCCAGAATCGAACTGGCGACCTCCTGATTACGAATCAATTGCTCTACCAACTGAGCTACAGCGGCACGGCATGATGAGATTATAAGTTGTGAACGGGCAAAAATCAAATGAAATGCATTTTTTCGTCCAATATTTGACAGGAGCGGAGAATGCTGTACAGCTCCTGCTTAACCTGTAACATTAAACAGGAACAACTTTTTGTTTTTTGGTATACTTGAACAGTAGGATTTGGTTCTGTTGTAATCAACAGAACCTAGATTTTTTACCGCCGCCGGAATGAGGTAAGGCGGAATAATATGGTCAGATATACAGGGTTTGTTCATGAAAGTATTACTTTTAAACGGAAGCAGAAGAAACAGCGGCTGCACATTCACGGCGCTTTCCGAAGTTGCTGCGGCTTTGAATGAAGCTGGAATTGAAACAGAAATTATCCAGATCGGCAGTGAGGTTATGAAGGGGGATATCAGGGATCTGGTATCGGAGGTTCATGAGAAGATCAAGAGTGCAGACGGACTGGTTGTGGGTTCTCCGGTTTATTTCTCCAGCCCGAGCGGTGAAATTCTGATGTTTCTTGACCGTCTGTTTGTGGCTGCGGAAAAGGATCTCAGGCTCAAGCCGGGATGTGCCGTGGCTTCTGCAAGACGCGGAGGTACCACTGCAACACTGGATGTACTCAACAAATATTTCACCTACGCTGAAATGCCGGTGGTTTCATCACGCTACTGGAACATTGTTCACGGAAATACTCCTGACGAGGTAAAACAGGATCAGGAGGGATTGCAGATCATGCGGGTACTCGGCCGCAATATGGCATGGCTGATGAAATGCATTGAAGCAGGCAGAACTGCCGGGATAGCACTGCCGGAACAGGCCAAAAAGGAATTTACCAATTTCATCAGGTAGTACCGCCGGATCTGCTGGGCACGGAGCCGCTATTTTTCAGGACTTCCGGCAATAATTCCGTGCCCTGTTTCTCTTCTTTCTGCAAGGTCAAAAAATATTTTTTTTGCTAGACTAAAAATCATCAGATCAATATAATACAGTAATATTTTATATCCATTTTTTAGATAAATTTTTTTAAGGTGGCAAATGATGCAAGTTTCTATTGCAAATACCTCTGAATTAGAAAGAGTTTTTACTGTAACTGTTCCTGCTGCAGATTTAACTGCTGCATATGACAAAGTTTTGAAGAAAATTGCCAAAATGGCAAAAGTAGACGGTTTCAGAAAGGGTCACGTACCTCAGCAGATGATTCAGAGACTGTACGGTTCTTCAGCTTTCTCCGAGGCTGTTGAAAAGATTGTTAATGAAAACACTCCGAAAGCACTCGAAGAAGGTAAACTTAAACTTGCTCCTAACTTCGGAATCGATATCAAGAAAGCCGAACTGGGTCAGGATTTTGTATATGACGTTGTTGCAGAGGAATTCCCTAAGGTTAACGTGGTTGATCTCGGTACTCTTGAAATTGAAAAACTCACCTGTGACGTTTCAGACGCAGATGTAGACAACGTAATTGAAAAGATTCGTCTGCAGAACGGTACTTTCACCCCTGCCGAGGATGACTATCAGATCGGACCTAATGATAAGGTAAAGGTTAAACTGACCATCACCCAGGAAGGAAAAGATCCAATTGTGAATGATAACGGTGTTGTTGTTTTATTTGCTGCTCCTAAGGCTGTTGCAGAAAAATACATCGGCAAGAAAGCAGGTGAAAAATTTGATTTCACTGATGAGTCCGGTGAAGGCGATAACAAGATTGTTCGTAAGTTTGATGTTGAAATCAAAGAAGTTCAGAAGATGAACCTTCCTGAACTGAATGAAGCATTCTTCAAGAGCGTAGGTTCAAAGGATCAGACTCTTGAAAGCTTCAAGACTGAAGTAAGAAACAACATTGAAAGAGAAAAGAATTATCTGGTTCTCAGCAAGAATGCAGCTGCAGTGAGAGAAGCTCTGCTCAAAGCTCATGAATTTGCAATGCCGGTTAAGTTTATTGACAAGCGTGTTGAGGAAGCTCTTGAAGAAGCCAAGAAGAAGGCTGCTGCAAGTCAGAAGAATGCTGTTAATCAGCTTGGCAAGGAATACTACCAGGATCTTATTTCCTCTTCATACAAGTACGGCTTCATTGTTGATGCAATCATTGAAAATAATGAAATCAAGGTTACTGAAGATGATCTTAAGAGCAAGGTTCAGGAAATCGCTTCTGCATATGAAGATGCTGATGAAGTTGTTAAGTACTACCTGTCAAATCCAAAGATCAAGAATCAGATTGAAGATCAGTGCCGTGAACAGAAAGTTGTTGATTTCGTTCTGAGCAAGGCAAATGTTAAGGAAAACAAGATTGATTTCAATACACTTGCTGCACAGGCAAGATAATCTGAGATTGATAAAAAATAAATAGACGGGAGGCAGTCGAGAGACTGCCTTTTTTTTATGCCTGAATTTCTATTGTTGTTATATGACAGAATATATCATGCGGTATAAATATTATTTATTAAAATAAAATAAAAAACGAATAATGTAAATAAGTTTGTATTTTACTTGATCTGGTGCTGTTGTTGTCTTATACTGTTTATCAGATTATTAAATAAGGAGCACGTCACATGGCGGACATTAACTACAGTATAGAAAAGCACATCGGAGTTCTTTCCACCTCTAAAAACGGCTGGACCAAGGAGGTTAATATCATTTCCTGGAACAACAGCAAACCTAAAATTGATATCAGGGACTGGGCTCCTGAGCATGAAAAGATGGGCAAGGGGGTTACCCTGAATAAGGAGGAGGCTGAAAACCTGATTGAACTTCTTAAACAGGAACTCTGCGATTAGTTTTTTTGACAAATGTTCAACCTGATGCACCGCCGGTTGCGGTGCATTATTCGAATCACTGCTTCCCGCCGATCGTTTTTTTTCGTTTCATATGAATGTAATTATTTTTGCCTATTTGCTGCAAGATGTGTAAAATAATACAATCGTTTTTTGTCTTTAGAAAAAGCGTAATAAGCGGAAGAATAAAAAAAGAGTATAGGAAAGATAGAAGTCAATGGAAAGTATAGTAGATACCCTGGTTCCTACAGTCATCGAGCAGACATCCCGAGGCGAACGTGCGTACGATATTTATTCAAGACTGTTGAAGGAAAGAGTTATTTTCGTTACCGGTGAAGTTGAGGATAATATGGCCAATCTGATTGTGGCCCAGCTGCTGTTTCTTGAAGCAGAGAACTCAAGCAAGGATATTTTCCTTTATATTAATTCTCCGGGCGGTTCTGTAACAGCCGGTCTTGCTATCTACGATACCATGCAGTTTATCAAACCTGATGTGCAGACAATCTGTCTCGGTCAGGCATGCTCTATGGGATCATTCCTGCTTGCAGGCGGTCAGAAGGGTAAACGTTTTGCTCTTCCTAATTCAAGCATTATGATCCATCAGCCGCTGGGCGGTTTCAGAGGTCAGGCTTCCGATATCCAGATCCATGCCCGTGAAATACAGAAGACCAAGGATCGTCTTAACAGTCTTCTTTCATTCCACACCGGTAAACCGCTGGAACAGATCCAGATTGATACTGATCGTGATAACTTTATGAATGCCCAGGAGGCAAAGGAATACGGTTTGATCGATGAAGTGATAACCAAGAGAGAATAAGGTTCTTCCAGATCTCTACGGATGCACTTGTATGAAAACAGCATGCACCAAGCCGTGTGGTGTTCTGAACTTTAAGAACTGTGTTAATTAAAGGATGGCCCGCTGTGGTTTTTATTATCCACGAGTGGGAATGATTTATGTGAATTTAGAAAGGGGGGATAGTGGTGATCCTGCCACGGTTGATGAAGCCGTGAGGTTCTTGCCACAGACATTATGACTAACAACAAAAATGGTAGTAAAAAAGTTCCCGTATGTGATTTTTGCGGAGTTGCCAAAGAGGACTCCAGTATTATTATGATTCAGGGCATTTCAGGTTGCATATGTTCTGATTGTGTAAACAACTGCTACTCGCTGCTTGAAGAGCAGAGAGCACAGCAGCAGAAGAAAGCATCGCTCGGTAAAATAAAGAAGGGATCCAAACTTCCTACACCGAAGGAACTTCGTGCGCATCTTGATGATTATGTAATCGGTCAGGATCATGCAAAGAAGGTGTTGTCTGTTGCTGTTTACAACCATTACAAGCGTCTTCGCAATGTTGAAAAGTCAGACGTTGAAATCTGCAAGTCCAATATTCTGCTGATCGGTCCGACCGGTTCAGGAAAAACCCTGCTCGCACAGACTCTGGCAAAATTCCTGGATGTTCCGTTTGCCATCAGTGATGCTACAACACTTACCGAGGCCGGATATGTGGGTGATGACGTTGAAAACGTACTTCAGCGACTGCTACAGAACTGTGATTTCGATCCGGTCAAGGCTCAGCGCGGTATCATCTATATAGATGAAATAGACAAGATTGCCCGTAAGTCCGAAAATACCTCCATTACCCGCGATGTATCGGGAGAAGGTGTTCAGCAGGCTCTGCTCAAACTTATCGAGGGAACCATTTCCAATGTACCACCTCAGGGCGGAAGAAAGAATCCTACTATGGAAACTATTCCGGTAGACACATCAAAGATTCTGTTCATCTGCGGCGGTGCGTTTGCAGGACTCGAGAAGATTGTGGAGAAACGTCTGGATATCAATACCGGGATCGGCTTTAATGCAAACCTTGATGCCGGTGAAGTTCTGGATGACAAAACCAAGCTTTATGCACAGGTTGAACCTGAGGATCTGGTTAAATTCGGACTGATCCCTGAATTTATCGGCCGTGTTCCTGTGGTTACCGCACTTGAGGAACTTGACAGGGATGCCATGATTTCGATCCTGACCCAGCCGAAGAATGCACTGGTGAAACAGTATCAGAGCCTCTTTGCGCTTGAAAAGGTTGAACTGGAATTTACCCAGGAGGCACTCGAGGTTATTGCCGACAAGGCCATCGAGAAGGAAACCGGTGCCAGAGGTCTGCGCGCGATCGTTGAGGATATTCTGCTAGATACCATGTATGAGATCCCGTCCGACAAGAGTGTTGTGAAGGTTGAAATTACCAAGGAAGTTGCCGAAGGCAAGATCCCGCCGATCCTTACAAGAGATCAGAAACTGAACGCATCATAAATTAAAAATACCGGGCGGACGGCAGTAGGCTTTCCGCCTGATCCCGACTCCCGGATTACTGTCCGTAAAACCCGGGATAATTTAGAATTCAATTATGGAAAAAGATAGCAAAAAAAGCAGTAAGAAGTCTGCATTCAGAAAAAGAAACCTGTGTCCGTGGGTTCTTGTTTCCGGCACATCCTCCAATATTCTGTTTCCAGGCCAGAGCGGTGAAATTACTCTCTGTGATTCTCTGGAGAAACAGGTAGCATCCGGCGATTCCGTTGAGGATTTTGACGAAGAGTCTGTTTCCTTTGTCCGCCATAATATCGACAGAGCAGCGAAAATTCCTTCAAAAAAATATTTCCTGGTGTTCTATAAGTCAAAGGTTAATGAAGTTATTATGTATCCGGGGGATTATACCTTTGAACTGGAGGATGTCGTTAAATACAGTGTTGATGATAACGGAAATATCCTGTTCAACGGTATTCTGTGCGAGGCCCTGGGGTCGGTCTGTGATCAGAACGGCAAGGAACTGGAATTCGCGGATTATGATGATTTACAGAACGGCGATTTTTTCAATGTTTCTTCGTTGAAGATCCGGGCCAGGGCTCTTTCCAGGGTTTCCGTCGACGGCGGAGATCTGTGGAACAAGGATGCAGAATTCCGGGAGACACTGGAGGTTGATCTTCAGAAATGTCTGAACTTCTCAAAGGAGCAGGATAAACTTCTCCAGCCTGGTTCCTTTGTTCAGCATTCCAAGGATATCACTGCACTGATCGAAATGATCTGTGAAACCTACAACCGCATTGAGAACGAAAAAATCTCCACAGTGGCCAGACAGAGATCAAAACAGTTTCTGAACGGTATTGAGGGCGGCGAAAAGGAAATGATGGATCTGTTTTACGAACAGTTTGCCGAAGTTGCCCAGAGCGGACTGATGCAGCTCAATCCGAGCGATTTCCTCAGCAGCAATATGGAAAATATCTATGATCCGGTTGATCGTGCCGCATTCGCTATTTTCATTCTGCCGGCCATTTATTCACAGAATTCCAAAGATCCTAAGATTCAGACCTTCCTGAGATTAATGCGGGCAAGCATGAAACAGCCCGAATTCTTTACCGATGCTGCCATGGGGCTGTCTCATGCGGCTTTCGGTGAATATATTATCGAGCGCCTCAATATAAATTACAGGAAGTGGGAGATTTCAAACAATATAGAGGATAAGCTTACCACTTCGCTCAACAAGAGCCAGACTGAATTCATGCTGCAGGAGAAACTGCGCACCATTCAGAATGAAATAGAGAATCTGGGTTCGGACGGGGTGACAGCAAGCGATAAAGCCTCACTCAAGGCTCAGATTGAAAATCTTAAGTGTCCGGAAGAGGTGAAAAACATTGCTCTTACTGAATATACCAGATACCGTAATATTCCGTACTCATCACCGGAATCTCTTATTTCTCGCAATTATATGGAGTGGATTATCAAACTGCCGTGGTTCCCGAAGGAGACTTCGAGCATCGATCTCAATCGTGTGCAGGAGGTTATGGACCGCCATCACTACGGACTGAAGGAGATCAAGGATCAGATTATGGAATATCTGGCCGTGCAGAACCGTCGCGGTTCGGTAAAAGGAAGGATCCTCTGTCTGGTAGGTGCACCGGGTGTGGGTAAGACCTCTCTTGTAAAATCCATAGCCGAGGCTGTGGGTAGGGATTATGTGAGGATCTGTCTCGGCGGTGTAAGGGACGAGGCTGAAATACGCGGTCACCGCAGAACCTATCTCGGTTCGCTGCCAGGTAAATTCATTTCTGAAATGGCACGTCTTAAGACCAATGATCCGGTTATTCTTCTGGATGAAATCGATAAAATGTCCTCCGATGTCCGCGGCGATCCGTCTGCTGCGTTGCTGGAGGTGCTGGATCCTGAACAGAACCGCAGTTTTACTGATCACTACCTGGATTTTCCGTATGATCTGTCCAACGTGCTGTTTGTTGCCACTGCCAATTCAACCGACATTCCGAAACCGCTGCTTGACCGTATGGATGTGGTGGATGTCTGCGGCTATTCAAATGATGAAAAATTCCATATCGCCCGTGAATATCTGATCCCTAAACTGGTAAAAGAGAATTTTGTGACCGGTGACGAGATTACATTCAGCGATGATGCGGTAAGACATATTATTCTGGACTATACTAGAGAGCAGGGTGTGCGTAATCTGGAGCGTGAACTTGACAAGATCTACCGCAAGGCAATAGTTAAAATTGATACTTCCGACGGTAAAAAGAAAAAGCCGATCAGCATCGATACTTCAGATCTGGTTGCCTATCTCGGACCGATCAAGAATATTATCAATAAAAAGTCCGAGGATCGTGTCGGACTGGTTAACGGACTTGCCTATTCTGAAACCGGCGGTGATCTGCTTCCGATCGAGGCATGCAGCTATCGAGGCAAGGGGGAACTTAAGCTTACCGGAAAACTCGGTGACGTGATCAAGGAATCCTGTGAAATTGCCTTTACCGCTGTTAAAGCAGTACTGACACGGCAGAAGGATCCAAAGAGCGAGCAGCAGCTGGACGGACTTGATAAATTGAATATTCATATTCATTTCCCTGACGGCTCAACCCCGAAGGACGGTCCGAGTGCTGGTATTGCCGTATGTTCAGCCCTGTATTCCGTAATTACCGGAAGAGAGGTCAGATCTGATTTTGCCATGACCGGGGAGATTTCTCTGCTTGGTCGTGTTCTTCCGATTGGAGGGCTGAAGGAGAAACTTCAGGGTGCAATCAATGCGGGAGTGTTCCAGATTATTCTGCCGAAGGACAACCGCAATGATCTGGAAAAGGTTCCTGATCAGATTAAAGAGCGCCTGACGTTCCATTTTGTGAGCGATCTGTCGGAGGTTCTTGCTCTGGTTATAAAATAAAAGGCCGGTACCGCTGCAGTCTGTAATGTTGATTTCGATCACAAAAACGGGCTTTGCCCTGATAGCTGTATGCGGTAATACCTTAAAATAACGATTTGTTTTTTGAATATTATTAAATTAAAGATTAGTGAATAAGATATAGAGGAATATCAATATGTTAATGGATAAGATGAGACAGGGTGCTCAAAGCCTTACAGCTAAGATCATCTTTGTAATCATCATGGTATCTTTTGCTTTGGCGGGTATCGGTGGTTACGCTGTTCGCAAGCCTAATACTGATCCTGTGGAGGTTGACGGTATTGCAATTCATGCGATGGATTTTGATCGTGCGTACCGTGAGCAGAAACAGGAAATACAGAGACAGGCCGGTGAACATTTTGCTGAAATGATTGCCGCAAACCCTACCTTCCTTCCTATGCTGAGAAAGCAGGTTCTTTCCAACATGGTGGATAATCTGATTGTTGATCAGCGTGTGCTGAAGCTCGGTCTGCGGGTAAGCGATGACGTGATCAAGAAGGTTATCACCAAGGATATTGATGCATTCAAGGTTGACGGCAAGTTTAACAATGAGCAGTATCTGAACGTGATTACCAGAGTAGGTTATACATCTGCAAGCCAGTTTGCGCAGGATCAGAAACTCAGAATGCAGCAGAGTCTCTATACTGATTCATTCAGAGCGTCGCAGTTCTCGCTTCCATTCGAGAACCAGGCATTCCTGGCTCTGCAGAAGCAGGAACGTGCTGTAGATGTATACAATATCTCACCTGATAATTTTGTTGCAGATGTTACTTTAAACGATGAGGAGATGACCAAATTCTTCAAGGAACACTCCAACCGTTATGTACAGCCTGAACAGGTAAAGGTTGACTATATCGTTCTTTCAAAGAGTGAACTGGCCAAGGATCTGAAGGTACCTGATGCCGATATCCAGAAATACTATGAGGAACACAGTTCAAACTTCACCGAAAAGGGTAAATACCACGTTGAACATATCTTTGTCAACGCTTCAAAGCCTGAGGAGAAAGAGGCGGCTAAAAAGAAGATTGAAGAGGCTCTTGCCAAGATTAACGGCGGTGAACTGTTTGAAACTGTTGCCAAAACATATTCCGACGATGTTCTTACTTCATCCAAGGGCGGTGACCTGGGATGGCAGCCGTACGGAACTCTTGAAAAGGAATTCGAAGATGCCGTTAAGTCTATGAAAACCGCCAACCAGGTTTCCGGCGTGATTGACACCCAGTACGGATATCACCTGATCAAATTCCTTGAAGCCAAGGAGGATCAGCTCAAGCCGCTCGACAGTGTGAAGGATGTGATTATCTCCAAGATTAATGAAACCAAGGTTGATGATGTTTACTCTGAGAAGATGGATCAGCTTTCCACCCTGATTAACGAAATGCCTGATGATCTTAAATCAATTGCGAAGGAGGTAGGTCTGCAGGTTCAGAGCTCCAACTTCTTTGACAGAAACACCACAGTGGTTCCGTTTGACAACCCTCAGCTGCAGAAGCTGGTGTTTGATCCAGCCTTCAGAGAGGAGGCTCTTGCATCCGAACCTATTTCCATTGCTCCTGATGCCGTAGCCGTAGTGTATGTGACCGGATACAAGGAGAAATACACCAAGAGCCAGGAAGAGGTTAAGGAACAGCTGGAGAAGGATTTCAGAAACGACAAGGCTGACGGGATCGCCTCATCCAAGGCTTCTGAACTTGAAAAACTGCTGAAGGCCGGTGATCAGAGTGCAGTTGATGCCTTTGTAACCCAGAACAAGATCGTTAAAAAGAATTCAGCTGCTCTCAAGCGTACTGATTCTTCTTTTGATTCTGCGGTTGTTGACGGAATTTTTGCAATGCCTAAGGCATCATCCGGTGTTAACACCGCTGTTATCGACGGACTTGACGGACACAAGTATGTGGCACAGCTCGGCAAGGTAACCAATTATTCCGGTGAAATCTCTGAGACTGATGCTTCAATGGCATCCTCCCAGATCAAACAGCTGAACTCGGTAAGAGATTTTGAACTGCTGAAGAAACAGCTCAGAGCTGATTCTAAGATTGAATTCAATGAATATGCTCTCAAGCAGTATGCAAGCAACGACGGTCTGAATGACTAGCAAGGTGCGGCAGTGATGCCTGTAGCATGATTTAAAAAGCCCGATTTTACAATCGGGTTTTTTTGCGTGTAACAGATCAAATATCTGTCAATTGATCCGTACTATTTGCTTATGATCTCTTATAATGTTACGATGTATTGTTAATGACTGAATTATTATTACAAATAATGAATAAAACAGAAAATAGAGAGAGGGATTGAGATTGATTAATGTTCTGTTAGTTGATGATCATGAACTTGTTAGAACTGCAATCCGCAGATATCTTGAGGATGTAAAGAATATCAAGGTTGCAGGTGAGGTTGCCAGTGGCGAGGATGCAGTGGCGTGGGCCCGCAAGAACGAGGCAGATGTGGTTCTGATGGACATGATAATGCCTGGAATGAACGGTCTTGAAGCTACCAGTAAATTCCTCCGCATCCGTCCAGATGCCAGAATTCTGGTTCTTTCAGCACAGACTGAAGATCCTTTTCCGACCAAGGTAATGCAGGCCGGTGCCTTCGGTTATCTTTCTAAAAATGCAAGTCTTGAGGAAATGGTTGTTGCAATCAACACCGTGTACAAGGGCAGAAAATATCTCTCCCAGGAAATTGCCCAGCAGATGGCTCTCAGTACAGTTTCACCGGTGGATAATGAGAATCCGTTTAACAATCTGTCTGAGAGAGAACTTCAGATAACGCTGCTGATCACCAAGGGATCAAAGGTTAATGAAATCGCCCAGCAGCTGAGTCTCAGTCCTAAGACAGTAAACAGCTACCGTTACAGAATATTCGACAAACTGGCAATCAGCGGTGATGTTGAACTGACAAGAATGGCTATCAGATATAAACTCGTCGATGAATAGCCAGATCCAGGGTCAGCAGGATGCAGAGCGGAGGTTTGATTCCGCCGCTTTTTTGAAGACTGTGCCCGAGCTTCCCGGTGTCTACCGGATGTACAATGAAAAAGATCAGATTATCTATGTTGGAAAGGCCAAGAATCTTTCCAACCGTCTTCATTCGTATTTCGTCAAAGATCTGAGTTCTGAAAAGACCAGGGCTCTGGTCAGAAATATTCATCACATAGAGTTCTCCATTACCTACTCGGAATCCGATGCACTGATCCTCGAGCAGAATCTGATTAAGGAAAACCGGCCGAAATACAATATTCTGCTGCGAGATGATAAATCCTATCCGTATATTCTTATTACTGATGATCAGTATCCTGCCATCTATTATCACCGCGGTGCCAAGAAACTCAAGGGAACCTACTACGGTCCCTATCCGAACTCCTCGGCGGTAAAGGACAGTCTTAAAATTCTGCAGAATATCTTTCCTATCCGCCAGTGCTCGGAAGCCACCTACAGAAACCGCTCACGTCCGTGTCTGATGTATCAGATCAAAAAATGTCTCGGTCCCTGCATCAGCGGGCTTGTTTCCGACAGTGAGTACCGCAGAAATGTAGAACTTACCGCCATGTTCCTGAGCGGCCGGTATAATGAGCTTATAAGCAGTCTTACCGGACAGATGCAGCAGGCAAGCGATAACTGTGAATTTGAGCGGGCCATCACCATCCGTGATCAGATCTTTGCCCTGCGCAAGGTGCAGGAGCAGCAGGTGGTGGATGACTACAACAGTCCTGATACCGATATCCTCGGTATTCAGTACCGTAACGGCATGGCCTGTGTCAATGCCATGTATCACCGCCACGGTCAGATGATCGGAACCAGAAATTTCTTTTTAAAGTGCAGCTATGATCAGGATCTGAAGGAAATCCTGCAGGCTTTCATTGAACAGTATTATTCCGAGAAAATGTCATTCAGTATTCCAGCTGAGATTGCCGTCTCTCCGGAATACCGTTTTGATGAGCAGCTGGAAAACACCATTTCAGAAGTATGCCGCCGCAGGATCAGGTTTGTCTATCCGGTGCGTGGAAGCAGGGCGAAGTTTCTCAGTCTTGCTGATGAGAATGCTAAAACGGCAATCAGCAGCAGAATCAAGTCGGAGGATCTGCAGCGGGAGCGCATTGAAGGGATCGAGCAGCTGTTCGGACTTCAGCAGGGTTCCGTCAACCGGATGGAATGCTACGATATTTCCCATACCTTCGGTGAAAGAACAGTGGCCTCATGTGTGGTGTTCAACCGTTCAGGCCCGCTTAACAGTGCCTACAGAATTTTCAACATCGAGGGCATAACCGCCGGGGATGACTTCGCCGCCATGGATCAGGTTCTCCACCGCAGATTTCTTCATGCTGATTCCTCTGATAATTTCCCTGATATTCTTTTCATCGACGGAGGTGACGGTCAGCTTTCCCAGGGGGAGAAGGTGATTCAGAAGGCACGGGAAAAATTCCCCGGCTATAATCCTCTCATTGTCGGCATATCCAAGGGGGAAGGCAGAAAGCACGGTCTTGAAACGCTGCATATGGGCTATACGCGGGAGGAGATCCATCTGCCGGTGGATTCACAGGCCTTCCTGATGATCCAGCATATCCGTGACGAGTCACACCGTTTTGCCATTACCAACCACCGCAAACAGCGCAGTGCCCATAAAATTGTCAGCAGGCTGGAGCAGATCGAGGGGATCGGCAGTCAGAAACGCCGCGCTCTTCTCAATCATTTCGGCGGGATCAATGAAATCACCAGTGCCAGCAGAGAGGAGATTGCCAAGGTGAAGGGAATTGGTGAAAAGCTTGCAGAGGTTATCTACACCGCGTTGCATAAAAGCTGATGAAACAGTTATGCAGCGCAGGTTCAGAAAAACCAGCCGGAACTTCTGGCTCGGTACGGCGTCGCCGCAGTGACGGCTCCGTTCTGCAGCGCCATCTCCCTGAGTTTCAGATAGCACCGGTAGGTTGTTAAGGTATCGGACATCGCCCGGTGGGCCTGATTGTTTACCACGTTGAAATACTGCGCCAGATCCCCGAGAGAATGGCTTATTCCCGGAAGCAGCTTTCTTGAGGCGCTCAGGGTATCCACAAAGTTGTTGGAAAAATGATAACCGTTGCAACGTTCGAAGCTTTCATAGAGAAAATTTATATCGAAATTGACATTGTGACCGATTACCGCAAGATCGGAGATGAATTCGATCAGATCATCAGCGATCTCTTCGAAGGAGGGGGCGTCTTTAAGCATTCCTGCGTCAATCCCGGTTATTCTGGTAATCTGGTACGGCACCAGCTGCCCGTAGGCATTAAGCGGCGGTTTTACCAGGGTCTGGAACTGCCCGGTTATTTCTCCATGATCAACCCTTACTGCCGCCACCTCGATAATTCTGTTGTTGACCGGACTGAGACCGGTGGTTTCAGTATCAAGTACGATATAACTGTTTAATTCTGTTCTGATATCCAGAGGGATCCCTTTGTAGATCCGCGTGTTGCTAGTTTTCATTTTTCCTTATTCGTCATGCCGGCTGCCCTGAAAACCTGTTCCGGGCTGCCGTAAATTTCTCCTCCGTTTTTATGAGACGCTGATATTGCTGTAGGAGCCTATTCCTGCCGGATCTGTAGTCACCCGGTAGATCTACTGTCAGCTGTCCGCATAGAGGAGAATGTAAAAATATTCAATGTTTCGCATAATATTAACATATTGCTAATGTTTAATTCAATAAATCTATTTAAAATGATTTTTATGTATAAATACTGTCATATTAATTACAAAAAAGAATATCAGACAAAATGAGCGCCAGATCTGAATTTCCGTATTCCGGTCACGGATGTTTCCCCGGATGTGTTAGAATTTGCGCAGATGTGTGGGATACATTGATATTATTGGATTATTGATTATGGGAGGTTGAATTGAAAACTGTTGCAAAAGTTGCGTCGGCTCTGACACTGGGGGCTTTATTTGCATTCGGCGCACAATCCGGGATCTGTGCCGGAAATGAATCACCTTCAAAAATGCTGGAAAAAACAGCATGGCACAACGGGAATACCTTTTATATCTTTGGTACTGAAGATGCAGAACATAACATAAAAGCCGAGGGCGGATCCTTTCATGAGGGCGGATTCAAACTCAATTTGAAATATCTCGGAGACGGCAGGTACCGTCAGATCGAACAGTATACCGAGACTGAGAATGCCACGGTTACTGTAGAGCAGGTTCCGGTTTCTGAAACTGTATCCTACAGCTATATTGCTTTCCGGAATGCCGGCGGTGAAATGATTGATGCGCTGCTTCCGCTTGGTTCGAAAGCAGATCCTGACAGTCCGTCTGGTTTTGCCGCCCAGGGGTATGCAGAGGTTGCCGATTATATTTCCGGCAGTTATATCAGAGAGTCTGACAACGCCCTGCTGGTAATCAGACCGAACGGCACCGGAGTGGATCTCACGATGGACGGTGAGACGGTTTTTTCACAGCTGCATGAAGGAATGTTTGAGGAGATAATCCCTGCCTTTGACTACAACGGCAAACATTATTTGGCCGAGGTAACCGAAAACGGAATAATTTTCCGTGAATTCAGCGGTGCCTCTGAAGAGCTTGATTATGAGCAGATCCGTAAACAGCCGGGGATCCGCTACCGCAGCAATGACAATACAGAACCTCGCTTTGCCTATCTGAGCAGCAGTCTGTACTCACCGGGATTTTTCCTGCAGTTTTCCCCTGAAGTGCTGAAATTAATCCGCAATGAACTCTATGCAAGACACGGTCACGTATTCCAGAACAGAAAACTCATCGAATATTTCAACAGCAGGGACTGGTACGGCGTCGCTCTGTCAACCAACCGTCCCGAAACCCCGCTGACTCCGGTTGAAAGTTTCAATGTGAAGATGATTCAGATTGCTGAAAGACACCTGAAGGACTGATCTGCGGAATTCCAAAACCCGCAATCATCCGTTGCGGCGTCCTGTCTGCGTGACCTCCGCGCAGGCAGGGTGCAGAATTGTGTTGGCATGAATGCGGATGAAAGAACGTTCTAGCCCGTGATTTGGTGAACTGTATCAGGTGATTGCGGGAAATACTGTAGAATTACACGTACTGAATGTGTATGTAGTAGCAAAGATAGTAGAAGATATGCCGGTTAATATATCGAAAAAGATTATTGATCAAAAAATAGGCAGGATTATGAATGATAATCCAGACTATTTTTCAAATGATGACGAAGGCAGAAGAAAATCCAAATGCTTTCTTCTTTTAGGTGTTTCAGCCTATCTCGATAGAGACATTACTGAGTCTATGTCCTTCATTACAGATGGCGGTAATGATGGTGGATTTGATGCTGCATTTATTGAAGAGGCTCATGACGGACAGGTAAATGTGGTTCTTTTTCAATCAAAGTATACAAGAGATTTGAGCAAAGATACCAACTTTCCATCCAATGCAGTTGAAAAGGCGGTAAATGCCGTAAAAAACATATTTGATCCGGCACACGATACATTATTAAATGAAAGCAGCAGGCATGTTGTTGACGAAATACGTTCTCTGATACTTGACGGTTTTATCCCATATGTAACTTTTGTAATGCTGAACAATGGTGATAGATGGAACGAAGAGGCGCAGTTGTATATACAAAATGCATTTGGAGATCAGGAACAGGTCAGATTTGAGCATTTCGGAACTCAGGATATACTGGGATATATAAAAAGGAAGGATCCCATAGATACGAGTATAAATATGGCCGGTCTTTCTATTCAGGAAAACTTTAACTTCAAGCGCGTAATAATAGGTAAGGTCAGAATTACTGAAATTGTCAGATTAATGAAAGAATATGGTGATTCATTACTTGAAAGGAACATAAGAAAATATCTTGGAAAAAATGAAATAAACGATAGTATTGCGGATTGTCTCAAAAGCGGTCAGAGTTCCAACTTCTTTTTTTACAATAACGGTATTACCATGGTTTGTGACAAGTTCAGCTATAATGCCCTGCAGGAGAAAGACTGGATTGTCAAACTCAATGGTCTGCAGATTATTAATGGCGGGCAGACGTGTCGTACACTGCTTCAAACTATATCTGAAAATGAAAATCTCGATGTTAGCGATGCGTATGTTTTGGTAAGAATATATGAAGTCAGCGCAGATGACGATGAGATCGTAAAAGAAATAACCTATGCCACCAATCATCAGAATCCGGTTGATCTTCGAGATCTGAAATCGAATGATTCGGTGCAGCAGATGCTTGAACTTAGTGCTAAAGATTTGGGATATATATACAAAAGGAAAAGAGATAACAGTACCTCATCAAATATAATTCCATCAACCGTTGCTGCAGAAGCTGTTTTGTCTATTTGGAAAAGATCTCCTCATCTTGCAAGATATAAGAAATCAGAGATGTTCGGAGGATATTACAAAATTATATTTGATAATCTGAATGCAGCTCAGATGATAATTGCTGTCATTATCTTCAGGTATTGTGATGCGGTTAGAAAACGGACAGCAGAAGATAAAGATCTAAATGCAATGCGTGCATACAGTAATTATTTCGTTTCATGCATGGTGGGAATAAGATTGTTGCACGATTTGAAGATTGACGTAGACAGTCTGACACATACTAATTTTGAAAGAGTTAAAACCTATTTTGAATTAGAGAAGGTCAACCTGGTTTCATGGGCTGAAGAAAAGCTGAAAAATGTTCTTGAGAAGTATTTCAATCCTGGTGAAGGATGTTCTATTTCGGAAATAGACGGAAGAACCATGGCGGCGGCATTCAGAAGATTCGATATTGTAGAAAGCTGTCTGAGAAATCAGAAATGGTGGGAACAGAATCTACCGTAGCACTGCTCACGGAGACATGCACTCGGTTTGCTGGAAAACTGGCGCGGAGTGTATTAAAGAGAAGATTGTGTTTGTTATCCAGATCTGATTTATAACAGCAATATTTTGAATATTTCTGATATTTGACTTATTATCTTAAGAGTTTCAATGTGTTGTGAGGAAATTTATATATATGGGCAAGTTTGTTGTAAAACATACCAAGACTGGTATCAAGTTTGATCTTAAGGCAACCAACGGACAGGTTATTGCAACCTCCGAGGTTTACAATTCAAAAGATGCCTGCATGAACGGTATTGAAAGCGTTAAGAAAAACTCTGCAGTGGCACAGGTTGAAGATCAGACTGTTGAAAATTTTGAAAAGCAGAAAAATCCGAAATTCCAGGTGTTCAAGGATAAAGCCGGTGAATTCCGTTTCAATCTTACTGCTAAAAACGGACAGATTATCGCAGTGAGTGAAGGTTATAAAACAATGGCAAACTGCATAGGTGGTGTTGAATCGGTGATCAGTAATGCGCCTGACGCTCCTGTGGAGGAACTAGCTGACCAGTAATACCATTTCTATCAGCTTTTTCATACTCCTTGTTGTTACTTAACCTTCAAATACCGCAGTTTTGTGATTGCGGTATTTTTTTGTGTAAAAAAATACCCGGATACAGATCCGGGTATTCTGGAATGTGTAATCCGTAGATGAACTAGAAAAATGCCTTTTCCGGTTTAGCTGTTATTTTCAGAGGTTTAACGGTAACTTTTCCGTATACACCGGTAAGCTTGTACGGATCCTGATCGGCCCAGTTCTGTGCTTCGGTAATATCGTTGAATTTTGCAATCACTGTGCTTCCGGTTACTCCCTTGTCACCAGGATCTTCGCTGTCGACTGCAGGGTGCGGACCTGCCAGGATCAGACGATCCTGTGCTATAAGATCTTTCAGACGGGCCAGGTGTGCAGGACGTGCCTGGGCTCTTAACTGGGCGGTGCCGGGTAGATCTTCACAATATATCAAATACCACATTTTGTTCTCCTAAATAAATTGCTATTTTGTTTATTCTGTATGTTCTTTACGTGCCGGTGGGTTCCTTTCTGAACTTCACTGACGGTTTTCTTCATTCTGGCTGCTGCCATCCTTTTTCTTCAGAATTGTCTGCAGATCCTGCTCATTGATATACGGTGAAACAAGCATACCGGTGTAGATTACCACCACCGAACTTAAACACATGATCCCCCAGACCTTGAAGTTGACCCAGTAGTCAAGAGCCTTGTCCTGATCCTCCATGAACTGAGGAAGCCAGAAGGCGATAAAAAGGTTAAGTACTGCGATGAAGAAGAAAAATCCCACCCAGGCGAGATTTGCCCGGTTAACCACCTTCTGCGGGATTTCAATGTTCAGATTTTTAAACAGCATCCCGATCAGAGGCTTTTTATATACGTACTGGCTTACCAGCAGCACTGTGCCGAGAATGGACTGGGTGATTGTCACCTTCCATTTGAGAAATACCGGATCCTGGAAGGCAATGGTAAGTGAACCGAACAGCAGCAGAATAAGAAACAGCCAGTTGTGCATTTTGTTGAATTTCCCAAGTACCAGACGGTCGAAGGCAATCTGCAGAATCGATGCCACAATCAAGGCTGCGGTGGCTACATAAATATCGTATATTTTAAAAAATATAAAAAAGATGATGGCCGGCAGGCAGTCAAGAAGCTGTTTCATTAATAATCCTTATGTATAATTACCGGAAAATTCCGGCTGTTGTTCTGATTTTCTATTTTAACATTATTGCCCGTTGGATAACAGCGCACGGCATCGTATCGTTTTCATTTTCCACCGGCGGTTCTCCGCTGCTTTATGAATGATAAATGCAGGTTTAGACAGAAAAATCAGATTTAGCTTTGTTTAGTCTGTTCATATCACATTTTTGAGAAGAGATTAGGGTATAAAATATCCTTGTGGTTTTATTTCCTGCTGAGGTTTGGGTGGTTTCTGCTATGAATAGTTTTTCCAGTAATTTAACAAAATTTTCCCTGATGTTCTGCTGCCTGTTTGCGGCCGGTCAGGCTTTCGGCGCCGATGATGATCCTGTCGGCAGGGTTGCAGTAAAAAACGGCGATGTCTATCTGATGGAGCCGATGGCTGATTTGATCACCCAAGAGGGAAAATATGCCGATCATCTGCACGGAATTTTCAATATAACCTCCAAAGATGGAAAACTCTTTGTTTCCGGCGGAATTCATTTCGGCCAGGAGGGTTTTATCCTGGATGAATCCATGAGTGTGGATGTGCCGGTGGAGTGTACCCGCAGTGAAAACCGGATTGTATGTCCGATGAACGAGGAGGACTGCGGCAGTCTGATCCTGACTTATTCCGGAACCAGGGATAACTACCGTGTGACTGCGGCTACTTCCAACAGCTGTTTTTATGGAGACTACCTGAAAAAAGTAGAGTTTGTTTCCATGCCTGAGAAGACTTACATAGAGTACCGGCTCGCCTATGAAGAGTTGAACTATGAATTTGCTCATGATTATTTTAAAGCGGTTCTTGCCAGCTGTGACAATACAGCCAAATTCAAGGCTGAGCAGCAGGAGTGGGATAAAAATATCACCGCCCAGTGCGGAAAATCCGCAGAGGGTCTCAGCGGAACAGCTCTGATTGATTACTATATCTGCCGTCAGGAGAGTGAACTTGTTCGTGCCAATGAACTGTTCGAGACTCTGCCGGAGGACAAACAGAGTAAAATACCTGAACTGGAAACCGTATTTTAGTCAGCTGGCTGGTGGCAGATCACAAAAATTTCTGACTCATGACTGAAAAAATAAAAAACGCGGGATTAAAAAATCCCGCGCAGAGTATTTATTAAAAACAGATGAGACTAGTCGTTATTGAAAATATCACGGGTGTAGACTTTTTCTGATACGTCATCAAGATCGCTGCTCATGCGGTTTGAAACAATGACGTCGCATTCCTGTTTGAACACGGCAAGATCTCTTTCAACCTTCGAATTGAAGAATGAGTCCTCCTTCATCATCGGTTCATAAACCACAACTTCTATACCCTTTGCTTTGATTCTTTTCATGATCCCCTGGATTGATGAAGATCTGAAATTGTCCGAGCCGCTCTTCATTACGAGGCGGTAGATGCCGACGGTTTTCGGATTTCTCCGGATAATATCCTCTGCCACGAAATCCTTTCTTACGGTATTGGAATCAACGATGGCGCGGATCAGAGTGCTTGGAACATTGTTGTAGTTTGCAAGCAGCTGTTTGGTATCTTTAGGCAGACAGTATCCGCCGTAGCCGAAGGACGGATTGTTGTAGAAATTTCCGATGCGCGGATCAAGGCAGACGCCTTCAATGATTTTTGCCGTATCCAGTCCCTTGGTGGCTGCATAGGTATCAAGTTCGTTGAAGTATGCCACACGCATGGCAAGATAGGTATTGGCAAAGAGTTTTACCGATTCAGCCTCGGTCGGATTCATAATGAGAGTCTGAACATCATCCTTCAGTGCCACTGATTTGAGCAGATCTGCAAACTTCTGACCGATGGCGGTATCAGTGCTGCCAACAATAATACGGGAAGGGTAGAGATTGTCATAGAGAGCCTTGCCCTCGCGCAGAAATTCAGGAGAGAAAAACAGACGATCAGTCCTGTGCCTGCGGGAACTGTCCTCGGTATATCCAACCGGCAGGGTACTTTTGATTACGATATAGGTTTCAGGTGAAAGTCCGGTAATCTGTTCAACCACGGTATCCACGGATGATACATCAAAGTAGTTTAATTTAGGATCGTAGTTTGTCGGGGTTGCAACAATTGCAAAATCAGCACCGGCAACGGAGGCTGCAAGATCTGAAGATACTGTGAGATTCAGTTCCTTTTCTGCAAGATATTTTTCAATGTATTCATCCCTGATCGGTGATTTTCTCTGTCTGAGAAGATTTACCTTCTCCCCGCTGATTTCCACCAGATGCACTTCATATTTCGTTGAAAGCATTACTGCAAGGGAGAGACCTACATATCCCGCACCGACAACGCAAATTTTCATATTTCAATCCTGTTTTTTTAATCGTTATCAATAAATCTGTGTTCTATTAACTGATGGGTAATTATCGCATTTTTTAGCTGGTTTTAGTACAGAATATTTTTTTTTCAGAGGCGGCGGGGCTGTTTGAAAAAAGGACCGTCCGGCGGTGACGGGTGGTGATCAGTAGGCGATGCAGTTTTTGAGCAGATCCTCCATCGGTCCGTAGTTGCCGTTGAAAGATTCGATGCTGGCATTGATCATCTGTTCGGCGGTTACCGATTCATAGTGGATAATCACATCGTTCTGGAGAGCAAGTTCGCGGATGAATTCGCGCTGGGCTCGTCCGTTACCCTCGCGGAAAGGATGGATGGCGTTGATTTCACTCATATAGTAGGCAAGACGGCATACCAGTTTGCTGCCGTGCAGCTCCTTCAGGAACATCTCCTCCCGAAGTTCATTGAACAGGTTGTTGAGCATACCGGTGATATACTCGGTTTTGCAGAAATATGTTCCCTTGGCAATTTCCACGGTTCTGATCTGACCGGCCCAGGAATAGATGTCCTGGAAAATGTATTCATGAATTCTGCACAGGTGTTTGAGATCAAATCTGCCCACAACCGGACGGCGCAGGAGATCGGCAATGCGCAGCATGGTCAGCTTGCGCTCGGCGATACTGAGCTTCTCCGCACTGCGAATATTTAGTCTGTTGCGCAGTACCTCTGTTCCGGAATAGCAGTAGGCGGTATCCATCAGGACTCCTGTAATTCACTGATGAGACGCTTTCTGATGTTTTCCTGCTGATCAGCTGAGGAATTCTGATATTCTCTGACCAGTTTCACATCATCCCTGTCAAGTGCAAGATCCTCCATGGCCATGGTGGCATTGATTTCGATGATCTCTTCATCTTCGTTATACGGACTGTTCATTTTAATTTCAAAAGGGATTCCTTTGGTCATGATGATCTGTTTTAGCAGCATGTTAACTACGGTGGAAATATTGGTTCCTAGCTTGTCAAGGATGGCTGAAGCCTGCTCTTTGTCGTTCTGATTGGTTCTTACCTGAATATAAGTGTTACTCATGTCTTTCCTGATGCCTGAATATCATTAAACAACAGGTCTATTTTATCATATCTGTAGTGACAATATCAATACAAAGTCATGATAAGCGCTGTCCGGAGGTACCTGCAGACAGTCGTTTCGGCGGTGCAAAAAATTTGAGTTTTAGTGCTATATTGTAGATAATATCGGGAACGGGCCCGGACCGGCCCGTGTGGTAGATTTAAATTTAAGGGAAGAATGGTATGGATTTGTTTTTGGCAACTGTCGCAATAATTGCGGGACTGGCGGTCCTGGTTTACAGTGCGGACAGATTTGTTCTCGGAGCCTCCGGGACTGCCCGGTGCCTGGGAATGTCCCCTTTTTTTATCGGAATGGTGATAGTAGGTTTCGGCACCTCTGCACCGGAAATGATCGTTTCAGCGGTTTCCGCATCCCAGGGAAACCCCGGTATAGCCATTGGTAATGCATACGGTTCGAATATTGCCAATATCGCTCTCATTCTCGGTGTCACCGCACTGATAATTCCGATTAAGGTCAAGGCTTCGGTGATTTTCCGTGAACTGCCGCTGCTGATTGCGGTGACCCTGCTTTCCGCTGTACTTCTGTGGGATCTTGAAATTTCACGTACCGATGCATGGATCCTGCTGGCGGTTTTTGCCGGGATTATGTTCTGGTCATTCAAATCCAGCGGAAAGGATGAACAGCAGGAGGAAATCCCGGACAGCAGCAGTCTGTCTCTCGGCGGTTCGATTGCCTGGCTGATCGCCGGTCTGCTTCTGATGATGGGAAGTTCCAGGGCGCTGGTGTGGGGTGCGGTGGAAATTGCCACCATGCTCGAGGTTCCTGATGTGATTATCGGTCTTACCGTGGTGGCTGTCGGAACCTCACTTCCGGAACTGGCATCCTCGATTGTTGCCGCCAGAAAGGGGCAGGATGATCTGGCCATCGGAAATATTGTCGGTTCCAATATGTTCAACACCATGATGGTGGTGGGTATCGCCGGTGCGATCAAGGCGATCGATTTTGATCGTATTGTCCTGTACCGTGATTTTCTTCTGATGCTGGTGCTTACGGTGGCACTGGTTCCGATGGGATACCGGTACCGTAAGAATGTCAGGTACGGTACCATCGGGCGCATCTGCGGTGCCGTTCTGCTGTCGGTATATGCTGCATATACGGTATTCCTGATCCTCACCGCCCTTAAAATTATTCCTCCGCTTCCGGTCTGACGGTACTGAAGTGCAGGGAGTTTGATTTGTTTTTCCGGTATTTTGCATTCGGAGATCATCATGATTGTAATAGTGAGACACGGCACTGCGCAGTGCAACTGTGACAGCGATTTCAACAGACGGCTTACCGCGGACGGAATTGCCGATGTACGTAAAAGAGCTGAATATCTGCGTCTGCAGAATATAACCTTTGATCTGGTAATGGTAAGCCCGTACATCAGAACCCTTCAGACCCTCGAAATCATCAGGGAGGCTGTCGGGATCAGCGAGGTGAGCATCACCAGGGAGCTTGTTCCCGATGCCGACAGCGGTATTGCCGATTATCTGCGGGTGCTGCATGATGAGGGGAAAAAGGTGCTGGTGATCAGCCATATGCCGCTTGTGGGAATTCTGGTGAGAGAACTGGCCGGAAATCATCTTTCCGGTTTCATGAACCCTGCAGATCTGTACATTCTGGACAGTAACGGGGACGGAGAAAAACTTAAGGTGATCTATTCCACAAATTGTTACGACCTTAATGCTTAATATTTGCAATCTGACCGTTCTGTGCATATAACCCCTTATGTAAGTGATCGAAAGTATCGTTCCAACCGTCTTTCTGCTTTGTTTGTGAGGATCCTGTATGCGCATATTCAAAAATTACTCTCCTAGAATGATTGCAAAACATGTTAAAGTTTTCTTTAAGGGACAGTTTTCAATATCAGGAAGAGGCAGTTTTTCATTTGACCACGGGATGGTAGTTCTTCCCAAGGATCATGACAAGGTTCGAGAAAACACGGTTCGGGAGATAAATTCGAAGATTGCTCAGCTTATATAATTTTTGTTGAATATTTTTGATTCCTTTTTAATTTTAACAATGGCAAAGTCGTCCGTGTTTCTGCACGGCCGGCTTTTTTGCTTTCCGGCTGCGCTGTACCATAGGGAAACGGTGAGCCTGAGACCATTTGTATTTGAAACAGTTCACGATGGATATTATAATTGGTGCTGTTCTGTGACATCCTGCAGAAACAGTACAATTCACTCAAACAGAGATTTATCCGGGTGTCCGGATGGATCTTACGGATTAGTTTTCGAAAGGCCGGTTGAAAGCACCGGACCGGATCAGAATATCGGAATTTTTTACAGAAACCTGCCGCAGGACCGCCTGCCCTGATTATGGAGATTGGATATGTTTTCATTGGAAGAAAGTGAAGTAAGAGAGGAAATTGTCAGTGAAATGCAGACAGTTGGTGATGTGATGAGATATCTAATCACCACATTTGATGCTTCGGATGTTTTTTACGGCCACGGTGCCGACAACGCCTTTGAAGAGGCACAGCTGATGCTGGCTCCCGTTCTCAATCTGGAGTTTTCGGAAATTGAGGAATTTTACGATACCAGACTGACCGTAAGGGAAAGAAAGGAAATCGCCGAATTTGCGGTTAAAAGAATTTTCGAACATATTCCGACTGCATATCTGACCAATATCTCCTGGTTCTGCAATATTCCGTTTTATGTGGATGAGCGTGTTCTGATCCCCAGATCCCCGATTGGAGAACTGATAAAGAACAGGTTTGAAGGATATCTTCCTCAGGATCAGGAAAGTTTCCAGATCCTTGACATGTGTACCGGTTCCGGCTGTATTGCCATTGCAACCGCAGTTACCATGGACGGGGCGGCGCTGGTTGATGCGGTGGATGTTTCCGAGGATGCCATTGATGTATGCTATACCAATATTGAGAATATCGGAGTTGAAGAGCTGGTTACCCCGATTATGTCAGATCTGTTCGAGAAACTTGAGGGCATGAGTTACGATCTGATTATAGCCAATCCTCCGTATGTGGATGAGGTTGATTTGAACAACATGCCGGAGGAATATCTGCATGAACCGCGTCTTGCCCTTGAATCTGGGGAGGACGGCCTGGATCTTACCATCAGAATTCTCCGTGAGGCTCCGAAATACATGAAAGAGGGAGCCTGGCTGATCTGCGAGGTCGGCAACAGTATGGTGAACCTTACAGCCCGTTATCCGGATTACAGTTTCAGATTCATCGAGTTTAAAAACGGCGGCAACGGCGTGTTTGCTGCAACCAGGGAAGAACTTCTCAGTTATCAGTTTTAAGGATTATATTTAAATGTCAGGAAATACAATAGGATCTGTTTTCAGAGTAACAACCTGCGGCGAGAGTCACGGGATCGGTCTGATGGCGATAGTGGACGGCGTACCGCCGGGAATGGAACTGTCAGAGGCGGATCTGCAGCCGGATCTGGATCGTCGCAAACCGGGCCGCAACCAGTTTACCACCCCCCGCAAGGAGGATGATCTGGTAAAGATTATATCCGGTGTCTTTGAAGGCAGAACCACCGGAACCTCCATCGGGCTTATGATCGAAAACACCCAGCAGCGTTCCCAGGATTATTCCGAGATCATGAATAAATTCAGACCGGGTCATGCTGACTACACCTATTTTGAAAAATACGGGATCAGAGACTACCGCGGCGGCGGAAGATCTTCTGCCCGTGAAACTGCGGTAAGAGTAGCCGCCGGAGCCATAGCCAAAAAATATCTGCGCGAAAGATACAATATTTCGATCCGCGGTTATCTGTCCCAGATCGGCGGGGTTAAGGCAGAAAAGATCGAACTGTCCCAGGTTGAGAACAATCCGTTCTTCTTTGCAGATCCGGATAAACTGGCCGAGGTTGAGGAACTGATGAGAAATCTTAAAAAAGAGGGTGATTCTATCGGTGCCAGGGTTGAGGTGGTCGCCTCCGGAGTTCCTGCAGGTCTCGGAGAGCCGGTTTTTGACCGTCTTGACGCAGATCTGGCGTATGCCATGATGGGCATCAATGCCGTAAAGGGGGTTGAAATCGGAGCCGGTTTTGATGTGGTTGAGCAGAAAGGCTCTGAACACCGGGATCTTATTTCTGCAACCGGATTCAGCAGCAACCGTGCCGGAGGTATTCTCGGCGGGATCAGTACCGGTCAGAATATCGTGATCGCAATGGCTCTCAAGCCTACTTCAAGTATTCTGATCCCCGGCCGGACTATCGACAGGGATGGCAATGAAACCGAAATTGTTACCAGAGGCAGACACGATCCGTGTGTGGGGATCCGTGCAGTTCCGATTGCCGAGGCAATGTGCGCCATTGTACTGATGGATCATGTCCTGAGAGATCGGGCACAGAACGCTGATGTTCAGCGCAGAAGTCTTTTTAACTTATAACCGGATCCGCTGAAAACGGTTATACGGCCGTGGTTGTTATTGCAACTGCGGTTTTCTTTTTGGTGTTATGTTTATATTTTGTTTAGGCTGTGCTGATTACAACGAAAATTGTCTGTTAAATTGGCTTAATTGAATATATTGTGAACGTTGAGGTGGTGTTCAGCTTATAAACTAGTACCATATAGTTATGAATATTTTTTATTTCAAGGTTTTAAGCAATGAAAAAGAATAAACAAGTTGAATTAGAACAAACCCCTGCCGTTGCCAATAAGATAATGAATTTTCAAGGATTAGTTAGCAAATCTTTCGTTTTTACTACTATCGCTTTATTGTTGTTTATGGCTGTTTTAGGTCTTGGTAAAGTAATGCCTGGGCGAATAGTATTGTTGAATGTCTGCTGCCTTCTGATTATTCAACTGATTTCTTTCTGCCGTAACAGATTTATTGGAGGAATGTACATAATATTGACTGTAATAGCTGTCAATATTCCTGCGTTTCTGATACAGAAAAATTCTTTGAAGAGTGTTGCTTATGATCATATGCCAAACTACCTTCAGCAGTCATCTTTTTTTATAGGAACTTTCTTGATATTTTTTGTTTCAGTAAATGTTTTGTGCTGGATAAACAGTAAAATCAAGAATAGACTCCTAAAATTTTTTTTCAAAAGTTCAAGTTTTCTGTTTTTGTTGACCCCATGTTTATTTTCGTTCTGTTATCTTTCTAACTGGGCATTAAATAATCCTCCTATTGATAGTGATGCAATTTTAGCTGTATATCAGACTAATCATGCAGAAGCTTGGGAATATTTTGTTTCATACGTCAACTACTATCGTCTTGCTGCGGTTATCTTTCTTGTTTTGTTAGAAATGGTTCTTGCTTACAAAACTGTTGCAAGTGGTTTTATTTTCAGTTCAAAGAATAATTACTTCAAGGTACTTGCAGTATCAATGATTATCGGTGTTTTCTCGTTGTGCAAGTACCATGTCAACATGGTAACAGAACCGTTTTATCGGGCTAACTACGCTTTAAGTGAGTTTTCTGCTTTTGAGAAATCATCTAATGAACGGGCAACATTAGCTTCAAAAATTCAACATCAAGAAAACAAAGGATTTAAAGGAACGTATGTAGTAGTCATTGGTGAAAGTCTAACACGTAATCATATGTCAGTATACGGATATCAACTGCGCACCACTCCATGGCAGGATTCGATTAAAGAATTACGGAATTCTGTTTTTCTTAATAACGCATTTTCAAATCATACTCACACCGTTCAGGTTCTTTCGTTTGCTTTAACTCAGAAGAATCAATATCAAAACAGAAACATGGAATTGAGCAGTGCTTTATCTATCATTGATATTGCCCGTTATGCTGCCGATTTTAACGTGATTTGGTTGTCTAATCAGTCAAAGCTTGGTGTAAGTGAAACTCCTATAACTACGATTGCCAGCAATTCCAACCATCAATATTGGCTGAATAATGATGAAAACAATTATGACGAAGTAATTCTGAAACAACTAACTGAGCTTGAGCTTTCTGATAACAATCTGATATTTATCCATTTGATGGGCTGTCATTCTAAATATAACGTTAGGTATCCTAAGAGTTATGCTCTTTTCAGTAATTCTAATGATAGTATTAATTCTTACAATAATGCGGTTTTGTACAACGATAACATTTTGCAACAGATTTATGACAAAGTTAAATTTATGCCAAATTTTAAGGCTTTGCTATATTTGTCTGATCATGGAGAGGATGTTGAAAGAGATTTAGGGCATAATTCGGCTAATTTTACTTGGGATATGACGAAAATTCCATTTTGGGTATTGTTTTCAGACGAATACCTCAAAGAACATCCTCTGATTGTTGAAACTCTGAATTCTCACAGAAATTCTCCTTTTACAAATGATCTTCTGTTTGATACATTACTTGGATTGATGGGTATAACCGGTGTTGAGCAGTATATTCCCAAGAATGATCTTGCATCTGAACAGTACAGTTATACAACAGAAGAACTAGTCACTCTTCACGGGACGGAATCCATGCGTTTTATGTCGATTAAATAAAACAAAAACAGATATTTTGAATTTTCCGTAGCCGGAAGTTGGCAATATCTCTTTGTTGCGATGACTGCTCAAAAAATGTGAACGTGCTCTAAATTCCGTATAATTTTGTAGCAGAAACGATATCTATACACATTGTATGCGGTTGAATCTGTTGCTACTATACTGTTAAGTTTTCAATAAAAAATGGAGTTTAGGATATGTCTCTGATCAATAAAGAAGTGGAAGATTTTGCAGTTCAGGCCTTTGTTAACGGTGAATTCAAAAAAATAACCAAAGCCGATATTATGGGCAAATGGACGGTATTTTTCTTCTATCCTGCCGATTTTACTTTCGTTTGTCCTACCGAACTGGAAGATCTGCAGAACAAGATGGAGGATTTCAACCGGATCGGCTGTCAGATTTTCAGTGTTTCAACCGATTCACACTTTGTTCACAAGGCATGGCATGATCATTCCGACCGTATTAAAAAGATTACCTATCCGATGCTGGCCGATCCGACCGGTAAACTCAGCCGTGCCTTCGACGTTATGATTGAGGACGACGGAATGGCTGAAAGAGGAACCTTTGTGGTTAATCCGGACGGAAAGATTGTGGCTTATGAGGTTAACAGCGGCAATGTAGGCAGAAACGCAGATGAACTTTTCAGAAAAATCCAGGCGCTGCAGTTTGTAAGAGAGCACGGAGATGAAGTATGTCCTGCAAAATGGCAGCCGGGCGCTGAAACTCTCAAGCCTAGTCTCGATCTGGTAGGTCTGCTGTAGCAGCCGGCTTTCTTTTCCTTCACATTGCACTGCGGCTGCGAAGCGGCCGCATTTCCCGCATTCAGAGATCATTTATTTAAGGTTTAAAAAATGTATGATTTAGTGATAATCGGCTCCGGTCCCGCCGGTCTGACTGCCGCGATCTATATGGCCAGAGCACGTTACAGAGTTCTGGTGGTTGAAAAGGAGAATACCGGAGGTCAGATTACCATTACCTCCGAAGTGGTGAACTATCCAGGCATTCTGAGCGTTTCCGGAAAGGAGCTTACCGCCACCATGAAAATCCAGGCCGACAGTTTCGGTGCCGAATTTGCCAAAGATCAGATTACCGGCATTCAGAAGCAGGAGGACGGAACTTTTATTGTAAAGGGAACCAGACAGGAATACCGTACGCTTGCCGTGGTGATTGCCACCGGTGCCCACCCGCGCAGGATCGGATTTACCGGAGAGGATGAGTTCCGCGGCCGCGGGGTTGCGTACTGTGCGACCTGTGACGGTGAGTTTTTTACCGGTAAAGATGTATTTGTGATCGGCGGAGGATTCGCCGCGGTGGAGGAGTCCATCTTCCTTACCAGATATGCAAAATCGGTGACCATCAATGTCAGAAAGGCTAGATTCTCCTGTGCCCAGTCGGTGGTGGATGAACTGAAAAAACACGATAAAATAAAGGTTAATTTCAATACCGAGGTGGTTGAGGTATCAGGCAGCGGGGTGCTGCAGAAGGTGGTGCTTAAAAACAACCAGACCGGTGATGTGACAGAGCATACCGCACCGAAGGGCGACATGCTCGGCGTCTTTGTTTTTGCCGGCTATGAACCTGAAACCGGATGGATCAGTGATTCCGGCTGCGGCGTGGAACTTGATGAATCAGGATATATTGTAACCGACGCGAACAGAAAGACCACGGTGGACGGAATCTATGCCGCCGGTGATGTGTGCATCAAGAATCTGCGTCAGGTGGTGACAGCAGTCTCTGACGGTGCGGTTGCCGCAACCGAGGCGGAGAAACACGCGGCGGCCATGCATGAGAAACTGGGGCTTCCTCAGTTTGAGGTAAGGGCGGTGAACCGGCCGGCTGCAGCGCCGGTGGAGGCTCCGAAGGAGGAGAAAGCCTCCGCGGAGCAGGGCGGATCCTTTATAACCGATCAGATCAGAGCCCAGCTGGTACCGCTGTTTGACAAGTTTTCATCGACTGTTACCATCAAGGGTGAAATCAACCGTACCTCTTTCGGCAGGGAAATCGCATCCTTCATCGGTGAATTCAAGGGAATGTCGCCGAATGTTCTGACCAGAATCGAGGAGATAGCCACGGATTCCGACAGTTCGAATGTACCGGTGATTAAAATCCTGAACAGTGCAGGGGAGGAGACCGGGCTGGAGTTTCATGCGGTTCCTGGAGGTCATGAATTCAACTCCTTCATTATCGGTCTGTACAATGTGGCCGGTCCGGGACAGAAAATTGATGATGAGGATCTTGCCGGGATCTCAAAAATTATTTCGGAGAAAAACGTCAGGATCTTTGTTTCACTGTCGTGCACCATGTGTCCGGAAACTGTTATGTCGGCTCAGAAAATTGCCACCATGTCCAACCGGGTTTCTGTAAAGGTATATGATCTGCAGCATTTTCCTGAGCTTAAAGAGAAATATCAGATTATGAGTGTTCCATGCATTGTGATAAATGATGAATCTCCGCAGTTCGGCAAGAAGAATATCAGCCAGTTCCTGGATCTGCTGACCAAGTAGAGGCTGAATTATTTCCTTCCATATCAGGGAGACTGAATGGTTCAGTCTCCCTTTTTCTTGTTTTTATGATCTTGATCAATCAGTAAATTCAATAATTGATAACACAGTTAGTTCGAGATCGCGGCGTGAGCTAGTTCAAACTTTAATTTTTTTAAACCTTAAATTATTTTTCAGAACGGAATTCTACAGTGCATAAATCCCATTAGACTGGTTTAGCGACATATTATCCATTTAAGAAGCGGTTTGAAGACTATTCAGGGTGAGCAAAACCTGTAAACTACAGTTGGTTTACTTTCCCTGTATACTCAATGACTTGTAAAGGATTACAGTCCGTTTTTATGAACTCTTCTTGCTAATCTTCTTTTTGAGGAAATTAGCCAGTCCGCAGTTATCGTCTTTCAGCAGATGCAGATTGTAGCTACTACCCCTATCCGTTTCTTTCGGAGGTTCAGGAGTTTTCATGAATTTGTATTTTCTAGATAATTCATGATTTACAAGTTTCTTAGGATCATTTGCAAAAAAACATTCCGCCAGCAGCATGCTGAAATTTATGTCCAAACACATCATCTGAAGATTTGAAGTTGTAGCAACTCCTTTGTATCGCATCTCCTCGTTGTTATATGCATTTTTTGCAAAGTTGAATACCGACATTATCAGTTTACTCATGATGGTTGAGCAGTAGGCGGCATCCTCTTCTTCGTATCTATCTCCGTCCTGATCGAAAGCTCTGTCAAGGTGGTAATGATTGGTCTCCACGCACCAGCGTTTTAAACTAATCTGAATCATTTCCTGGGATTCGTTCGGATATAAGTCGAGATCAAGAGGTATAGAACTGATATATACACGGAATGATGTTTTTGTTTCGCCTATAGTTAGATCATTGGTAGTGGTATGGATGAAAGCAATAGACTGAATTGATTTCCATTTATCACGTAAATCAGAACTGATACAGTCGTCAGCTTTGAGAACAACAATTGATTTCTCAAAGTGCTTACCGCCAGAAACATAGGAATACGAACCGGTTGCAGCATTTTCTCCTAATTTGTAAAGTTTATTTCCTTTGCTGTATTCGTTGTATGCATCAATACATTCCTCGTAAAGATGAGGCTGATTACTTTTGAGACTGACAAAAACATCAGCACCGCGGGCAACTACAGAATCTATAAGTGAAGAAGTTGTATTGATAGCGTCCCAGGTGAGGATGGAGCCTTCAATGTTAATCGATTCAGACAGTTCCAGTATTGCTGTTTTTTCCTGATTCTTTTTGTGATGGATCACCTGTCCCAAAGTCATTCCAGTGTTATAACTTACAATGGAGGTAATCTGAAAAGCTGTTTGTCTTTCATCATTAGGCAAACGTCTTGCGGTCGCCTTCATTTCCTGCCCGTCACAACCGAGGACATCCCGCATCGCCAAAGATTGTTGTGCGATATTGGTATGTGCAGCAGAAATTGCATTCTGCTTTACCTTGATCTTATTGTAGAGTTCACCGAAAATGGCAGTCATATTTTCCTGCATAACATTCGCAGCAATCAAATTACGCGCTCTTGTGATAGTTGAGGTGCTTGGTATACAACCATAAAGCTCAGGAAAAAATTTCTCGAGGTGTTGCTTGTTGAATTTCCAAAAATTAAAGATATCATCTTTGGTTTTGCACCCGGCCAAAGATGCTAGAAATATCAAAGTAAAAAGAACTTCGTACGGATAAACTATACAGTCAAGATCACGTGGGTCGTGAGCTGAAAAAACTTTTTTAACTTCGCGATAGGTTAGATTTCTGATTTTTTCCAAGGCTTTTGCACAGACCAATATCAATGTTGCAGCAATTGCGCAGGGTTCATCCGAACGTTCCATTTCCGCTGTAATTATTGCCAGCAAGGTTAAGAATGCAATCAAGGCATGTCACCAGAGTTTCTTCAATTCAACCCAGTATGTTGATTTGATTCTGGTTGGACTTGGCGGCGTAGGCGGTGCATTACTGAATCAGATTATCAGACAGCAGCCGATTTTAAAGAAACAGGGTATAGGTTTAAGAGTGGTTGGTCTGGCAAATTCCAAAAAAATGTATATCAACTGTGACGGAATTGATCTTCAGAACTGGAAGGCCGAACTTGATAATTCCGATTTGAAGTTTGATTTTGCTCAGATTCAGCAGAAGGTTAAAGAATCATTCCTGATTAATCCTGCAATTGTTGACTGTACATCAAATCCTGATATCGCCGCGCAGTATGTGGATTTCCTAAATGCCGGATTCCACGTAATCACTCCGAACAAGAAAGCCAATACCGGCACTATGGATTATTACCGTCTGCTGCGCAAGGATGCATTGAAGACACGACGCAAATTCCTGTATGAAACCAATGTGGGCGCAGGTCTTCCTGTAATTGAAAATCTGCAGAATCTGATTAAGGCCGGTGACAAGTTGGTGGCGTTCAGCGGCATTCTTTCCGGTTCATTGTCTTTCATTTTCGGCAAACTGGACGAGGGTTTAAGTTTTTCACAGGCCACTTTGACCGCCAAGGAAAAGGGTTTCACCGAACCTGATCCGCGCGATGATTTAAACGGTATGGATGTGGCACG
>JAEEGK010004529.1_pt1 | contig 34023 bp, 32 predicted proteins | sample 8958771 | NCBI WGS metagenome assembly JAEEGK01 (sample SAMN16246547, study PRJNA631951) | gut metagenome | biome: gut microbiome; feature: rumen; material: SC-attached | host: Bos | place: Iran: Karaj | collected 2018-10 | reverse complement strand
CTGGATATTTAGCACGGGCATCAAGTATAGCTTGTGCTGTCTGCGCTATCTTTGCCTTTTGTTCATCTGTTGGATTGGGCCAAGGGAAGTTGTTGTAAACAATATCCTTTGAGTAGCGATAATCGCTCTTTAGGCGACCACATACTGCTCGCATCCATGCCATGTGGATATTGCTTTCAAGTATACCAAAATGGTAAAGAGTCGCATCGGGAATGATCAGCACAAGGTTTGTAGGGATTGTCTCAGCTGTAAGGAATCCCATTGGTATATAACGGCGACGCTCAGATGATACGCTGGGGACTATGATATATGTTTCAGGATTGTTAGTTTCACGAAAAAGGTGTGGCGTGTCTGCAAGTTTCTGACGTCCAGCATCAGGCGATGCTAAACGATCTTGACGACACTGAGCTATTCGCTCCATTACATGAGGCATTTTACGTAGTTCCTTAGGCGAAACATTTTTAAGCCAAAGGCAATAGCGCTCTTTCTTATTTATAAACTCTGCCGACCCAAGCAATTTTTTAATATACGGTTTAGCAGTTGGCTCTCGTTTAATAAAATTATCGTAATCTTCAGACTCAATTATTAGATGCCCTCCATCTGCAGGTCGGTTACCTGTTGTCATTAAAGGAATATCTGAAATTGGTTCCTTTCTGCTTTCAACGAATACATCTGGTGCATCAATTAGATATGCATTGATGTTCTCAACTTCGTTTACTTTGCCATTTTCATAAATACACTTGGGAACATCGACTTTACTAAATCCTATAATAACGCAATGGACATGAGCCTTCTGAGAAGCCTCACTATCCCAACGGAATGTGCGATAAGCAAAATCAATATGGATGCCAAACAGGTCTTTAAGCGGCTTCCATATAGCAGCCACTTGTTCACCTTGTGTGATACTGTTTGTTGACACTAGGGCGGTGCGGGTGTCGGAATCCCTGTTCATTAATTGCGCAGCCTTATAATACCAACCAGCCACATAGTCTATCTTACCAGCCGTTTTAAATGATTTTCCATTTCTGTCGACAAACAATCTCAAAATATCATCTTTCTGTTCATCATTTTGCAAAGAATATCCCACAAACGGAGGATTACCCATGATGAAATCATAATGAACCTGATATCGTTGTATACTGGGTTTTACTTCACCATCAAAATGACTCGTCACAACATTTACTTCATCATATTCCACGACCGATTCACTGGCAATCATTGATTCTGGTTCTACGATTAAGTGAACATTCTTAGCATGAATGACGGGAATGTTCGATGGTTTCTCTATGACGTCCCAATCCATCCTCAAAGCGTTCCCTTCCCGAATATTCGTATATGACTTTAAAGGTAGGAAATCGATATCTTGTTTGATGATACGCTCTGTCTCTGCCAACATCTGTGCCTCACTGATCCAAAGGGCAGTAGTGGCTACAGTGACAGCGAAATCGTTGATCTCGATACCATAGAATTGCTGGATGCTGACCTTGATGGGATTCTTGAATTCTCCCATCATCGTCTGACCATGATAACGCTCACGGATGACCTCGTTCTCCAAGCGACGTAATGAAAGGTAAGTTTCTGTGAGGAAGTTACCTGAGCCACAAGCAGGGTCGAGGAATGTCAAAGAAGCCAGTTTGTCTTGATAAGCATCGAATTTCTTCTGGCGTTGACGCTCTACCTTATCCTCCAAGATAGTATCGAGCTCACTGCGTAAGTCATTGAGGAAAAGTGGGTCGATGACTTTGTGGATATTCTCTATCGAGGTATAGTGCATGCCACCACTACGACGTGTCTCCGGATTCAGTGTGCTTTCAAACACTGCTCCAAAGATGGTTGGTGATATCTCGCTCCAGTCAAAGTCAAGGCTGGCATTCAGAAGCAGAGTCTGTCTTAGCTCATCTGTAAATTGAGGTATCTCTATATCCTCTTCGAAAAGCCCACCATTGGTATAAGGGAAGGCTTTCAGATCGTCTTTCAAATAGCGGCTTCGCTGGTCTGTTGGGGTCTTCAACACCTCAAAAAGCCGAATCAACGCATTACGCATGTCTTCCACATCATAATGCACCAGATAGTCATGAAACTGGTCGTGATTGAAGACGCCAGCATCCTCAGCATAAAGACAGAATACTATGCGGACACAAAGGATATTCAACCATCGAAGAGCCTCTGGGGAGTTGTCGTCGTATTGTTTTAACAACGCCTCGTATATCTTGACGACAATCTCACCTGCCTGCATCGACACTTTCATTTCCTTACGCAGATGCTCATTCTTAGCATCTACAAGGAATTGCAATCGATAGTATTCCTTTCCTAGATTCTCCAACAGGATCTGCTCTGGCTCACGATGCGGCTGTTCCATGTCATAAACAAGGAACTCGGCAAAGTTACATGTTACAATCCATCGGGGTCGCTCAGAGTATGGAAGTTCTGCCGAATAGCGTTTGGCTTGCTGGAAAGGGGTCTTCAGTGAACCGTCGCTTTGTCGGATAGGTGCACGCAAATCCTTACCCAGAGATTTCTGTTCAATGAGCACTTTCGTGGAGGGGATATGTCCATCGATGAAGTTTGTCTTGTCAACCTTCACTTGTTCCTCATAACGGATAAAGGTACTGGGGTTCTCTACTCCATATACCTCAGTCAGTAGCTCCGTCCAAAAGACTTGTGAGTCACCCTTTTCATATCCCCTGCCCTTCCATCGTTCTACAAACTCAGTAGCGGCAGCTGCCATTTGTTTATCTGTCTTCATCTGTGTAGTAATATTTTTGCAAAGATACAAAAAAAATTACATCGTTCCTCTTTGTTCCACATTATTTATTTAAAACAAGTCCCCTTCCACCATCTGATGCTCTTTCGTGAAGCGGATGGTGGTCCTGGGGGGATCATGTGGGGCTTCACATTTGGTGACAGGATCCTTAGAGGAATCATCGAACTTGGTGGTGACTTTCTCTGCAAGGTTGAAGAGCTTGGTCAGGAAGCGATCTACTATCTTATTCATCGTGTCATTGTTTTAGGGTTTTACTTTTCGACTGCAAAATTAATGAGAGGATGTCCCAAAAGTCAGGACACCCTCTGATTATTTTCATTAAAAAAATGCTCACAGGGGTCATCCCCTTGTGAGTAAGGAAGTGCGGACGAAGAAATATTGCATCCAGATTGTAAAATGCCAAAGAGGATTGTTCCATTTTGTTCCTTTTTGATTTTTTCGCTTTTTTACTTGCATATTCCTTATATAATTCGTAAATTTGCAGCGACAAGTGCCGAAAAGTGTTACAAACGTACACAAATCGGCAGTAAAAAGTGTTTGTATGGATATAAGAAGAGACATTATTGCAGACTTTAAACAGTGGAAAGATTGTCCACAGCGTAAGCCTATTCTGTTACAAGGTGCTCGTCAGATAGGGAAAACCTGGGTGATGGAAGCTTTCGGCAAGGAGTGCTTTGAACAATATGCCAGATTCGATTTCGACCGACAGCCAGAACTGAAATCTGTCTTTCAAGTTTCAAAAAGTCCTGAGCGCATTATCAAGGAACTGGCCCTGTATTGTGATGTTCCATTGATAGCAGGGAAGACATTGCTTATTTTTGACGAGATTCAGGAGTGTGAGGAGGCTCTGAATAGTCTCAAATATTTCTGTGAGGAAGCTCCGCAATATCATATCATTGCTGCGGGTTCATTGCTTGGGGTGGCTGTCAAAAGGCGCAGGATGACTGTTCCCGTAGGCAAGGTTCGGGTAATGAGAATGTATCCTGTCTCGTTCCGTGAATTTCTGCGCGTCAGTGATGAACAGACATTTGAATATGTGGAGGGAATAGAATCGCCCACCCATCTCCCTGAGATTATATTGAACAAACTGAAATTGGAATATCGCCGTTACATGATATGCGGAGGAATGCCTGAAGCTGTTGTTGCCATGCTCAACAATCAAGGAATGCAATCTGTGGACGATGTCCTACAAGGCATTTTGGATTTGTACGAACTCGATTTTGCCAAGTATGCGGAACCACGTGAAATTCCACGTATTCGTGCCATCTGGCACTCCTTGCCTTCACAGTTGGGTAAAGAGAACCGTAAGTTCATATTCAAGGTTATCAAGACGGGGGCTCGCTCCAAAGATTATGAGGATTCGTTGCTATGGTTAGAAGATGCAGGCATGATTTATCGCATCAACAACGTTTCCAAGCCAGGCATGCCGTTGAAGGCCTATGAAGAGCCAGATGCCTTTAAGGTATATGCCTGCGATTGTGGCCTGTTGCGTCAGCTTGCTCATCTGCCTGCCAGTACCATCATGGATTCGAGTTCCAACTATACAGAATTCAAGGGCGCTATGGCAGAGAATGCTGTGTTGCAATCGCTAATGCCGATGATGAACAATCAAATGCCAAATTATTGGTCGCCTGATAGCAAAGCAGAATTGGAACTGCTGATTCAGTGGAAGGACGAGATTATTCCTATTGAGGTGAAAGCCGAAAACTGCATCAGCGGGAGGAGCCTGAGTGTGTATAACGACAAATATCATCCTCTGCACCGCATCCGCTTCTCTTTCCTTAATCTACAGTTAAACAGTGGGTTGCTCAGTTGTCCATCACCTTTGGCTGAGTGGTTCTGGAAATGGATTTAAAATGACATAATTGTGACGCAGGGACAGGTCTGAAGTGAACGCCAAAGGATTCGGAGGAAAAATGCTATTTATTTGTTGTATCTTTTAAGATTCTCAGTTATCAATTGCCGCATTCTCTCTCGCAGCTCAAGAGGTTCAAGCACCTCAATGCCATCACCATGCGAGAGTAATTGTCCCAGGAAATCGGCAGTAGGACGGAGATCAAAAGCGAAGTCTGTATAGTCGGCAGTAGATACTATCTCACACTGAGAACGATGCAAGGGAAGTGTGCGCAGGTAGTTTGGAGTCTTGCCATGGGCACGGATAACAATATGAGCCATGGGGGTACCGTCAGTCAATACTCCATAGTACTCTGAGAAATAGTCCTGAGGCGAGAAGTCATCAGGCATCTTAAAATCCTCGTCAGTGAGTTCCACCTGGCTTGTGCGGTCGAGCGCATAGATACGCATCTGGTCATCCTCCGTCCTTGCCAGCAGATACCAACGTTGATGAAACAGTTTCAAGGCATAAGGACAAATCGTCTTCTCATAACCTGCAGCCCCGAATTTCTGATAGTCTATACGAAGTCGTCGTCCACTACGGATAGCCTGGATGATGGTCTCAAGGAACTCAACACCAGCCGGCACATTCTCCAATACCACCCGTTCCTTCACTGCAGCACTGTCAGCCAGTACACCATGCACTGTCAGAGTGGAGAACAACCACCGTTCGATGCTGTCATCGTTCAGGATTTCTGGATTACTGATATAATATCGATATGTCTTAGGCTCACAGTCGATGATGATACCAAACATATCGAGGATGGCATCACGATGACGATTAAACGAGGAGCGTTGCAAGACATTACCGTCTGCCACCTCGTCATCCTGCCATTTCCGGTTCAGTTCCTCAAAGGTCAGATGCTTGTGAGCCCTGAGTGTATTGATGATCCAGATGTACTGGTGGAATATCTGAGCAGGTTTCATAACCTCACCATAAAACTAATCAACGAATGACTCCTGCTTTCTGGAGGATACCGATAACAGTATCTGCCGTCTCACGGTTTTTCTTGTCTATAGCCTGATAGTCGGCAAGTTGCCGGGGATGGTTCGTCAGGAGTTGCTGAACGATGGCAGCAGTCACCCTGACCATACGGAGCTCCTCACGCTTCGAATCCCATACGGCAAGATAACATACAAGATTCTCCAGATGAGACAAGCTGCCGAACATTTTCTTGGAGACAGGAATACCATTGTCACCATTGGCGATACTGAAACGGGAAGGGGCTACATCCTGACGAGCAAACAACAGTTTGTCTCCGATGCGCCAGGCACGGACATAGACATCCCCAAATGTATTGAATGGACGAAGATTGAGGTAAAGGGAGTCCTGACTCTCCAAAACACAAGCCTTCTTTCGCAAGAGATAATTCATTTTCTTGTTGTCTGTCTTTACCTCCATAGCAAGGGCGTCTTCTTTAGAGGCTGACGACAACTCCACCCTACCTTCAGTCTCCTGCCACTGACCGTCGAGGAAATCCTGCCAGGAGAGGCAGTATCTGTTCTGCGAGAAAGCAGAGAAATGTAATAATGTAAAAAAGAAAAGAAGGAAGAACCTACGCATAGTCATTGTTTTTGATATTTCTTGATGATACTATAGGCAGTATAAAGTCCCAGTTCCCCTGCTTTCGAGAGGTCACTGATACCCTCTGCCTGTTGCTTATTGGCAATACGTGCCAGTCCCCGATTGTAATATGCCTCCGCCAGATTACCGTCAAGGGAGATGGCATGGGAATAATCCTCGATGGCATGCGCAAAATCATTACGCTGCACATATACATTACCGCGATTATAATAGAGGTATGCACTCTCGCTATAGCGGATAGCCTCCGTCAAGTCTGAGAGCACATTAGCAGTCTTCATCCGCACATCCGTTCCTTGCGAGGCATTGAAAGCATTGAGCTTCGACTGACAAGCGGCACGCTGCCAATAGGCAAGAGAAGACACAGAATCAATCTGCAGGTAAGATGACAGGTCTTCGATGGCAGCATCGAAATTCTGGATGACACTATAGGCAAGGGCACGTTTAAACAACAATGAGGCAGCACGTCGTACCTGACGCTCCTGGTCAATCTGTCGTGACAACGTATCAATATAGGCAAAATACTTCTTCGTATCCTGTTCCCCCAAGGCAGGGTGATTGTTGACAATATGCAACGGGCGCTGTCGTCCCTCCTTGGCATTATAAGCCTCCACCTGTCGGTCGAAAGCGATATACTGTTTCACCTGACTCTGTTCAAGCTCATAAGAGAGGGCATACATCGGGAGATAGTCAAGAGCCACCTTACGGTTCTGCACCCTACCCCGATACTCACTCTGGTACTCATGCTCCATCTCCTGTTCGTCTGCCACAGCAAGCTGGTTGTATTTCTCGATATCCAGATCACTACGCTTACGCATCTGTTCCTTAGAGAGTCGTGGTTGTCTTCCCAGGTAGCGTTTATCCATCTGTGCTTTCAGGATACGGAACTCATCCGCCTCAGCCTGTTTTGTCATTCCGATACGACGGTAACAAGAGGCACGGTGCTGTAGTCCGAACCAGAAATTAGGGAATTCCTCGATAACCTTTGTATAGTCACGGATGGCACCACGCAGGTTTCCTGTGTTCTCCAAAAGCAAAGCACGGTTAAAGAGTGCCATGAGGTTATTAGGCTCTAGGTTCAGTACGAAGTCGAAATCGAGGATGGCACGGTTGTCATCTCCCACCTGTGCACGAAGCAGTCCACGGTTATAGTGTCCAAGGAAATTATTAGGATCGAGATCGAGAGCCGTATCATAGTCTGCCATCGTCCCGCGCAGGTTATTCTGATTAAATCGGGCGAGGGCACGGTTGATATAGTTCGTAGCCTGTTTGGGTTGCAGATGAATTGCTTTGGAGAGATACTCCTCACTCTCCTTCCATTCCTTACGTGAGAGACTGATGACAGCACGCTGGCTCCACAGATTTCCGTCATAAGGATCCACCTCCAGGCTCTTGTCGAGTGCCGCAATAGCTTTTGTGGTGTCTTTCTGCAATATATATACCTCAGCCTGCATGGCGTAAGCGGGTGCATGCTTACTCCATCGTGTCAGGATGGTATCGAGTTGAAGAAGTGCGGTGTCATAGTCTTTCTCATTGATATGACAGAGCACTCGGTTATGCCAAAGACTCTGATTCTCCGGGTCATAGCGTAATGCCTGGTTATAATCTCTGATGGCATCGCTATATTTCTTCTGTTGGATACGGCAGAGTCCACGAAGCTCATACATCCCCACCACATAGGGATTACGCCTGATAGCCTCCGAACAGTCAGCCTCTGCTCCCGCGAAGTCGTCAAGGTAGTATTTCGCCACTCCACGATAGAACCACGGCTCATAAAGGTAGGGCTTGGCAGAGATAGCTTGGTTGAAATACTGGATGGAAAGGACATAATCCTCAAAATAAAGTGCCGACCGACCAATCATTACCAGACGGTCGGTCTTGAACTGTGCGTGGCACATCGACCATTGACCATTGAGCATTGACCATTGTAATGCCAACAATACGAGTATCCATCGTTTCCTGGAAAAAAAACTCATCTCCTATAAATCAGTGGTCAATAGTCAATGGAATAGTTAACGGATGGCTCCTTTCGTCTTATAACCACAACGATAGCGACCCTGAGTGAGCGCACGCAACTTACTCTTGATCAACTGTTTACGCAAAGGGGTAATACGATCCACAAAGACCTTTCCCTCCAAATGGTCAAACTCATGCTGCATCACACGGGTAAGGTATCCCTCCACCCACTCATCGTGAGGCTTCAGTTCCTCGTCAAGCCACTGAACACGAATACGAGTGGGACGTGTCACCTTTTCATGGATGGCTGGAAGCGACAGACATCCTTCCTCCAGTGACTCCGTCTTCGTATCGTCATACTCAATAATATGCGGGTTGATAAACACATGACGGAAACCTTTATACTCAGGCATGTCATCGCTGAGTACATCCAAGTCGATGACGACAACACGGATGGACTTGCCTATTTGCGGGGCAGCAAGTCCAATACCCTCACTCTCTGCCAACGTGTCCCACATATCCACAATCAACTGTTGCAGGTCAGGATAGTCAGCAGGAATATCCTCGGCTACCTTCCGGAGCACGGGATGACCATATATATAAATAGGTAAAACCACTTAATTAAATTAGGAATTAGAAATTAGAAATTAATGACTATCATCGTTTGGAGCGCATATAGTCCTGGAGGATAATCGTTGCACTGATCTCATCGACTAGTGCCTTATCCTGACGGGCTTTTTTCTTGAGTCCCCCGTCAATCATCGCCTGATGCGCCAGTACAGATGTGAAACGCTCATCATAGAACTCGATAGGAATCTGTGGCACTGCCTTCCGCCAACGGTTGACAAACTGCTGTACGCGCTGGAGGTTCTCACTAGGCTGACCATTGGGTTGACGAGGCTCGCCAATGACGACACGCTCCACTTCCTCACGGGCTATATATGCCTGCAGATATTCAAAGAGCTCAGAAGTAGCGACAGTCGCCAACCCTCCCGCTATCATCTGGAGAGGATCGGTGACTGCCAAACCCGTACGTTTCTTTCCGTAATCTATCGATAAGATTCTTGCCACGCCAGAGCCTTTCAGCCTTTAACGGGCATTATAAAGCAACCATGCACCAGCATACTTTGTCTGCAAGTCATTACGGCTGGCAGAAGCCTCTTCCTTCGTGTCAAAGGTAGTAGCCACTACACGATACATGTTACGCTCAACGTTCTTTACCACCTGTGCGTTATAGCCTGCGTTGTTCAGCTGCTGCTGCAGTCCCATAGCGTTAGCCTCAGACTGGAATGAGCCGACAACAACACTGAAGTTCTTCAGTCCGCTACCAGAAACCAAAGACACACGCTCCTGAGTCACTCTTACATTGTCTGTATTATCAACTACCTGGGTATTGTTAGCTGGCTTCTCCTGCAGGGGCACCACCACATTCGTCTCAGCCTGCTGAGTCTGAACGACTGCGGGCTGCTGTTGCTGGAGCTCCTCCTGCTGTTTTGCCTTCAGATATGCCTGCTTATAGGCACTCTCGCTTGATTTACAACTTGTGAAAGCCAATGCTGCGCACAAACCAGCGCAAACGACTACATACTTCTTCATGTTTCTTTACTTATTGTTTAAATTAGACGTTATTTCAAAATTCATGTGCGAAATTACAAAATATCGGGCAATTAAAGTAAAAATCGTGCATAAAGTTTGTTAAATAAGGAAATTCTAACTTATTTAACAAAAAATGTCACTCTTTTTGTCTGCTTTTCGAAAAAGATTGCATATATTTGCAGTATATTTCGTATTTCTCTAATTTAAAACAATAAGACTATGAAAGGTTTAGGTGTATTAGGCGCATTTTTCGGCGGAGCTATCGCCGGTGCAGTCATTGGTTTGCTGCTCGCTCCTGAAAAGGGAGAGGACACTCGTGAGAAGATTACAGATGCTGTCGACGACTTCATGAAGAAGCACAACATCAAGTTGAGTCGTAAGGATGTGAGCGACCTCGTAGAAGATATCGCGGAAGCAGCTCCTGAAGTAGACTAAATTATGTTATCAAGCGACAAGAACGTAGAGACCATCGCGCAACTGGCGGAGATTGTCAAACACTATCTGGGTATTCAGACGGAATACCTGAAATTGGATGTGGTTGATAAACTGGTGCGCCTGTTGACATTCGCAGCACTCGCCATCGTATTCCTTTTGATTATTATAGGAGTGGCGATGTTCTGTTCGTTTGCCCTCGCTTTCTGGCTTGCCTCCTACACGGGGACGGCTATTGCCTTCCTCGTGGTAGGAGTGCTTCATTTCCTCTTTATCCTCCTTGTCTTCTTTAAGCGCCATTCTTGGATTGAGAAGCCGTTGGTTCGTTTCTTTGCCAATCTCTTTTTAAATAACTGATCCGATGAAGTTGCCCGTACAGAATCCCAAGACAAACAACTACCAGTCGCTGGAGGACATTCAGGCTCGTAAGGACGAGTTATTGGAGCAGCTCCATACTGACAACACCCAATTCAGTTCGAAATGGAAACAGTTGTTTGTGTCCAAGGAAGACAACTCTAAGGCAGCATTCATTGGAGGTCTCCTTGCCAACGGTATCACCGTCATTGACTTTATCCTTACAGCAAGGAAACTTTACAAGAACTACGGGTTTATCTTCGGATTGGGAAAGAAGAAAAAGAAAAAATAAACAGTTACTTTGTCCATTCTACATTCAGGCGATGAAGCATAGTTGTGCTTTCACCGCATGAACCTGTATGCTGGATATGAATACCTCCAAAGGGATTATGGGCCACACGGGTTCTCAAATCCACCTGATGCGGCAAGTCTGACTCGGCAGGCTTAGGCGTCTGTGTCTCCACATGGGCAGAGAGTTGTCCGTCAGCATAGTTGACAGTAATGATACAGCCTGTACGGTAACAAGTGGAGGAGACAGGGTCAGTAAGGGGTGTGACAACACCATTCTCATAGGCAACCAACAGGAAATCTACCGCTTTGGCATACTTCACGGTACGGATGACACGAAGGCCATAGCCTGTCAATGTGTGCGTATCGAACTTCAGACAGATGTCCATATACTGTCCTGTGGCAGATCCGAAACCTTGACCTGCAGTCTTGGTGGGGTCTACCTGCAGTTCCATGGACATAGAATCATAGGTACGTTTGACGGGAGTATACATCAACCGCGCTCCGCGCTGGGCTTGTAGTAATCCCTTGCCGACAGCACCATTAAAACCCTCACCATACTCCCACATCGGTTTCTTTGTGTCAAAACTCCATATATAGTCAACAGTATCAAGGGGTTTATAACCGTCTACCGTCCAATAGCCTTCAATAACCTGCGGCTGCCATTGACAGGGGAAGTTTGAGAAATCAGTAGTCATAGAAGAGACTGGTGTCAGTTTTTGCATGATCTTTCCTTCCTCCATGACGAGAAAGCCATAATTGCTACGACTAGACTTGGGCTCTATACTGGCACTAATGGTATGACCATTATCTGCTGCCGTCAGCGGATAACTGCACTGCGGTTCACCATGGGTTGTACTGACTGGAATGCCATCTCGATACCAAGTAATACGTGACTCATCACGTCGTCCCTGTAAGTCAAGAGAATAGTCAAGATATGCTTTTTCCCGATCAACCCGTATCTTAGGTGCTTTCAGAAATACAGGAGGAGGCAATTGGGATGGGTTGACAGTTACCTGACACACAGCAACACCATCTGTAGTAACAGCTGTCACGGGAAAACTGACAGGTTCTTCAATGTCATCACAGGTAATACTCACCCATACAGAGTCACCTGTCATCTGACTCAACGTAACAATCGGATGGCTATGCCATACAACTTTGTTACCATTGCCTTTTACTGTAAGAAGGAGCGGCTCTCCACCTACCTGCATCTCGGCTTCATGACGATTGATGGCAAGATATGGCGGCTGTGTCATATTCATCTCCACGGAGTCCATCACGATAGTGTTTTCCCGCTGTCTGCTACCTATCAGATATGGTTTACCGTTGAGTGTGAAATTCTTCTGATAACAACGAAGCCAACGCTGCGGATAGGCTGTCCATCCTATGTAGATACTATCTGAGGGCGCATGGTAGCGGCAGTCGACGAGGGTCACAGGACCTCCCTGCTTACAGAAATACATCTCACGATTCTCTCCCATCACATTAAAATCACAGTCGACAAACATCGCACCACTTCCAAAAGTACTCCAGAAGGGTTTCTGTCCATAGAGGTCAATCTCACAATGTCGATAGAGGGCAGTACCATTCAACGCATCATCAGTACATTCGAAATGACAACTGTCATAGACACTCTCACGGGCACCGTTCAACGGATTCAGATTAAGACGACTGATAAAGCGTACGTTTTTAGCGTAAAGACTGCGTCCATGCACATAACCGACATGAGCCTGAGTAATAGCATCACTACGTCTCTTCCGACTGAGTGACGGATGACTGGGATAGTCCAGGTCTACATTGCAATAGTTACCCAAGGTCATGTTTTCCACTATCAGTTCCTCGACATGCATATCCATCATCGTGAAGTTCCCCACGGCTCCCTGCATCTGTCCTCGTTGTGATGCCAATATCACATCCTCAGGTTTCCTACCCAGTCCTATAAGGGTCAGTTTCTTACCATGAATGACGATACCGAACGGTTCACGCCCATCCTCCCCTTTCACCACTTCTGGTATATCCGGATTATCCACCCAGTAAACCCAAGGACGGATATAGAGTGTGGTCGTATCTTTGAGATGACAGACAGCCTCGCGAAAATCATTATATACGAACTGTCGTGCACGCACTTCTTCATCTGTCAATGAACCGTCGAGCAACAGGTGATGTTCATCGAGCGTCAATCCCCACAATGAGCTATGTAATGTCAGCAGTAGGAAAGTAAGAAGTAGTTTAGTCGTTGGTTTCATTATATCACTATGGTGGTTTATATCGAAATTATCTGTCCGTCGTATGCCATCTGGATATCAGGAGGCAAGGAGGCATTGACCTCCTCGTGTCGTCCAATGTCATGACTGCTATGAATCAACCAGGTCTGACGGGCACCAATCACCTTAGCGAAGTCGACAGCCTCAGACAGTGTCTGATGGGAGTGATGGGGCTTCTGGCGCAGGGCATTGACAATCAACGTGTCAACATCTCGCAGATAGTCCAGCTCTCCCCCGTCAATCGTCTTCATATCTGTGATATATGCCAAAGAGGGCTGAGGTAGAAGGTCAGAGGTAAGAGGTGAGATACGGAAGCCCAGGATAGGCAGGTCATGGTGCATCACCTCTATAGGCATAATGTCAAGGTCGCCAATCCGTAGGGGTTCATGCTTATGGATCTCATGGAGCTGAATGGCCGGTACGCCAGGATAGCGATGTTCCGCAAAACAATAAGGGAGCATCTGTAGGAGTCCTTCTCTGGCAATAGGGTCTGCATAGACATTGATCTCACCGAACTGACAATAGGGACGGATATCATCCATACCTCCCATATGGTCGTAATGGGCATGGGTAATCAGGATACCGTCTATCTTTCGGAAGGGCTGTGGCATCATCTGCTGACGGAAGTCCGGACCACAGTCTATCAGGATGCGTGTTGTTTCCGTCTCCACCAAAGCAGAGCAACGCAACCGCTTGTCATGTGGGTCCTTACTGGTACAGGTATAACACTGGCACCCGATTGTCGGCACGCCACACGATGTTCCCGTTCCTAAGAAAGTCAGTCTCATATAATATTCACTTCAGGGAAAATCTCTATGTCAAATTTCTCTTTGACATCACGCTGGATGACTTTACAAAGCTCTACAATCTCCTGACCTGTCGCTCCTCCTCGGTTCACCAACACCAATGCCTGCTTGTCATGGACACCTGCACGTCCCATAGACTTACCTTTCCAGCCACACTGGTCTATCATCCATCCTGCTGGGATTTTCTCATGGTCAGCATCAACAGTATAGTGAGGCATCCCCTCATACTGAGCGGCAAGTTGTTCATATTTCTCTTTGGCGACAATCGGATTCATAAAGAAACTACCAGCGTTCCCCATCACTTTCGGGTCCGGGAGCTTGGCTTGTCGGATATCGATAATCACCTGTCGGAGCTGTTGCGCAGTAGGCTGGGCAATACCCTTCCGTTCCAGTTCAGCACGGATATTACCATAGTCAAGATGTGGTTCGAAAGTGGTCTCCAGCTGATAGGTAACCTGCGTGATCAAATAACGATTCTTCCACTCTTTTTTGAAACGACTCTGTCTGTAGGAGTAGCCGCATTCCTCACAAGAGAACACACGAGTCTTACCTGTTGCGATCTCCACAGCCTCCACCTCAGTAATGAGGTCTTTCACCTCCACACCATAGGCTCCGATATTCTGAACGGCACTGGCGCCCACATCACCAGGAATCAGGGAAAGATTCTCCGCGCCATAGCACTGATGGTCGACACAAAAAGCCACTACGTCGTCCCATTCTTCTCCGCTACCGCATATAAGTCGAGAGCGGAGAGTGGGATGTTGAGAGATCCCTTTTATGGCAGAGTGGACCACGATACCATCATAGTCTTTTGTCAGCAACAGGTTACTGCCGCCACCTATTATAATATAAGGAAGAGAGGTCTCACGCAATATGGCAGCCACCTGTTGTGCCTCCTCCACAGTGGCATACTCTAAGAATCTGTGGCAACGGGCATCGATGCCAAAGGTGTTATGCTGCAATAAATGATAATCCTTGATATCTTTCACTTCACTTGACTCTTACGTTGTCATCTTCTCCAGTCTCCATTTCCCTCCCTCATGTTTGAAGGTCAGCTCCAATTCCAGTCCGTTGGCAATACCACGCAATACAAAAATCTTACGACCTGTTTCCTTTTGTGGTTCACCATACACAATATTGAAAATCATACCAGAAGGCAACTCTGGAGCGAAAGCCTCCCAAGTATCTGGTGTAATCACACCTTCCATCTGTGCGAAATCATCATCAGGATCAGGACCTACGAACTTCACACTCTCCATCAAGTGTTTCTGCTGATAATCCGGATCGGAGGCGAAATGCGCATAGAACTCCAGGAAAGAGGCATTACTTGACTCGCTCAATGGCATATGAATCACCTCCTGAAGCATCCATAACCCGTTCACCCGGTCGAAAACATATTGCTTGACGGTCTTTCCCTCCAGATATATCTTCTCCACAATGGCATGATTGATATCGGTAGCCTCCTTCACATACTCCATCTCTTTCTCACTGTTGAATAACAACGTGTATGAGTCTTGCTTCATGAAGAAATACTCCATCTGCCATTGTCCCTTTTTCGTATAGCTGACTTCCTCACCACGTTGTATTTTCAATGGGAATTTAATACGGGAGGACTGTAACTTGCGATTAGCCGCGAAATTAAAGATAAAATCATCGAAAAGCTCATCGGCAGCCTTGGGCATTGGTGTCTGCTCCGAAGCCACCTCCTCTTCCAAGGTCGAGGCTGTGGTATCTGCCTTCTGTATCGTGTCGGCAGTTGCCTCTTCATTGCTTCCGCTCTTTTGTCCCTGACAGGCGGAAAACAACAATACTGCTACCAAAAAGACAAACAAAAACTGTTTCATCTTGGACTTCGCACTAATATTCAACTCTCAAATTTGATGCAAAGGTACGAATAAGCGAGCAAAAATCCAAGAAATCTTGAGATTTTTCGAGCGCGAGTACCTTAGAATTCTTTCAAAGGTACAAATAATTCTTAATTATTAATTCCTAATTACTAATTTTTTCGTACCTTTGCACGCAAATTTTATTATAAAGCAAGATTATGATACTTGACAAGATAGAAGAACTGCTCAAAGAAGTGCAGCAGATGAGCGCTAAGAACGCAGAGGAAGTAGAACAACTCCGTCTGAAATATCTCAGTAAGAAAGGTGAGATCACAGCACTGATGAATGATTTCCGTGACGTTGCCGCTGACCAGAAGAAGACCGTTGGTATGAAGATCAACGAACTGAAGACGCTTGCGACAGAACGTATCAACCAGTTACGTGAGGAATGTCAGACACAGGAGAGCGAGGGAGATGCCATTGACTTGACACGCACTCCCTACCCCGTTAAGTTGGGTACCCGTCATCCACTGACCATCGTCACCAACGAGATTATCGACATTTTCTCCCGTATGGGCTTTGTCCTTGCTGACGGTCCTGAGGTGGAGGATGACCTCCATGTGTTCACGAAGATGAACTTCGCCGCTGACCATCCTGCACGTGATATGCAGGACACCTTCTTTGTCAGTCAGCATCCTAATGATGTGACCAAGAATATCCTGTTGCGCTCACACACCTCCAGTGTTCAGGCTCGTGTGATGGAGCACATGCATACGGAAGACGGCAAGCTCACAGCACCCATCCGTGTCATCTGCCCAGGACGTGTCTATCGTAACGAGGCTATCACAGCCCGTGCTCACTGCTTCTTCCATCAGGTAGAGGGTCTGTATATCGACAAGAATGTCAGCTTCACTGACCTGAAGCAAGTACTGCTCTCCTTTGCCCGTGAGATGTTCGGTGCTGACACGAAGATTCGTCTGCGTCCCAGTTACTTCCCATTCACGGAGCCTAGTGCGGAGATGGACATCTCCTGCTTCATCTGCGGTGGTGAGGGCTGTGGGTTCTGCAAGCACACTGGATGGGTGGAGATCCTCGGTTGCGGTATGGTAGATCCTAATGTGCTCGAACAATGCGGCATCGACTCCAAGGAGTATAGTGGCTATGCCTTCGGTATGGGTGTGGAGCGTATCACCAATCTGAAATACCAGGTCAGCGACCTCCGTATGTTCTCCGAGAACGATGTCCGCTTCTTGAAAGAATTCGAGGCAGCAAACTAATAACGGCTATTGTCTATAGCCAGCTTCGATAAATCTCAACTCGGCTTCGAGCATTGCTAATTTCGGCATCTCGAAGCCGACTTTTTTTGCCTCGGCGATAGGACGGGAATAGAGGTAATAAATCTCCATCGGACGATGAAAATCAAAATCGAGTTTCATCGAAGGGCTATAGGGTACCATCGCGTCTGTCATTGCCATCATCTTATCCGCAAACGCACTGGTCAAAGTACTGACACCCAACGCATTGGCAGCACCTACCACTTCCATCATCTGGTCGTAGATCAACTGGCGTGTGGAAGGATTCTTCAACAGTTTGTCCGTAGAGGTATTCAGGGCGACCGTCATACCATTGAAGGGCATGTTCCATACTGCCTTGCGCCATCGTGCCTCCAGATAAGGGACTTCCGCTACTTCAATACCAGCCTCTTGGAAATCCTTGACAATCTCATGGAAACGCTCGTCAGGACAAGAGTAGTTGCCGAAGTTAATAGATCCATAGCATTGGTGTACGACATGTCCTGGCTCTATCTTGTTGGAACAGATAAAGGCAAGACCTGCCACAATATACAGATGCGGGAACTCTTTCTGCAAATCTTCCTCTAGTCCGATACCGTTCTGGATAAGCACCACTACTGTATCTTCCTTGAGTATCGGTGTCAACATCTCTTTCAACAAGTGGTTGTTAATAGACTTCAGCCCGACAAGCACGACATCTGCTTTGGGCATCTTCCTGGAATCACCGTATGTCTCAACAGGATATAAATGGAAACTGCCGTCACAGGAGTCTACCTGAAACCCATGCTCTTTTACATATTCATAGTCTGAATGCGACAGAAACCTCACCTGTTTTCCTGCCTTCACCAATCGACAGCCATAGTAACCGCCTATGGCTCCTGCTCCTATCACCGTATAATCCATCATTCTCATGTTTTATGTGGCAAAGATACAATGAAGTACGTAAAACACAAAAGGAAATGAGAAAAATCTTTGCCATTTCACTTTTTAATCGTATCTTTGCATCATATAATGATACGAAAAAGAAATCATCACCTATGGGAAAAATAAAAAAAACATTGTTTCTGTTAGTCTCCACACTATTGTTTGTCGCTTGTTCTAGTAACGACGGCGGAGAAAGTCCTCAGCCCGCCAAAAGGACGGTCATTGTTTATATGGCTGCGGAGAACACGTTAAGCGGGAATGCCCAGAGTGACATCAACGAGATGATACAGGGCGTGAAGAAGATATCCAAATACGATAACCTGATTGTTTTTGTGGACCGTGCTAACTCACAGGAGAAACCGTTCCTCATACGACTGAAGGATGATGAGAAGCAACCTGCGGACACCATCCATAAATACAATAGCGATTTCTACACCTCTGACCCTGAGAATATGAAAGAGGTGATTAGCAGGGTGATGACCAGCTATCCAGCCAACGACTACGGACTCGTGCTCTGGGGGCATGGCAACGGTTGGGTCATCATGAATGACTCTGTAGCTTCAAGAAGGGCTATCGCTGTGGATAACGGAGGTAACAAAGTCTCCGACAACGGACTGTGGATGAACATCCCCTCGCTGCGTACTGTCCTGGCGGCACTGCCCCACTCTTTCAAGTTCATCTTCGCTGACTGCTGTAACATGCAGAACGTGGAGGTGGCGTATGAGCTGAGAAAACATACAGAATACTATATCGCCTCACCCGCTGGTATTCCTGGCGACGGTGCGCCTTATGAGAAGATCATCCCTGACCTCTTCCTATACGATGATGTTCAGATGTATACCAAGATCTGTGATGATTATTATAACAAAACAGATCTGGAGGATGGACATCTGCCTATCTCTGCCATCAAGACGAAGGAGCTGCCAGCACTGGCAAGTGCCACAAAGGAGATTCTTTATAACATTTACACTGCGAACACACCCATCAATACGGATCATCTGATTTATTATTACACCTACAAAGTCTCTGATCCTAATGAGCATGTGATGTATGACATGAATGACTTCCTGCTACGCCATGCCGAGCAAGAGGACTACCAGCAGTGGCTAAAAGCCTTCAACCAAGCTGTCGTCTATAAGAAGATGAGTACTAAATGGCAAGTGTCAGGAACACTGGTCTTCGACTTTGAGGTGACAGAGGAGCGTTTCGGAGGTGTCAGCATGTTCGTTCCTTTAGAGCGATATGACCACACGCTGCTCAAGTACAACGAAGGTATCAAGAAGACGGCATGGTATCATGCTGTGGGCTGGTCGGAACTCGGCTGGTGAACAACCACCTTGACTTTAGAGATACGACGTTCCTCCATCTCCAAGATCTCAAACGTGAAATGGAGATAATTGATTTTCTCATGTAACTCAGGGAAGTCACCCTTGATCTCCAGCAGTAATCCTGCCAGGGAATCTGCGTCTCCCTCTACCTCTGAGAAAATCTCATCGTCAAGTTTCAGGATCTTATAGAAATCACTCAACAAGGTCTTACCCTCAAATACGAAGGTATTACTGTTGATACGCACATAACTCTTCTCGTCCTCATCGTACTCGTCATTGATCTCACCCACGATCTCCTCGAGGACATCCTCTAATGTCACGATACCACTGGTACCGCCGAACTCGTCAACCACAATGGCGATATGCACCTTGTTCTCCTGGAACTCACGCAACAGGTCGTCAATCTTCTTCGTCTCTGGTACGAAATACGGAGGACGTATCAATGACTGCCATCTGAAGTTAGACGGTTTACGAAGATGGGGCAATAAGTCCTTGATATACAGAATACCACGGATATTATCACTATTGTCCTGATAGACAGGGATACGGGAATAGTTATTCTCCACAATACATTTCAGCACCTCATTGAATGACGACTTGAAATCAAGGTCGACCACATCCTGACGACTGGTCATGATCTCCTTCGCCGTCTCGTCACCAAAGCGGACAATACCCTCCAGCATCCGCTGCTCGTCTTTGATATCCTCCTTGTCTGTTAACTCCAGCGCCTGCTCCAGATCATCCACACTTAACACATGGTTCTCTTTCTGCACTACTTTTCCCGCCAAGATACCAGACTTCATCAATACCGTAGCAAAAGGATAAAAAAGCTTACGACAGAAAAGAATACCACCAACGACGGTACGACAGAAACGAAGTGGTTGCTGACGGGTGTATATCTTCGGCATAATCTCACCAAAAAGCAACAACAGGAATGTCAATAAGACGGTGAGACACAGGAAATGAATCCAGTAAGCATCCCCGAAGTCTATCACTTGTGCGAAGAAATAGTTCAGCAACATGATAATCGTGACATTTACCAGATTATTGGTAATCAAGATCGTGGCGAGTGTGCGCTCCGACTCTTCCCGGAGTTTTAACACCAGTCGGTCATACTCTGTCTTCTCTTCCTCCAACTCACTCAAGTCAGTAGGTGAAAGGGAGAAAAAGGCTATTTCCGAGCCAGAGGCATAGCCGGAAAACAGCAACAAAACACATGCAAGTATAAGAGCAATCATGGCACCAAGACTTGGTGCCATCACTTGAATATCATTGATTGTCCGTAGAACTTCTTCCATTCAACATCTCCATATTATCCGCCCATATCTCCGTTACATAACGACGCTGACCTTGTTTGTCATCATACGTGGTATAACGAAGACGGCCCTCTATATATAGTTTGTCACCCTTATGGACGTATTTCTCCACAACCTCAGCAAGTTTACGCCATAAGATGACCTGATGCCAATCGGTATGGTCAGGCACCTGTGTACCGTTCTGCAACGTATAGCCACGCTCTGTCGTCGCCAGTCGCAGACGTGCCACAGCAACCCCTTGCTCCACATAACGCACCTCCGGGTCGGCACCGACATTACCTATCAGCATCACCTTATTCATAAAAACAAGTATTATTTACAAAATCCAAGGAAACGGAACTTGAAATTCTTTCCTTTTGCGGAAGGGAACTGACTGCGCTCGTCTACACGTTCGCGAAGGTATTCCACGATGCGGTTATAGCAGTCCATACCAGATATCGCCTTACATTGTGCCACGAAATGGGTATCACGATACTGGAACTTACCAGTACCAGGAACCATCAACACACGCTTGAAGTCAAGGGAGCCCTCATACCAGCCGAAAAGCTCTTCGTTCAGACGAACCAAAGCAGGAGCCATCGGTTTCTCTATCCTCTCTAATGATGGATGAATGGCACGTTTCTCTTTAAAGTCAAGCATCGTAGGGGCATCTGTCTTGATAATAATGAAATATACACGTGGACGAACCTTATAACGCTTAGGATAGTATACATCACTGGTACAATAGGAACGGACATCATCCTCAAGTACAGGATTCATACCTATCTCTGGTATATCAGCAAGAAAGGCTATAGCATCGTCAACATTATCAACCAGAACCTCCTTATCAAAATATCTTAAGTAAAAATTCATAGAATAGTTTGGGTTTTTCCAGAATAAAAAAAAGAGCGGAAAACGGGACTCGGACCCGCGACCCCAACCTTGGCAAGGTTGTGCTCTACCAACTGAGCTATTTCCGCAATAAATGTCAAAGTTTATGTGAAGAGGAGGAGACTCGAACTCCCACGTCGCAATTGACACTACCCCCTCAAAGTAGCGCGTCTACCAATTCCGCCACCTCTCCAGCATATCATGAATAAAAAAGAGTGCCCAGAACAGGACTCGAACCTGCACGCCTCGCGGCACACGCACCTGAAACGTGCGCGTCTACCAATTCCGCCACCTGGGCATTATTTCGCTAAGGCCTTTCCTTAACGCTCTTTTTTGTTCAATAAGTGAGCGGAAAACGGGACTCGGACCCGCGACCCCAACCTTGGCAAGGTTGTGCTCTACCAACTGAGCTATTTCCGCTTGTATTCCTTCGGAATCCAATCGACATATCCGGCTGCACTCGGCATAAAAGCAAGCTTTTCTGCTCTCACTTGCACGGATATTCCGCATTTTCTTCAGGCATCTCTCTCGATTGCGGATGCAAAGGTAATGCTTTTTTCGGAATTGACAAAGTTTTCGGCACTTTTTTTATGAAAAAGTTTTCTTTTGTCTGTTTTCTTGGAGGAAAACGCCCCTTTCACCTTATTTAATTTAGTAGGTTTCTTTCTGGGTATAGCCTTTCTTCAACAGATTGACTTTCGATACGTTATTGTAATAACCATTGACAAACATACCGTATTTACGCAACTCTTTGATATCTGTCGCTGTCAGACGAATACGAAGCACACCAGACTCTCCTACAGAGCAACAGCCCCATTCGTTCAACTGATCGGCATTGCCTTCCAGGGTCTTGTCAGTACCATTATAGATGGTCTTGAACTGCCAATATTCCACATTAGGATCACTCGTGTCTGCCTCATAGATAAACTCCAACTTGTCACCTGGCTCAGCTTCCAGGAACTTCTCCTTATCAACGATAAAACCATTCTCCCAGTTTCCAAAGACGCAGTTACCTTCCCACATGGGTGTGGATGTCCAGACAGAAGAACCTGGCGTGAGATATACTCGCTTGATCTTCAGGACACTGCTGTCTGCCGACTGGATGGCGACCTCGTCAACCTGACTGACATCCTGTCCGTCGAAATAACAGGTAACGGTGGTGATTCCGGGTTTTCCGAAAACCCTCAGTTTATTAGATATCATCAACTGCGTTCCCACCTTGGTAGGTTCGGCAAACTCTACACTGAGAGACTCATACTTTGTCCAGTCGACAGGCAGGTTACGCTCACGCATGGAGCCCACCAGACCGCCCCAAGGGATGGCATGATAGACGATAGAGCCGTCACTATTACGCTCAAAAGACTCATGGATATTCCATGTCCCGTCAAATTTGGAGTTCAGTGTCAGTCCGTCTTCTTCCGTTTGGGATCCACATGCCACCAACATGATAGATGCCATGACTGTCAATAGTTTTCTCATTGTTCTGGTCTTTACGTTATTAGTTAACGACTGCGAAGGTACGCATTATTTTTGAAATGACAAAGAAAACGAAGAAAAAAACGGATGAAAGGACTTAATCCATACGGTCACGATAGTCCTCATAGCCGTATCTTCGGAGTATTTCCAACTGTCCGTCCATGTGCAGCATGCCGATAGCTGGATGCGTGATACCATTGAAAGTATTCGTCTTCACCGTCGTATAATGAATCATATCCTCGAAGATGACCTCCTGCCCTATCTCCAATGGTTTGTCAAAACGCCAAGCACGCATAAAATCACCGGCGAGACAGCTATTACCGCCTAAGCGATAGACGCAGTCACCCTTCTCCTCCTCCACATGCTCAGCTCCACGGACATCGGGGAAATAGGGCATCTCCAGACAATCTGGCATGTGACAGGTGAAACTGACATCCAGGATAGCGGTCTTGATACCTTTGTCCTCCACCATATCCACCACATGTGACACCAACGGACCCGTCTGCCAGGCAAAGGCACTGCCGGGCTCAAAAATCACCTTCAGATGGGGATAACGCTGGTGAAAACCTTCCATGATCCTTGCCAGCAAGTTGATATCATAGTCTTTACGGGTCACCAGGTGTCCCCCGCCGAAGTTGATCCACTTCAACTGCGAGAACCAGGGTGAGAATTTCTCCTCGATATGCTGGAGGGTACGCTCAAAGACATCCGCCCCACTCTCACAATGACAATGACAATGGAAGCCCTCTATGTCGGAGGGGAGCTGTTGCGGCAACTTATCCGCAGTGACTCCGAAACGGGTACCTGGGGCACAGGGGTTATACAATAAGGTCCCCACCTCAGAATACTCCGGATTGACACGCAGACCTATCGAGCACATAGCGGCACGATGATGGTAACGCTCATACTGAGACAACGAGTTGAAGGTCAGATGCGACGAGCATGCCACGATCTCATCAATCTCCTCATCTGTATAAGCAGGAGAAAAGGTATGCGCCTTGCTGCCAAACTCCTCATAGGCTAGTTTTGCCTCCGACAAGGAACTTGCCGTCGTCGAACGGATATACTCCCTGAAGATGGGGAATGTCTTCCATAGCGCAAAGGCTTTGAACGCCAGGATGAACTCCGAACCTGTCCGCTCCGCCACTTTTTGTATCAACGATAAATTGCGGCGCAACTTCTCTTCCTCTATAATATAAATAGGTGTCTTGAAATCCATTTTTTTGATGAATAATCATTTTTCGACTGCAAAGATAACTTTTTATTGTGGTTAAATTGCATTATTCCATTAAAATTATTAATTTTGCAAAAGAATTGAGATCGAATGAAATGAAACTCATCGTAATGACACAACCCACGTTTTTCGTGGAGGAAGACAAAATATTGACATCGCTCTTCGAGGAGGGACTGGATTGCCTGCATCTGTACAAGCCCGGCTCTTCCCCTATGTATGCGGAGCGCTTGCTGACACTCCTGTCGGACGAATACTACTCAAAAATCGTTGTCCACGACCATTTCTATCTAAAAGAGGAATATAAGCTGAGAGGGATTCATATCGACAACGACAGTGTCTCCATACCCAATGGCTACAAAGGGAAGATCAGCTGCACATGCCGGAAGATAGAAGACTTGAAGGAAGCGAAGCGCCACATGGATTATGTGTTCCTGAAGAACATCTTCGACAGTCAGACATTTGCCGAGAACAAGTCGTCCTTCACCGCCAATGAGTTGGAAGAGGCGGCAAGACGTGGACTGATAGACCGCCATGTGTACGCACTGGGAGGGATGAACATCGACAACATACGGGTTGCGAAAGACCTCGGCTTTGGTGGTGTCGTGATATGCGGCGACCTCTGGAACCGTTTCAATATCCATCAGGAGCTTGACTACAAGGCGCTGATCACACATTTTGAGAAACTAAGGAAAATAATTGGATAATCTAAAACAAATATGAAGTCAAACAAGAACTACATGGTGTTTTCCGGTACTGCCACGAAGTACCTCGCAGAGAAAATCTGCCAAAGTTTAGGATGTCCGCTTGGAGAATTGCAGATTACCACATTCTCCGACGGTGAGTTTGCTGTGTCTTTTGAAGAATCCATCCGTGGACGTGATATCTTCCTCGTGCAGAGCACCTTCCCCACCAGCGACAACCTGATGGAGCTGCTGCTGATGATTGATGCGGCAAAACGAGCTTCCGCACGTACCATCAATGCCGTTATCCCCTATTTCGGATGGGCACGTCAGGATCGTAAGGACAAGCCTCGTGTCAGTATCGGTGCCAAACTAGTAGCCGACCTGCTTTCCGTAGCTGGTGTCGACCGTGTGATAACCATGGACTTGCATGCTGACCAGATCCAGGGTTTCTTCGATGTTCCTGTCGACCATCTCTATGCCTCTAATGTCATCATACCTTATCTGCAGAGCCTGAAGCTCGACGACCTGGTGATCGCCTCTCCTGATGTTGGTGGCTCCAAGCGTGCGAACACGTATGCCAAGTATCTGGGATGCCCGCTGGTATTGTGTAACAAGACACGTGCCCGTGCCAATGTGGTGGCATCTATGCAGATTATCGGCGACGTGGAGGGTAAGAACGTGGTGATCATCGATGATATGGTGGATACAGCCGGTACGATTACCAAGGCTGCGGACATCATGAAGGCTGCTGGTGCCAAGACAGTTCGTGCCTGTGCCTCCCACTGTGTGATGAGCGGTCCTGCCAGCGAGCGTGTCCAGGCTTCCGCCCTGGAGGAGATTGTCTTTACCGACTCTATCCCCTACACCCAGCGTTGTGCCAAGGTGAAACAACTGAGTGTCGCCGACTTGTTTGCGGAGACCATCCGTCGTGTCATCAATAACGAGAGTATCTCCAGTCAATACATTATATAAAAAATAATGAAGATCAAATCCTTACTTATCATGGCGGCAGCAGGCTTTACGCTTGCTGCCTGTCAGTCTAATACGTACCAGATCAAAGGTACGGTAGAGGACGTACAGGGAGACACGCTCTTCCTGACCACCGACCTCCAGCAAGGGACTCCCCGTGACACCATCATTGTCAAGGACGGACGGTTTGAACTCAGCGGCGAGACAGACTCCACGTATTTCTGTCTGATCTACAGTAAGAACGAGGAAGCTTTGAATATCCCGTTCTTCATCGAGCCGGGAACAATCAAGATCCTCTTGTCGAAGACACCCGGAGGCTCACGTGTCGGTGGTACTGCCATCAATGACGAGTGGCAGCGTATGACTGACTCCACCATGGTGATTGGCAAGGAGATCAACAATATCGCGGAGAAAGTGTTCGCCAATGAGAATGCGACACAGGAGGAGCAACAGAAAGCCATGGAGCAGATTGAGAAACTCAACCAGCGTCATGCCAAGGCTGTGCTCGGCTTCACAGAGCGTAACATCAATAACGAACTGGGCTACTTCCTGTTGACCTCATTCCCTGAGGAGGTGATTCCTAACCAGGAGCGTCTGCGCCTCATCAAGATGATGCCTGCGGAACTGCGCCAGCGGAGTACCATCAAAGAGATGGAGCAACTGATCGGCAACGCTGCCAAGACGGAGGAAGGGAACGTCATCGAAGACTTCACCATGCCGTCTATCGAGGGGGCTCCCATGAGTATCATGAGTGAGGTGAGGAAAAACCGCATCACTGTCCTCGACTTCTGGGCTAGCTGGTGTGGACCTTGTAGAAAGGAGACACCATTGATGGTGGAGATCTACAAGAACTACAAAGACAAAGGACTGGGTTTCGTGGGTATCTCTCTCGACGAGGATGGCGATGCCTGGAAACAAGCTACCGACCAGTTAGGTATCGTATGGCCACAGATGAGCGACCTCAAAGGCTGGGAGAATGCTGCCGCACAGATGTTCAACATCACCAGTATCCCCCACACCATCGTTGTCGACCAGAACGGAAAGATCCTCCGTCGTGGTCTCCGCGCACAGCAACTGGAACAGTTTATCGCAGAACAACTGAAATAATACTGCTCTGTTTTATCCCTTGATACGTATACACATCATCGTGAGATCGTCGTTGGGTTCGGCACCGTCACGATGTTGTTCCACTTCGGCTGCCAACATCTCAACAAGCTGTTGGGCATTTTCTGAACGGCTGGTACGCAGGATGTCGAGCAAGCGGTCGTCACCGAACTGCTCCTGCTGACGGTTCTCTGCCTCGTTGAGTCCGTCGGTATAGATAAAGAGTGAACAGCCCTTGATATTGTCCACCTCTTCTCCTTCGTACTCCAGACCAGGAAAAAGTCCGATAGGTGCGTTGGGAACCATCTCTAAGAAGTTGCAGGTTTCATCGGTGCAGCACTTATCACTTCCCAAAACGGGTGGATTATGACCTGCATTGCAGAAATCGAGATGACCAGTCTTCAGATCGACGAGACCGAGGAAGAAGGTAACGAACATACCGCTTTCGTTGTCTTCCCCAGAGAGGGCATCATTCATACTCGAACATATCTCAGCAGGCATCATACCCTGTATAGCCAGCGTACGGAAAAGTCGTGTGGCTTGTGCCATAAACAGCGAAGCGGGAACACCCTTTCCGCTGACATCACCAAGGGCGAAATAGAGTTTGTCACCCTGCAGCACATAACCGTAGAGATCGCCACCGACCTCCTTCGCAGGTGTCATCGACGCATACATATCGAGCCCTTCATAATCGGGGAAATGACTGGGCACCATCGACATCTGGATGCTACGGGCAATACGCAGCTCTGACTCCATACGCTCACGGGCTGCCTTCATCTCTGCCAGACGCTTGGCAGCACGACGACGTACCAACGTATAGATGATGAAGAATATCGTGAGCAGGATGATGGCTATCACCAGACCTACGATGCGCTGCTGTTGGATCTCAGCCTGCTGCTGGGCTATCTTTCGTTCCTTACCCTGCGTGTCATAGATGGTGGCGAGCTTGGCGGCATCGTTGTTCTTTTGCTCGACAATGGCAGGATGCAGCATATCGTTCATCTTAACAGCTACTGCATAGGCACTGTCCTTGCGACCTGCCAGATGGTTTGTCTGGAACTTTGCCCGGTAATAATTATCTAGCACTTCAAGGTTGATCTCCTCTTCCCATTCAGCAAGCCATTGGTCGATATTTTGATAGATGTCGGCAGCTTCGGAATAATGCCCTGTCTTACTCAGATAACTCAGAGAGTTGATCTGACCCTCAGGAGTCTTCGAATAGTCCGTCTTTCGAAAGCGCTCAAAGGCTTTGGCGGCTTCTGCGGACTTGCCCTGAGCAAGCAGTATCTCTGCCCGTGACACAGAGAGCTCTCCATCCCGCACGTCCAAGAATTCGACATCAGCATTTGGTTGCTCACGATACCACGTCAACAGTGAGTCACAACGTTCCACCCACTTCAGCCGTTCGTCATTCATGTCAAGTCCCGCAAAGGCGACGACAGGGTTATAGCACGAAATGATAGCCTGCATGAAATCCTTAGCGTTGTATTTCTCGTTCTTATACTGCTGCAAGCACCGATAGGATTCCTCGTAGCTTTGACGACCTTCGTCAATACGGTTGAGGGCAATCTGACAACCGGCGATGACATTGTGCATCAGACTTTTCACAAGGGCAGAGACGTCGGGATTGTCCCTCAGGAAGTCGACAGCAGGAAGCAGGACGCGCAGAGCCTCCTCGTAGCGTTCGTTGACCTCCATATAGTTGGCAAGCGAGACGACAGCACGACTATACAGTATCGGCTCTTTACCTGTTTCTACAAAGGCATCAACCACCTTTTGTCTATATTCGGAAGCGTCAGCATGTTTGTCACAGGCGACATACAGACGCGACCGTAACATATCAGCCCACATCGAGTTCATGCGACCAGCATTCAGAAAACTGTCTATCAGATGGAGCGTACGCTCCTCGTCACCCTTGATGGTCGACGCATAGATGATGCTGTCGACATCATGATCGAGTTTAGTGTTTGCAGAGGCGTTCACACTACTGTCATTGCTCCTACTATGACGACACGATGATACCGTCATCAAAACAATCGCCAACACAGTCACGAGTGCTAGGGAGTTAAGGTTGTTGATACGTTTCATTTTTAAGTTTTATGGTTTTGCGGGCAAAGATAATAACAATATTTCAATTATACAAATTTGCATCCCCCATTTTTAATAATGACTACCTCTTCCATCATCCCTCTTACATCATACATCTCACATCTTACATCATCCATCATCTTCCCACACCACTAAATCACGAGGAAGGGTGATGACTTTCAGACGCTCATACCAGATCCTGTTAGAACCCGCTATGTGTTTCCGGGTATGACTGCTGACAATATAAAAACTTGCCATATACTGATCCATCATACCAAGGAAAACACTCTTAATCCTTGAACATTTCTCATTAATGGAATTGTTCAACGGGTCCACAAGCATGTCCACACTGTCTATGATAGCCTGTTTATCCATCAGACGGGCTGTTGCCATATAATACCCCAGCAACTCATTCCTGTAATCACACAGTTGTTTGAACTCGATTCCCTCAGGATGTGCCAAGAACAATAAATAAACAGCCTTATGGACAGGTTGCAACTCTATTTCCTTGTTTTGGTAGTCCATTAATATAAACCGATACTCAGACGTGATCAGCAAACGGCTCAAACGACTCTTTGCCGCTTCCAGTTTCAGTTCCTCCAACAAGGAACCACCGATAGCCTTATACAACAAGTCATTACGACCTATTGTATGAAGCTGGCTTACCAGTCTTTTGACCTCTGTAGCCATCTCCTCTGGTGTCACTATCTGATGACTCATATCACTACACCTCGTCTTGAGCTAACATATTTAACTGCCTGTTCAACCAACTCTTCATCCTGCTGACCACAGATTTCGGTTCTTCTTGCTCGTCAGCAACAGGTTCTTGAGCGGGCTCCGGTTCTACCACAGGAGCTACGACAAAGGGAGGCTCTTCTTTTTTAGGCTCCTCTCTGGGTGCCTCTGCAGGTTGCTCTGTTCTCAACGGCTTATACAACTCCTTGATCAGTTCCTCATAATACTCATCATCCGTGGTCACGCAAGGTTTGGGTTTCTCTTCGACCTCGTCATTCATATCTGTGGCAAGGATAATCACCTTCGCGTCCTCCCCTAAGGAGTCATCAGTCGACGTACCCCATATCACCTCCACATCAGGATTCAACTGATCGAAGAAATCATCAATCTCCTGCATCTCAGGAATCAATATAGGATTTTCCTCACTGGCGTATATGTTGAATAAGATCCGCTTTGCCCTGCTGATATCATTCCCGTGCAACAGCGGAGAATCCAGCGCATCAATAATGGCACGTTCTACACGATGGTCACCTCTCGACCTACCTATCGCCATAATGGCGCCACCCCCATTTCGCATCGTCGTCTCCACATCGCGGAAGTCAAGGTTGATATTCCCTTCTGAGCTGATTGTGATCAGTTCAGAAATACCCTTGACAGCATTCTTTAATACATTATCCGCTTCTGCGAGGGCGTTCTTTAAGGAAATATTCGTATCAGAGTAGATGTCACAAAGCCGTTCGTTGTTGACAATCAACAAGGCGTCCACATTCTTTCTTAACTCATCGACACCTTTCAGCGCCTTGATAATCTTCCGGCGATGCTCAAAATAGAAAGGAATGGTCACCACACCTATCGTCAGCAAACCCTTATCCTTGGCAACACGGGCTATCACTGGAGCAGCACCCGTACCAGTACCACCTCCCATTGTGGCTGTTACAAAGACCATCTTCGTCTGGTCTTCCAACAGATGCTCTATCATATCAATGCTGCTTTCTGCCTCTGCCCTACCTACTTCCGGACGAGCACCAGCTCCCAAGCCTTCACCCAGCTGGATCTTAACAGGTATCGGTGAGTTCTTCAACGAGGCACTATCCGTGTTGCATACAGCGAAAGAAACTCCTTGGATCCCCTCATTATACATATTGCGGACAGCATTACAGCCTCCACCTCCCACACCAATAACCTTGATGATGTTCTGCATCTGGTCCTCGATGGGGGCATAAAACTCCAACAAAGCCCTATTATCTTCTTCTCTTCCCATATCTATCTGTTTTGAATGCAAAGATACCAAAGATTTCTCACATTTCCAAATTCTCACAAGCCTTGCGGAAATGTGATTTTGTTGTGACTAGAAGAACATAGTGGGAAGACTTTCGCCTCGTGATGTCTTTGATGTCTGGTTTTTCTTGCAGCAGATACATGCCAGTATATTACTTAGCATATACGATGCCGTAGCCTCCGAGGTGAAGGCTCCAAGCCCCATACGTAGTTCTCTATAAAAGAGAACCTACTATGGGGGCTTGGGGAGGGACCTTCACCGAGGAGCTCATGGAAGATGTATGATGGAAGATGTCTGATGGATGATGGAAGATGGAAGAGCATGGATGTGACAGGATGAACTAGGATGTTCATAGTTGATTTCTCAGAAAGATATATCTTTGCCATCGTCGAGAGAGATACTACCGAGCGACAGTTAGGTACCGACTAAGCAGGAGTTTCCTACCGACAAACTATGGGTTTCCTACCGACAAACTACAGCCTTCCTACGCATGGACCAGGCAAGAGATTGAAGGTTGACTCAAAGGAAAATGAGTTCTTTGACTTCATGTTACTTTTTTCCTATTTTGTTTGGTAATTACAAAATAAGTTAGTACTTTCGCAGCGATGTTTGAGAAAGAGATCAGCGAATACGAGAGCATCCGACAGGAATATCAGGAGAAGATAGCCGACAGGATGGGACATGAGCAGTGGATGGAATATAACGAGATTCTGTTTTCTGCACATTCTTGTGCCATTGAAGGTAATTCTTTCACAGTGGATGATACGCGTATTCTTCGTGAACAGGGAATGGCAATGATTCCTGTAGGACGTTCGCTGTTGGAGTGTACGGAAATGGCTGATCACTTCCGTGCATTTGATTATATGGTAAGCCATCTGGACAGTCCGTTTGATGAGGCTTTATTGAAAGAGATCAACCGATTGGTAACAGAGCACACGCTTGCCTATCGTACACCAGAAGCGGTTGCCGGCGAATATACCACAGAGGACATGGCTGCTGGCGATACTGTTTTTGGTAATCATGAGGAACTGATTGCCCGTGTGCCGAATCTGATGGAGTCTACGGAAAGAGCCATCAACGACGGTCAGCATCCTTTGATCGTCGCAGCGAAATGGCACGGCTATTATGAATACCTGCATCCTTTCCGTGATGGCAACGGCAGGACAGGACGGTTGCTTTCAAACTTCATTTTGTTACGTGCTGGGCATCCATTATTAATCATTCAGTTAGAGGACCGTTCTGAATATATCTCGGCTCTTAAACAGATCCGGACAGAGGGCTCCGATGAGTTCCTGATTGCATTCTTCTTAAAGACAGCGATTAACCGCATGAAGAGCGAACTGGCACAGAAGCGAAAGAACTCTCTTCCCACTATGTTCTTCTAGTCACAACAAAATCACATTTTCACAAGCCTTGCGGGGCGAAATTGCTTGGTTGCAAATAGGTAAAATCCTATCTTTGCAATCAAACTTAATTTTGTGGTTATGACAGATTACGAATACATTTTAACGCAAGTGAAGAAGTATCATTTCACGAAGTGGGATGATGAAGAGTTAAGGAAGTGCGTAGATATGCTGGCAGGACTTCCTCGTGAACAATTGGTTGCCCTTTATCGCAATAAATGGCTAAATTCCAAATCCCTTAAGGAGTCAATCTTTAATATCATGTTTAAAGATCAGATTGGTAAGAGGGAGGAACGAATCAAAAAGTTGGAGACAGCGGCCTTGATAACAGAATTCCAGGATAAGCATGGAGGAAATGTGGCTCTTTGTAGAAAAGAATTGCAAGAGCGATATATGGTTGGTGTAGATCAAGAATTGATTGCTGAGGCTTTCAAGCAATCAGGACAGAAAGACCAACAATGGGTTGAATCACAAAAGAAGAAAGTGACAGATGAGCGTCAAGAAAACAAATAGGGCTGCATCTCCCTTGGACTTTAGCTTAGCTCATGTGATGCCGCAGGCTCCTGATATGGAGAAGGCTGTGCTGGGGGCGTTGATGATAGACAAAGATGCCTATCTGGAGGTGTGTGACTTGTTGCGTCCAGAGAGTTTCTATGAGCCAAGGAACCAGATGGTGTATGAGGCTATCCAGCAACTCAGCATGGAAGAGAGTCCCGTGGATGTGCTGACAGTAGTGGACAAACTGGAGAAGACTGGACGACTCCTTGAGATAGGTGGTCCTGGCTATATCGCAGAGTTGAGCTCGATGGTGGTCACGTCTGCCAATATCGAGTATCATGCCAGAGTGGTGGCAGAGAAATATCTGTCTCGTCAGATGGCTCACTATGTCAGCGTCATTGGAAAGAAAACGTTCGATGAGACCTACGATATCAAAGATGTGATTCAGGAAGCGGACAGTCTGCTTCTTGAGATTTCTCAGAAGAGTGTGAAGAAGGACTATTCTGTGTTGGGTCCGATAGTCAACCAGGCTGTAAAGATCGTGGAGGCCGCTTATGCGAATAAAGGAGGACTAACGGGTATCTCGACAGGTTTCTATAAACTCGATGATATGACGTGTGGATGGCAGAAATCTGATCTGGTGATCATTGCCGGACGACCTGCTATGGGTAAGACGGCTTTCGCCCTCTCGCTGGCGAAGAACATAGCGGTTGACCAGAAGATACCAATGGCTTTCTTCTCTCTGGAGATGACGAGTGTGCAACTGGCTAACCGACTGATGGCGAATAATTGTCAGATAGAAGGACATAAACTGATGAGCGGACAGTTAAAACGTGATGACTGGGAGAGACTCGACAAGCATCTGAATAGTCTGTTGGAAGCACCATTATATGTAGATGACACGGAAGGTATCTCTGTGATGGAGCTAAGGACGAAGATACGTCGGCTGATTAAGGAGCATCACATTGAGTTGGTGATGGTGGACTACCTGCAATTGATGACTGCCAGCGGTATGAGGTATAATAACCGTCAGGAGGAGATATCACTAATATCACGCGCC
>JAEEGK010004528.1_pt1 | contig 34024 bp, 31 predicted proteins | sample 8958771 | NCBI WGS metagenome assembly JAEEGK01 (sample SAMN16246547, study PRJNA631951) | gut metagenome | biome: gut microbiome; feature: rumen; material: SC-attached | host: Bos | place: Iran: Karaj | collected 2018-10 | reverse complement strand
CCCGGATAAAATCAGCTATGACGGGCAGGAAATGACAGAGCAATTAACCCAAAGAAACTTCGACAGTTCAAAAGCTGTTGAAGAAATGACCCGCGAAAGGACAGAGACCAGGATTCCCTTTACAATGAATTATTCAGAATGTTTGGGAAAACCTGTTATAGAACTTGATACAGACAGACATATTTATGTAATGGTAGATTCAGGCTGTACAAGAAACTGGTATTTTTCTTCATTTATTGAAAAGGCAAATCTTTCAGAAGATGAATTTATGAGAATCATTATTCAAGATATAAGAAAGAATGAGCCTGAAATTTCAAACGGACACCCGTCAGACGAAGAATTCAGCACTTTCCTAAAAAATGAATGGGAAAACTATAATTTGAATTATCTTGCAAAAGTTTACATCAATAACATTTCTCTCAGATATGATTCAGTGCAAAAGCAAAGTTATGACGGTGTTCTTGGCGCTGATTTTTTGATGGCTTACGATAGAGTTACTTTTGATTATATCAATAATTACATGATTCTAAATGACAAAAAGCTTGACGGAACTGAAATTCCGTTTATTCAGACCGATAACAGCGAAATTTTGATTAATTTTACTTACAACGGACAGCAGGAACTTGCAATGATTGACACCGGCAATTATTGCTTTACTCCACGGCACAACATCAGCGATGGAAAACAGGATTATGATATTGATGATTATTCAAGTTACGCTCTGACATACAATGACGATGTGCCTGTTACTCCGCGCATAATGCAGACTTATGATAATATTCAGATTGGCGGCGTTACCTACAGCAACATAAAAGGTGCTTATTCTACGATTGAAGGTTCCGGCTTCAACAAAGGCGCCCAACTGCATATGATGAAACTGAATAATCTTGGAAATGTCTTCTTTTATGACCATATAATTCAATTTGATTTTGTCGATAAAGTTTTTATTATCAAATAAGGCACTTGCATAAATCTGAATTATTTTTCATAATTGAATATGGAAAACATATCTTTAATTCTTTCAGATTTAGACGGAACTCTCTTCCACAACGACAAATCAATTTCAGATTTTTCAAAACAGGTAATCGCGGAAGCGCAGAAAAAAGGAGTGCTTTTCGGTATTTCGACCGCGCGGGCCAGGGGCAACGCCTTGAAATTTCTTGACGGAATTTCGCCTGACATGCTTATATCGAACGGCGGAGGCCTGGTTACTTATAAAGATACTCAAATTTACAACTGTTCCTTTTCTGCTGAAGAAATCCGCACACTTATTAAGGCAACTTTTGAAATCTGCGGACCGGACGCTATAATAAGCGTTGACAACGAAAAAGGGCTTTATTCAAACTCAAAGGAAGAACTCGGCGACAAATTCTGGACTTTCAATGATTTTTCGAACTTTAACGAAACCTGCATGAAAATGTGCATTGAAACTCTGGACAAAGAAAAAGTAACTAAAATTGCCTCGTCTATCGGTGTTGAAAAAATCGATTTTCTGCCTTTTTCTGACATTCCCTGGTATAAGCTTAGCAAAAAAGAAGCAACAAAAGAAAAAGCCATAGAAGCTTTGTGCTCACACTTAAAGATGCCGCCTTCAAAGATTGCCGCATTCGGCGACGATTTTAACGACATCGGTATGCTCAAGCTTTGCGGTAAAGGCATTGCAATGGAAAACGCCATTGACGAAGTAAGGCAGATTGCAGATGAAATCTGCCTTTCAAACGAAAAAGACGGCGTTGCACACTGGATTGCAGAAAAAATACTGGAAAACTGACATAAAATGTGATAAATTTGAGATATGAGCAAGAAATATTTTTATATCTTTACATTAATTTTATTCCCGTTGTTTTTCCTTACAAGCTGTATGACAACAACTACAGCAGCAGGAAATGTTGGAGCTGACAGAAAGCAGGTTATGCTTATTTCCGAAGAGGAAATGAACCAGAGTGCAGTTGAAGCTTACGCAGAGGTTCTTGCTGAAGCAAAAAAAGCCGGAACACTCAACAAAGACCAGGCTACTCTTCAGCGTGTTCAAAAAATAGCGAAAAAGCTGATTGCACAGACAACAGCTTTCCGTTCAGACGCAGTAAATTGGGACTGGCAGGTAAACGTAATTACTGAAGACACCATAAACGCATGGTGTATGCCGGGCGGCAAGATTGTAGTTTACACAGGCATCATCGATTCACTTAAGCTTACAGACGGTGAGCTTGCAGCTGTAATGGGCCACGAAATTTCGCATGCACTCAAGGAGCACAGCCGCGAAAGAGCCAGCCAGGAAGCTTTGCAGAGTCTTGGTGTTTCTGCAGCGGCCGCAGTTCTCGGTATTAAAGAAACCGGAACACAGCTTTTAGGACTTGCGGCACAGTTTACGCTCGGACTTCCATTTTCAAGAAAACATGAAACAGAAGCCGACCATATCGGAACAGAGCTGATGGCGCGCGCAGGTTACGACCCGCATGAAGCAGTCACCATCTGGCAGAAGATGGAAGAAGTATCTGGTACAAGCGTACCGGAAATTATGAGTACCCACCCTTCTCATGCATCACGAATCAAAGACTTGCAGGTAATAGCTGAAACAGTGTATCCGCTATACCTTGAAGCAACAAAACAGACTAAATAGCACCGGAATAACTCCGGCTAAACAAAAAGCCCTCCAAAGCATAAACGCTTGAGAGGGCTTTTTTGTGCTTTTCAAGCTGCACACCTAAAGGGGGCTGACTGAAAAGTACCGTCATGCTGAATTTATTAGCCTTAGGCGGCTTTCAGCTCAGCATCTAAACCATCTTTTGTGTTGAGATCCCGAAACGAATTCGGGATGACATTAAGTTATGAATTTTCTGACCAGCCCCATGCGGGCTCAGTCTTAAACCTTGAAAAGGTCGATTTCTGTGCCGATTTTCTTGATATTGTCGGCAACCTTGCCTGAAATAGTAGAAAGCGAAGAACCAGTCCTATTAATCAGGTCAGCACCGGCGTGCATTTCCTGAATGCTTTGTTTCATAACTTCTGTAGCATTCTGCAGTTTCTGAACTTCTAAAAGAATGTGCTTATTTCCGTTCATCATTTCTGAAGATGCCATGCGGACTTCTGAAGTAGAGTTGTTCATAGAGCCGAGCGCATCGATAATCTGCTTAGAACCGGTCTGCTGTTCTTCCATTGCGTGCTTAATCTGCTCAATAATCTGGCTTGTTTCAGTAATACTAGAGGCAATGTCTGAGAACGCTACATTTGTTTCCTTTGAAACATTAACAACATCCTGAATCGTTTCCTGAATCTTTTTAAGCTCAGCACCGATTCTCTTAGACTGGTCTGTTGAAGTTTCTGAAAGCTTACGGATTTCATCCGCAACAACAGCAAAACCTTTACCTGCTTCACCTGCGTGGGCAGCCTCAATAGCCGCGTTCATAGCAAGAAGGTTTGTCTGCTCGGCAATACCCGCAATTGCAGCATTCGCATCCTGAAGCATTTTTGACTGCTCGTTAATCTGCATAATCTGTTCGTTGGCATTGTTCTGCTTTTCAGAACCTTCGTTAGAATGAAGTTCAAGCTGTTTGAATGAGTCAACCATCTTGTTGACTGAAACATTTACAGAATTGATGTTTCCAATCATCTCTTCGACAGCCGTAGAAGCCTGTGTAACACAAGTTGCCTGAGAAGAAATCATGCCTTCAAGAGATTCTATGTTAGAGCTAATCTGGTTTACAGCTCCGGCAGTTTCTTGAACAGAATTTGCCTGTGTCTCAATCTGACTGTTTACGTTCTCTATATGAGAAATAATTTCTGAAATTGAAGCAGACGCATCCTGTGTACTTGACTGAAGGTCAGAGTCTACAGAAATTAAGTCTTCCTTTGAGCTCTTCAAGTTTGAAACAATGCCATGAAGCTTTTCAACAAATGTATTGAAACCTGATACAACATCACCGATTTCATCGTTTGTAACAGACGGAATGCGTTGTGTAAGATCTGCGTTTCCGCTTGAGATTATGGCAACAGATTCTTTTACAGTCTTAAGCGGCTTGATAAGCATTGATATTAAAATACCGATAACAACAGCAGAAATAGAGACCGCTATGAGGATAAACAGCGCAGATTTTTTTCGTGTTCCTGTAAGTGAAGCGAAATGTATATCATACGGAGCAACGGCAAAGACTGTCCAAGTTGAATCGGCTACTTTTTTATAAGCCGCAATAAGATGCACATTGATATTCGGATCAACAAAGTCTGTTACACCTTCTTTTCCCTGAAAGATATTTGTAAGAACAAGACCTAAGCCCTGTGTCTCATCGAGCTTAGCACCGCCGTCTTCTTCACTTTTTTCTGTTTCTTCTGAATTGGCATTAGCAACAGTTGTTGCAGTTGCCCAGTTCAAAACGGACGGATGCATCCCGCCGCCCAAGTCGATTTTTTCAATAGTGCTGAGAGCTGTATTACCTTCAATTACCATAACAATTGCACCGATAGGTTTTTTCTGGTCGTTATAAACAGGAACACCATAATGCTGAAGAATAGAATTTGTAACAGTACTAAAAGTCGGGTCAGAAACGAAGTCTTTTCCAGAAAAAGATTCTGAGAAATAAGGTCTTTTAGAAAAATTTATAAGACGTCCGTCTGCTGTAATCGCATTTCCTTCTGCATCATAAAAAGCTATATTCTCACAGTTTGAACCACATACAGAAGCAACTTTTACAAGCTGTGCCTGTTTTGTTGCAAGCGGTACAGACTCATCTTTCATTATAGAAAGCTCTGCCAGTGCATGCAAAGTCTGAAAATGTCTCTTATTGATTGCATCAATCTGATGTGCTACGTCAGTCGCAAGTGCGTCCATATTGTCATAGACATTCTTTGTCATTGCCTTTTCGGCTGTTCTATAAGAAATTGTTCCAATCGATACACTTACAGTAGCTCCTACAGCGAGATACATAACCAAAAGCTTAGCCGCAAGCCTAACGCGAAATCTTTGTCCTATCACTTTCTTACTCCAAAAATCACTGAATTACAAAAACTAGTTTTACGAACCAATGTTTCTGTAAAACGTTTAATCAGACCAATATCTCAATTATATCACGTTTTTTTTATTTGTATAGACTAACAGACAGAAAAAACGTTAAGAATTTTTCAAGAGCATGGTAAATTGTTATGAAATGCAAAAAAAAGATGGGGCTGTCCAAAAAGATTTGTCATGCTGAACTTGATTCAGCATCTACGCTATATGCTATATATAGTGCAGAGATTCCGAAACAAGTTCGGAATGACGCTATGCAACAAGCTCATTGAACAGCCCTATGACAAGCTGCATACGAGTCTGACTATGACAAACTGCGCAAGCACCGGGCAATGAGAAACGCGCATGAGCGGGGCAATGAAAGGCCGTGCCCGAAATAGCACGGCAATCCAGTAAAACGTCAGTCAAGCTGCTTCAAGACGGCATTCGTCACTTTCCAAGTGCCGTTCTGCTTTTGAATATCTACAACAGCATAACGGCCTTCCATCAAGGCGCCGGGATTTATCACCGTAGTTTTGCCTACAGTGTCAATGCCGACAGCTTCGTGTACATGGCCAGACACAGAAAGCAGCGGCTGATAAGTTTCTAGAAATTCTCTGTATAAGGCAGAACCGACATGCATTCCGTTTGAAATCATGTCGACTTTCGTATCTTTCGGCGGATTGTGTGAAATAACTATCAGATTGTTCCATTCAAGAGAAGCGTCTGACTGTAGCGGGCCAGTTTCAGCCTTTGCGCTCCCGTCACCGTCTGCATCAGGCTCCTCGTATTCTGCGGAATGTTCTGCAACCATGTCAAAATCGCTCTGCAGTTCTTCTTCGGTGCGCTCGTTAGGCGTTACACCAGTAAATTTAGACGCGCCGCCCGAACCCGCAAATGCAAGCCCGTCGCGGAATACCATAGTGCCCTGCACAGAGATGTCCCGCTTTTCAAGTTCTTCTAAGAAAGAAGGCTTGTCACAGTTGCCAAGTACAGAATAAAGCGCAGGCGACTTTTCTTCGAGCAGCTTCAAAACAGGCACCGCCTTTTCCGGTTCGTCATAATTCGTAAAGTCACCAGCAAAAATTACCGCGTCGGCCTTCTTAAACTCGTCATCAAGTTTGTCAAAATATTCAGTATTTGCGTGTGCGTCTGATAAAACTAAAAAATGCATAGCCCCTCCTAAATTGTGCGTATTATTTCGAGCAGCTTTTCCATCTGCTCATCTGTTCCGATTGTAATGCGCACAAAATCTCTTATAACGTCTATATCAAAGTAACGGACAAGAATGCCCTTCGCTTTTATAGCCTCGTAAACCGCCTTGCCAGGCATTCCGTCTTTTGAAACAAGCACAAAATTTGTCTTAGACGGCAGTACGTTCCAGCCTGAATCTACAAGAGCCTTGCTGAAAGCGTCTCTTGTCTTAATGATTTTTCTGCAATTTTCAGAATACCACTCAATGTCTGAACAGGCAGCTATTGCAGAAGCCTGACAGAACGCGTCAGTCGGAAAGTGGTTGAAAGAATTTTTGGTTGTGGTCAAAGCCTGAATCAAAGCCGGAGCGCCGACTGCAAAGCCGAGTCTCATGCCGGCAAAAGACATGCTCTTTGAGAAAGTTCTGATTACAAGCAGATTCTCGTATTTTTTTAAGAGCGGCAGAACCGTATAGCCTGAAAAATCGGTATAAGCTTCGTCAACTACAAAAACTTTGTCTTTGGGATATGCTTTAAGCATTGCCTCAATTTCGTCAACAGAAAGAGCCATGCCGGTCGGTGCATTCGGGTTTGCAAAAATCATGCCGGTTGAATCAACATCGAGCATTGCTTTTGTGTTAAGCGTAAAATCTGCGTTCAAAGGCACTTTAAGCAGATTGATTCCGTAATAGCCTGCATAAACAGGATAAAAGCTGTAGGAAAATTCCGGTGAGACAAGCGGTTTGTCGCTGTCAAAAAAAGCGTAAAAAACAAAAGAAAGTACCTCGTCCGAGCCGTTTCCGCAGAAAATCATGTCTTCTGTAATTTCAAAGCCGAGCGGCTTCTGGTCTGCAGCCGGGACAAGCACTCCGCCGGTTTTGTTAAGGCTTTTTGCTATTGCCTTTTTCAGCTCATGCGAATCCGGGTCCGGATAAAGTGCAAGTTTTTGAAGCTCAATGTCTTTGAGTGCATCTTTAATTTTGGGCGACGGCAGATAAGGGTTTTCATTAGCGTTAAGCTTTATATACTCTCTGTCTTTAGGTTGTTCACCCGGTTTATATGGTTTTAAATTCTTCAGTCTTTGTGCAAACATAAAGAGAGTATAAAACAGCGGCAAATAAAAAAAAAGCACTTTTTAAAGTTTTTATTGAGAAATACAGAAAATTCTGTTATTATATTAAATTATGGGTTCAACATCTGATATTTATACACTTTTACGCCTTTACGGCAAAAAACAGCACAGGACGCAGATTTCTGTAGAAGAATTCTGCAATTATCTCTTAAAGTACGCGCAGCATTATGTTACAGAGCAGCCTGATCTTGCAAAATACACGAAAGCACCGCGCGAATCTTTACTGGCTGAACTTGACAATTTGGCTGCGACTAACAAAGTCATTCTCAAAGAAGAAGAAGGCAACCAGATTATTGTTATTTCCGCCTATTTTAGAGAAACTGTAAATTCACGCTACAAGCAGATGGCGACCAACCCTTCTATTCCTTATCCTATACCGACAGATTTGCCCAAAGACTTTCCGCAGGAACTGATAAGCCAGCAGGACGCAGGAACTATAATCTACGATCTGCTTGACGGCAAAGAGCATGGCGAGAACGTCATTTACTCGCTTGTATTCCGCCGCGAAATTGCACCTGTTCTTCTGCCGCAGGGCGTTACAGCTGAATTTTTGATGCAGTCTTCGATTGCCAAGCTCAGAGATTTGATGAACCACGGCGAACAGCACGATTACTTTCTGCAAAAGCTCATGACATCAAACGGCGGCAGAAGCCTTGCAGTCAAGAACTTCTTCAATCAGTTTATCTCAAATGAAGAAGAGACAATCATAAAGTTTAAAGAAGCCGGCGACTGCTACTACTTCTTGAACCAGCTGTTTCTTTTTGTCCGCCAGGATTTTGAGAAAATAAAGGACAAGACCCCTGAAGACGTTGATTTGCTTCAGGCAGTATATATTGCCGAATTGTGCGCATCATTCTACAAAAACAAGGTACAGCTTAATCTTCAGAAAGACACAGCTTTAAAAAACCTTGAACTTTCTTTGGGCAAGCAGCCTTATTACTTTGATTCAGCCGCGATCTCAAAATTTGTTGATTCGCGCGGTGTTCCTCTGCTGGGTCAGTATTCTGAAGAAGATCTCAATGATTATCTTACAAAATCCACAACACCAACAGTCGACAACCACATGCCGCCGCTGCTTACATTCAAGACACCTGACGGCAACCGTTATTTTGTTCTGAACGAAAAAACACTGCCGCTGTTAATGAAATTGTGTACAGAAGCACGTAAAACCGTTCACGATTCCATTACAAAAGAATGGTTCGGTCTTTTGCAGAAATTCCAGAGTGTTCCTGCAATGAAAAATATAAAAGATTTTGACCAGCGTCTTGAAGAAATTGTTGAGGTAGAAGAGCCTATTCTGTATTCTCTGCTTAATGCACCTTTCTTAAAGACAATCTACTATGATGCAATAGACAACAAAAATGCAAACAACCTCGACAAGTTCAACTTTTTCAATGACGGTGAACTGCTTCCATACAGCGAGCTTTTGATGCTTACTCCACATTCTGTTATGTCTGATGCGAAAATTCTGCTGCCGGTATGGTACACACTTCCGGGGCTTTCTTTCATTCTTGCGCTTATTTTTGGACGCGGAAGCATGTCAAAAAAAGCGAAGAACAAGAAAAAGAAGAAAGAATCTGCTTCAAAATCAACGGCTCAGAAGTTGCAGTCTTCTTCTACAATGTCTGTATCTACAGAAAGCCCGAAATCGCAGAATATTGCCAACAACAAAAAAGAAGAATTCAAGATGGCTGCGGCTACAATCGAGAAAATTCTTGTTCCGCCGGATTCATCTCTTGATTCAGAATTAACTTCTTACCTTAACGAGTGGAATCATATTCTTGATAAAGAGGCAAAGAAAAATCTTACAGAAGATGTAAACTCTCTTATCAGAGATTATTTGCGCAAAATTCTGCGCACCGCTTCACCAAGCAGCATTACACCTGAACGCATCAACGAGCTTGCAGAAACGCTTGTAAAGACTCCGGCTTTGCAGAAGATAAATGACCATGCAAATCTGCATATGTATGTTCAGCTTTATATGCTGCGGCTGATTAAAAAAGCTTAAATTATTCTGCTTTATGAAAGACCGGCTGACGTTCTGTCTGCCGGTCTTTTTTTGCTTTTTCAGCATTATATGTAAATTATAAGTAAAACTTCAGTCATTTTGTCCGTTTTGGTACAGGATTTTAAATTTCCGCTCAATTAATAAGTGTGCGTCGTGTAAACGTATCAAAAAACACACATAGCAAAAGGAGCTAATCTATGAAAAATCTAAACAGCATTATTCTCGAAGGCAACTGCGTCAGAGAACCGAATGTAACCATTACAGGGAAAGGAACTGCAATATGCACTTTTTCAATTGCAAGCCACAGAACTTACAAAATCGGCGAGACATTTGAACAGGAAGTTTCGTTTTTTGATATTGAAACATGGGGAAAGCTCGCGGAACGTGTTTCACATCAATGCAAAAAAGGCCGCGGAGTCCGTGTTGTGGGGCGTTTAAAGCAGAACAGATGGGAAGGCACAGACGGTAAGCAAAACTCGAAAGTGCGCATTGTAGCTGAACACGTTGAGTTTAAGCCAGAAGCGAAACCGCTTGAAGCGGCTGTGTCATCAGCAGCACCTTTGCCAGGCTCTGCACCGGCAAAACAGGAAGAAATCTCAGTTTTTTAGTCTGGTTCCAGATTAAAGCAGACGCACACCCGGCAGCCAGCCTGTCTTTCTTTGCAGGTAATGACTGTCCGGGGCAAGCCTTAAAAGCACAGGCAGACAACATAGCTTTCAGTTTTGCCTAGCTGTACTTAGCTGTGCCGCGGCTTTCCGGAATTTCTGCGGTCAGCGCCATTGCGGCGGTTCTGCCGTTTCTGGCCTTCCGCACGTCCGGCATTATAATTTCCGCCGGTCCTTGATTTAGACGGATTATAGCGGCCACCCTGCTTTGCACCACCCTCAGCCCGCAAAGCCTGCGCGCGTTCAGTCATCTGGCGGCGTTCTTCCATCTTTTCAGGAGAGAAGAAGCCTTCTTTCCAGTTGAAACGCGAAACTTCTGGCAGAGGCTTTAATGTGTGGTAAGACGTCATAATCTGCTTAAAGTCGCTCTTTCTTACTGCGGTTTTTGAAAGGTCTATAAGAAAATGGGTGAAGCCCATGTCCTTTATTGTTTTCACCTTGTCAAGAATAGAAAAAGGCTGTTCAGGCATAACAAAAGAACCGTCTTGAGTAGACAATGCCTTGAAAACAGATTCTTCCTTGTCTTTGAAATAGAGGAAATCATAAGATTCTGGCAGCTCAAAGCGCATTCTGAACAGAGCAGGATACGCAAAAAGCGTAATCATAACCCGTTTGCGCTGGTCTGGCTCAAAAGTTGCTTCAATATTGCGCTTAGAATTTTCAAGCGGAGTTATCAAGCCTGTAATTCCCTGATTTTCAAGCCATGAAACAGCCCATCTGTTAAAAGTATAGAGATATGGGCCTGCAATCATAAAGACCTTGAGCGGCTTGAGCATTGCAATATGTGCCGGATTATTTACAACCCAATTTGTAAAGCCTTCCGCTACAAGCTCTGAAACGGTTTCAGTCAGGCTGTCTTCTTTGTTCTGCGGAAGATATGGGTCAAGCGAAATGAAAATCTGGCGCTTTGAGAACGGCAGCTTTTCCTTTTTTTCAAGAAGCGATTCACGCGTAACGCTGTTCAATTCAAGAATAACGCGCACAGGCTGCTCGCACTGAACGACGAACAAATCCTTTACAGTTGAAACCTGCACATAAAGCCCTTCCGGCATTAAGTCCAGGCTGTCTTTCTCAAGCGGCGTCAAATCAAGAACCGGCAGCTCCTGTGCACCGGGCTGCATTCTGTAGCGGCTTATGTCATTCGGCAAAACGCGCGGGTAGCGTTTTGACATTGCTTTTGTCTGTAACAGATAGACTGAATCTCCTGTACCAAAGCCTTGAGGAATATCTACCCAGTTTTTTTCACCGTCTTCGTAAATTGACTTAATCTTGTGGCTTTCGCGCACAGAATCGTCTTTTTTGTGCAGACGGATTGAATCGCCGATATCGGGGTCGTATGTGCCGCCCTTGATTACTGCATACCAGCCGGCATTTGCTTTGCTGTCTGAATCAGGCGACATGCGCTTAACCTGCGTTATCTTTCCAAGATAAATGCCTGTTCCCGAAGCCTGCTTTGGATTCAGTATATTTTCAGCTTTTGGCGAAGTGTACCAGTACATTGTCTTTGAGCGGGCAAAGTCTGTCGAAAGCATACGCTTTGCAGTTGCAAGCGAACCTTTTTTGTCTTCCTGCCAGTGGTCAAGCATATATCTGTATGCTGAAACTACGCTGCCGACATATTCCGCGCTTTTCATTCTGCCTTCGATTTTGAATGAATCTACGCCGGCAGAAACTAAATCAGGCACGCGCTCAATCAGCTGCAAGTCATAAGGCGAGAAATAAAAGCCCTGCTCTACTCCGCCTTCAATTTCAGCTTCGTACAAACGGCGGCAAGCCTGTGTGCACATGCCGCGGTTTGCAGATTTTCCGCCGAGATAGCTTGAAAAAAGGCACAAGCCTGATTCGCTTACACAGAGCGCACCGTGAACGAACACTTCGATTTCAACATTGGTGCGCTCTTTTATCTGCTTTATCTCGTCAAGTCCGAGCTCGCGTGCCAGAACTACACGCTTAAAACCGCTCTTGCTCATTGTGTTTGCGGCTTTTGCACTTGCAATATTCATCTGGGTAGAAGCATGCAGCCTAAGATTTGGGAAAAACTGCTGCACCATTCTGACTACACCAAAATCCTGAACAATCAAGCCGTCAGGGCCGATTTTGTCGAGATAAGCAAGGAAGCGGTACATGCGTTCGGTTTCATATTCTTCAAGGACTGTGTTTACAGTGACGAAGATTTTCTTACCGAGCTTGTGAACCGAATTTACAGCCGCTTCAAACTGATTCCATGCGAAATTTGTTGTACGGAGGCGGGCGTTGAAGCTTTTCAAACCGAGATATACTGCATCTGCGCCTTCGCCGATTGCCGCGTCAAGAGCTTCGATATTTCCAGCAGGAGCTAATAATTCTGCCATAATTGTTCCTTGTGTTATTTATCAGCAAGCCGCGCAGCAAGCAGCTTCAAGCCTTCAACCATAGTCTGATGCTCATAAGGCGCAATGCGTGCGTACAATGTCTCGGGCGTGTCACCCGGCATGACAGGCACTTTTCTTTGAAGCAAGATTGTGCCGGTGTCGCAGCCAGCATCAACAAGATGAATCGTTATGCCCGACTCTTTCTCGCCGGCGGCAAGAACAGCTTCATGCACATGATGACCGAACATTCCGACGCCGCCATATTTTGGAAGAAGCGCCGGATGAAGGTTGATAATCTTTCCTGAATAAGCGTCTAAAATTACACCGCCAAGAACAGTCAAGAAACCTGCAAGCACAATCGCTTCAATTTCATGCGCCTTGCAAAGCTCAAAAACTTTTTCAGAAACGGCGAAACGTTTTTCGTCACGCGTTGCATCTTTTGCCTTTTCACCTAAAAGCAAAGCCGGAGAAGCGACAAAAGCCGGAATGCCTGCATTTTTTGCGCGCTCAAGCGCAAATGCCTTTGCAGAACTTGAAACGACAAGCGCAATATTGTACGGACATTCTTCGCCGCGGCTTTTCATTGCAAGCTCTTCATCAATAAGAGCCTGAAGATTTGTGCCGCCGCCTGAAACTAACACTGCTGTTCTTAACGGTTTACTCACTGCATTCACCTATTCAAAAATAACTGCGTCAGCCTGTGTCTCAACTTTCTGACCGGCACGGGCAACGCGGCCGATTTTGTAAGCCTTCATTGTTGAATTCAAACCGGCATTAGATGAAACAGTGAATTCTTCAAACGTCTTTATGATATTGTCAGCCTTGTCTGCTTCAACAGCAAGCACAAGACCGATGCCCATGTTGAATGTGTTGAACATGCGCGAAGGGTCTGCACCGCGGCGTTCGAGCTCGGCAAAAATCGGCGGAATTTCCCAGCTGCCCTTCTTGATTACCGATACGAGCGTCTTGTCTGCATACATGCGCGGAATATTCTCGTAGAAACCGCCGCCTGTAATGTGAGCCATGCCATGAACGGCGTTCACACCGCCCTGGGCTCTGAATTTATCAAGCACGGCAAGAACAGGGCGCACATAAATACGTGTCGGTTCAAGAAGCACTTCGCCGATTTTTCTGCCGTTGAAAGGTGTGTCAAAATCTGTAACAAGCTTTCTTACAAGAGAAAAGCCGTTTGAGTGTACGCCTGTTGAAGAAAGCCCGATAAGCACGTCGCCTTCTTTTATTGCTTCACCTGTAATGATGTTCTGCTTATCTACAATGCCCACGCCGAAACCGGCAATGTCGTACTTGCCTTTATCGTAGAAGCCCGGCATTTCAGCTGTTTCGCCACCAAGCAATGCACAGTCTGAATCTACGCAGCCGTCTGCAACGCCTTTTACAAGGTCTGCCGCAATTGAAGAATCAAGGCTTCCGCAGGCAATATAATCTAAGAAATAAAGCGGTTTTGCGCCTGTGCAGAGAATATCGTTCACACTCATAGCAACACAGTCAATTCCGACTGTATCGTATTTTTTCATGGCAAATGCGATGTCAAGCTTTGTGCCTACACCGTCTGTGCCGCTGACCATTACAGGCTCTTTCATTCCGCCCGGAACAGCAAACATTCCGGCAAAGCTGCCCAAGCCGTTGAGCACACCAGGAATCTGCGTGCGCTTGGCATGTGCCTTATATTTATCTACAGCGCGGTAGCCTTCTTCAATGTCTACGCCAGACTGTCTGTAATCAATCATAATTTCTCCTAATTTGAATATTTATTCAGATTGTTAAAGTTCAACGCCTTTGCCGCCATTTTCAGCAGATTCTTCAGCTAGTTTTTTGCGGAAATCGACAAGCTTTTTCTTAAGTTCAGGGTATTTTACGGCAAGGATTTCAAGCGCAAGATAAGCGGCGTTTGCAGCATTGTTTATGCCGACAGTTGCCACAGGAATCTGGCGCGGCATCTGCACAATCGAAAGCAGCGCGTCCATTCCGCCAAGACCGTTTGAAGCACGGCCTTTTGCGTCTGCGCTCATGCACTCAAGCGGAATTCCGATTACGGGCAGAACCGTCATGGACGCAATTACGCCCGGCAAGTGGGCCGCAAGACCTGCACCTGCGATGATAACTTCTGCGCCATGGTCTTCAACTGCTTTAACAGTCTGTGCAAGCAATTCACCAGAACGGTGAGCCGACAAAATAAAAGCTTCATACTCTACTCCGAATTCCTTCAAGACAGAAGAAGCTTTTTTCATAGTTTCTGTATCTGATTTTGAGCCAAAAAAGACAGCAACTTTCATGCAACACCCCATAAACCATAAATTCGAATTTAATCGGCGGCTTTTGCACGAGCGCAAAAAAAAGGTGCGACTCATAGTCCGGCTTTAGGGAAGCCAGGTAGAAACTCTTATTCCCAGACAGGAATGAGGAGAGAAGAAAACCTGTCATACAATAAGATTATATGAGCCGTCGATAACGGAATATATCACAAACAAGGATAATACTCAAGTGGGTGTAATTCAGGAAACGCTGTCAGAAACAGAACTGTACCAATGCTGACAAAGCAATTGGAATTAGGACGTTGTCAAAATCTTTAAGCGGAAGCATTTCAACAAACATGCCGGCAAAACCGCAGGCAAGACCAGCCGCTGTGTTATTTGTAATAAGGCTAGAGAGCAGAAATATTACGCCAAAGCACGACAGGCTTCCGACAACAGATTTGCCGCCGGTAAACGGGATTTTCACCTCGCCGAACATTTTGCCGAAAAGACTTGCCAGACCGTCGCCTGCAGCAAGCCCGATTATGCCGACAGCGGCGGCAGTTTCATTAAAGAATAAGGCTGAAACCAAAACGCCACAACACAAAGTTACAGGACCGAGGACAAAGCGGTTTTCATCGCGTTTTCTTGCGGCAGCTTCAGTTATTGCAGAAAAAAGCGGAACATTTCTGCCATGAAGCCTTAATATTTCTGAGACTATATAAACAACAAGAACAGAAAACAGCCCTATTATTGTAAGATTATACAAATAATGAAGCATGAGCGGAACAAAGGCAGTGCATAAATGGATTGATTTTCTGAATATTTCTTTGCGGAGAGAAATGACGCGGCTTCTAATCAAAATGCCGCGCCTGTGCATCATATGTTCTTTACAGAGACCTGTTTCAACAGCAGAAACCCCGGACAAAGAAACTGCCTCAACAGCATTATTCATGTCGGAAGTCGTTCGTACCATTCAGATCTCCTGTGTAAGCAAAACAAAATGAGTTTGTACGCCAAAGCATGGCGTACAACACTTTTTCTGCCTTATCTTGGAGTTTTCAGCGCCGGCTGAGTCAGTACTTTTTCATTCTGCAATGTTCTTGGAATGTCAAAATACAAAGCAGGTTCAAAAGGACTTATAGGATAACGCAGATACTGCATATTCTGTGCTGCAAGGTTGCTGCCGTCAAGACGAACCATAGTTTCCTGGTTTCGTGTAAGCGCATCCCATGCACGCATTGATTCAGCCATATAAACCATCGCAAGTGCGTTTTGGTTACTGTCTCCGGTACGGAAAGCGAGCTTGCCGAGCGTTACACCAAAGTTATTGGTAGCTTTCATATAAGTATCAACAAGGTCGGCATCTTCCGCCTGAACCTGCGGGAACATCAGACCTTTCTGCGCTTTAACTTTTGCAAATTCATCAACGAAACGCTGGTAATAGCCCTGTGCGGCAAAGTTGTCGTCGCGCAAAGACAATGTGTTTGCAAGCGAAAGCAGAAGGTGCAGATCATTGCCGTTTTCCTCAGATGAAGCAATAAATGAGCCAAGTGCATCAAGATACTGTTTCTTACCATACTGAATATAACCAATTCTGTAGCGGATTGACGACGTATCATTGTCATATTCAACAGCATGAAGATAATTCCTCAAAGCATTGTCATTATCGCCTGAAATGAAGTAATCAAGGTCAGCCATATCAGAATACAAAAGACCGATTTCTTTGCCGGCATCAAGGCTGCTTGCATCTTTTTCTGATTCAAAAAGTGAAATACCTGCAACATAAACTTCTTCTGCCTTCAAGTATTCCTGCTGGTCAGTATACAATTCGCCAAGAAGACGGTATGTATCAATATATTTGAGGATGCGCTCTTTTGTTCTGACTTTTGCCTTTGCAAATACGTCAAGTGCATATTCAAGCTGTCCCTGTGCTTTAGAGATGTCAGCTGTATAGATGAAATAACGCGCATAATTATAATAAGCTTCTGGCACTGTCGGGTCAGCAACAATTGCGCGCTCAAGCAAAGCACGTACATCTTCAATATAAGAACGGAGATATTCTTCTGCCGGTGTCAGCTCACCATAGAGCTTATCAAGCAGATAACAGCTCAATTCGAGAATATCCGGCGCACTCAAAGCCTTTATTTTCTTAGGTCCGGTCTTCTTGTCCGGGTAGAAATAGTTCTTTAACGGAAGAACCTCGCGCAAATTGTCTGTGCGGATATAGTAGCGGAGCATCTTTGCAAGATACTTGTCAGACTGACCGTATATATCAAGAACCGTCTCATATTGAGCGCGCGCAAGTTCAAACTTGCTTGGGTCTTCGTTGCAAGCCCATTCAAGATAAATGTCGCCGAGCAGAAGCATTGCATCAGGGTCATTGATGAATTTGTCGAGCACCTCTCTGCGGACAATCTCCTCTGCCTCAGCGTATTTAAGCTCATCATAAAGCTTCATTTCAGCATATTCGAGACCGCCCTGCTTGTCTTTAGGGAAATAGAACAATATCCATTTATACATCTGGCTTGCGCGCTCATACTGGCGTTTCTCGCGGTAGCCGCGTGCATATTTAAAGAACCATGCTTTCTTCTTCTTGTAGTTTGCAGCCGCAATGAATTTTTCTTCAGAAAGCGGATAATATTCACCTTCAAGAAGTGTATAACCTTCTTTGTAGAGTATTTCAGCACGAACCGGTTCATAAACAAATGTCTTGCCGAGGAAGAATGTAGATGCTGCCAGTATAGCAATAGCAAGACATGCTGCAATAAACGGAATAATCCTGTTTTTAAGCTGATATTCTGTTGACTGCTTGTAAGCCTCATACTGGGCGGCAGTGCGTTTCTCGTAGTTGCGCGGAACTTCGATAACCTTGTCGACCATTTTTCCTACATGGTTAGCAAGCTGACGGACAGGCGTCTTTTTAATAACCATGCGGACAAGCTTAAGGTTTTCTTCTTCGTTAAACTGATCTTCTATAAGAATGTTTTCAATCTCAATACGAAGATTTAATGGATAATAATTTAAGTTTTCTATAAATTTCTGGTATTCAGCATTAGTAAACTGGTTGCTTTCAACCTTTTCTTCTGCATTATCAGTTGATACAGATTTTTTCTTTTTAGGCTCAACAATTTCAGTTACATCAGAGAAACCAGGAATACTGAATTCATCGGCTGCTTCTTCTGCATCATCGGCAAAACCTTCTATTGAGAAATCGTCTTTTGCAGTTTCATCTGCCGGAGATTCAGAAGCAGCATCAGCAGCAGGTGAACCGTCTGCGTCACTTCCGCCAAAGTCAGGCATATCAAAATCAGCAGAAGGTGCTGTGCTGTCAAGATTCATGTTCACACCCGGAGTTTCATCAGCACCTTTGGCTGAATTGTCCTGGTCGTCAAGGTCAAAGTCCGGCAGGTCAAGTGAATCTGAATCAAGAGAAAAATCTGGAAGTGATGATGCTTTTGGCTCTGCGGCAGGTTCAGAAGATTCAGCCGGTGCAGCAGGTGTTTCGTCAACAGAAAAATCTGAGCCGAAATCAGGCATCTCAAAATCATCAGCTGCAGAAGAAGCGTCTGCCTGTGCAGAAACTCCGCTATCTGAAGTTATATCTTGAGACGGCATATCACCAAAATCAGGCAGGTCAAAATCGCTGTCAGAAGTACCGGCATCTGCAGCAGCAGAGTCAGTTTCAATACCGTCAAAATCAGGCAGTTCAAAATCAGTTGAAGCTGCTGTGTCATCAGTTGAACCGGCAGCAATTCCGGCAGCGTCATCTATGCCGTCAAATGAAGGCATTTCAAAATCGTCAGTTGAACTTGAACCCGGCGCGTCAGTTGAAGCAGCTGCGTTAAATGACTCTACAACAGGCTCTTCGTTTACGTCAGGCAAATCGCCGAAATCCGGCAAATCTGGTGCAGGTGCTTCAGCCGAAGTTTCAGCCGGGGCGCTCTGCTCTGGTACAGTTTCTTGAGGTGCCGGCTCAGAAGCAGCCGGAGCATTTTGTGTATCAACAGAACCGTCTATATTCGAATTTAAAAGCGCGTCAATGTCTATTTCGCCGTCAGATGTTGTCGGAACAGAGGCAGACTCAGCAGGAGCATCAGATGAAGCATTGGCAGAAGTGTCTGTAGAAGCGGCTTCTGTTTCCTCTTCTTTTACAGGCAAGCCATAGAGAAAGTCTTCAGAGTCATCTGCCTCTGAAATATTCTCAGGGAAAGGCAACGTACGGAGAGTTTCTCCGCGTGCAGCGCGAACAGAGGCTTCATTACCTAACGATTGTAGATTATTAACAAAATTCTTAAGCTGGTTTAATCCGGGCATATTCTGATTCTATCCCTTAAAAAACGAAATAACAAGGCGAAATGCGTCTTTTTGTCACACTCTTGCCGAAAGTACTTTTTAGATTAGTACTTCTTCGTTTTATCATCGGTGAAAAATTAGTATGTCTTAAGCTTTATCGAAGCTTTTCTAAAAGAATAAAATCAACTATTATTAGGGCATGTCCTTAAATTGCAAAGAAATTGACGCTATTCTAAACGAACTCACACTTGAAGGCACTTTTATTCAGCAGATTGTACAGCCGACATTTGACAGCATAGCTTTTTACCTTTACGGTCAGGGTGAATCGCAGACACTGCTTGTCTGTCTTGCACCTGGCGCATGCCGTCTGCACACAACCCGAAAGAAAATTCCGAGAAACGACAAACCGCTCCGCTTTATGGAGTTTTTACGCTCAAAAATTAAAGGCTCAAGAATAAACAAAGCCGCTCAAATTGAGCAGGAACGCATAATAAAATTAGAGCTTTCACATGGCGAAGACTTGTTCAACATGTATATCCGCCTGTGGAGCAACGCCGCAAACATTATCGTAACAAACCCGCTTGAAACAAACGAAAAAGGCGAAGAGCGCATTCTCGATGTATTTTTCCGCCGCCCCAAAAAGAATGAAATTACAGACGGATTTTATAAGCCTGAAATCAGGCAGACAGCCGGAAACGGCAAAACAGCACCGCAATCAAATCAGAAGACATTTGAAGTGCGTGGCTTTGAAGAGCTTGAGAATTCGGCAAGCCTTTCGTTCAACCAAAAAGTCGAGCTTTGGTACACCGAGCATGCAGACACTCTTTCAAGAGCTTCTCTGCTTCAGCAGGCAGAAAAGCAGTTCAATGCACGTTCAACGCGGCTACAGGCCGCAATTGACAAGCTTGAAGCAAAGCGCAAAAGCTTTCTCAATGCAGAGCAGTGGAAACATCAGGGCGATTTACTTTTGACATACGGCTATCTTATAGAAAAAGCCGCCGGAGAAGGCAAAAACTTTATAGAATGTGAAGACTATGACACAGGCAGCACAGTCAAAATTTTTATAGACCCAAAGAAAAAGGCTCAGGAAAATGCACAGCTTTTCTACGAGCGCTATAAAAAAGCAGTTTCAGGTCTTGAAGAGCTTGAATACGACATAAAAGCCTCTAAGTCTGAACTTGCAAAATTGCAGGCTGACTATGAGCAGCTGCTTGCCGAAAAAGACCCGCTCGTAATTCAGCAGAAAATGCATAAACAAAACACGCCGCGCCAGAAAATCGAAAAAAAGCACCCCGGTCTTGATTTTACTATAAACGGCTGGCACATTCTGGTAGGCAGAACGGCGTCAGAAAACGACGAACTTTTACGGCATCATGTAAAAGGCCAGGACTGGTGGCTTCATGCAAGAGACTGGCCGGGCGGCTATGTGTTCATCAAAAACCAGAACGGCAAATCTGTGCCTTTAGACATACTTTTAGACGCAGGCAATCTTGCTCTTTTTTACTCAAAGGGAAGAAAAGACGGAAAAGGAGACTTGTATTATACACAGGTCAAACATTTGCGCCGTGCAAAAAATGCACCGAAAGGTACTGTGCTTCCGTCTAACGAAAAGAATCTTTCTATAACCCTTGATAAAGAGCGGCTTAAACGTATTGAAATACAGCAGAAAGAAGGAACATTATTAATTTGAACCTCTAAAATCACAGCATTGAGTTTTAGAGATATTCTTAATTTAAAAATCTCCAAAAAAAATGAAAAAAATTAATTTTTTTTTGTAACCTTTTTTTCAGCCGGTGTTTATCATAGCGTAATTGCAAGCAAGAAAGGTACAAATGTTATTTTTGATTAAGCCCGCAACTGGTTTCACTCCTTTACCCAGTTGCGGTTTTTTATTTTAAAGAGAAGCTGCTTTTATGCAGCCAAAATAACGGCAGATAAAACTGCAAGTGTTTAAAAAATTCACTTTATATGATAGGCTTAAAACATGAAAAGATTGCTGACAAATGTATTAGTTACTGGCGGAGCCGGTTTTATCGGTGCGAATTTTATCCACTATATTTTTAACAAGACAGATTTTTCAGGGCGCATAATCAACCTTGATGCGCTGACCTACGCAGGAAATCTTGAAAGCCTTAAAGACATTGATTCAAAATTCGGTGTGCAAGCGCTTGGCAAAGACAAGGCGAGATATATTTTTGAACATGCTGACATTACAGACAAAGAAGCTGTCAGCCGCATCTTCAAAGAATATGAGATTGACACCGTTGTGCATTTTGCCGCAGAAAGCCATGTTGACCGCTGCATTTTGTGGCCAGAAGATTTTGTAAAGACAAACGTGATGGGCACGTTCATTCTTCTTGAAGCTGCGCATAACGCTTGGAAAAACACCGACGGCTCAATCAGACAAGACACGCTTTTCCATCACATAAGCACAGACGAAGTTTACGGTTCGCTTGGCGAGACAGGCTATTTTGAAGAAACAACGCCTTATGACCCGAGAAGCCCATATTCTGCAAGCAAAGCTTCAAGCGACCATCTTGTAAGCGCCTATTTTCACACTTACGGTCTGCCCACAACATTGTCGAACTGCTCAAACAATTACGGGCCGTTCCAGTTCCCTGAAAAGCTCATTCCGCTGATGATTCTGAACATGCTTGACGGCAAGCCGCTGCCCGTTTATGGCGACGGCAAAAATATCCGCGACTGGCTTTTTGTAGAAGACCACAACAGCGCGGTCTGGACAATAATGAACAAAGGCAAGACAGGCGAAAAATACAACATCGGCGGCGAGAACGAGTGGCAGAACATCAAGCTGATTGAAAAGCTCATCGACATTGTTGCTGAAGAAGCGGGCAAAGATTCTGCCGAAATCAGAAAGACCATCAAATGGGTCAAAGACCGCCCCGGACACGACAGGCGTTACGCAATCAACTGCAACAAGCTTAAGTCTGAGCTTGGCTGGAAGCAGTCACACACTTTTGAAGAAGGGCTCCGCGCCACAGTCAAATGGTATCTTACAAATGCAGACTGGATTGCACACGTTAAGAGCGGCGAATACGCCAAGTGGATAAAGGACAACTACGGAAACAGGTAAAACTATGTTCGAAGTTAGAGTAGAAGCAGAATTTGCTGCGGCGCACTTTTTGCGCGACTACCATGGAAAATGCGAAAACCTGCACGGCCACAACTACAAAGTCTACGCGCACGCACGCGGCAATTCGTTGAATGAAGGCGGAATGTTAATCGACTTTGGCGAGCTGAAAGGCGCATTGCGCAAAGTCTGCGCCGTGCTTGACCACACAAATCTGAACGACCTTGTGGAGAACAACAGCTTTGTATTTGACCAGAACCCTAGCGCAGAGCGCATTGCAAAATATATTTTTGACAAGCTGAAAGAGATGCTGCCTAGTGCGCCGCTTTATGCCGTCGATGTTTTTGAGACAGCAACAAGCCGCGCACGCTACAGCGCAGATTAAGCTTTAATCGCTGTTGCTGCAAGAAAGACAGCGCACCGGAATATTCTGCCTGTCAAGGTCTTTTTTAATGCCCTCAATAGTGTATTCGCCAGAATGAACCATTGACGCTATAAGGGCAGCGTCAGCTTTTCCTTTAGTAAGCACGTCAGCAAGGTGAGCCGGTGTTCCGCCGCCGCCGGAAGCAACTACGGGCACACTTACAGCCTCAACAATCATGCGCGTAAGGTCAAGCTCATAGCCTGCCCTAGTTCCGTCCGCGTCCATCGAATTAAGCACAATCTCGCCCGCGCCAAGCTCAACAGCCTTTATAGCCCATTCGCGCGCATCAAGCTCAGTCTTTACGCGGCCGCCGTTAATGTATACGCGGTATCCGCTCGGGCAGGTCGGGTCTTTCTTCGCGTCCATGCCGAGAACAATGCATTGATTGCCGAAAACGCGCGCACCTTCAGTAATAAGCGAAGGATTCTTCACGGCCTGAGAATTCAGACTGATTTTTTCAGCACCGGCAAGAATTGTCGAGCGTATGTCGTCCAGAGTGCCTATGCCGCCGCCGACGCAAAACGGAATGAAAACCTGCGATGCCACGCGGTGAATCAAGTCTAAAATTGGGCCTCTGCCACGTGCAGAAGCGATAATATCGTAGAACACAAGTTCGTCTACGCCTTGTCTGTAATATTCAGCAGCCATTTCCACCGGGTCACCGACATCAACATTATTCAAAAATTTTACGCCTTTTGTAGTGCGTCCGTCTTTTACGTCAAGGCAGACAATGATTCGTTTTTTTAACATGAAAAGTCTCCTTCCGGGAGGCAGAAATTCTTTAAAAGCCTCAAGCCCGGCTCACCCGATTTTTCAGGATGGAACTGACACGCGATGATAGAACCGTGCCTTATTACAGCCGGAACTTTTATACCGTATTCGCAAAATGCGCGGACATCGTTCCAATGGGCAGGTTCGATTACATAAGAATGAACAAAATAAAAGGCCGTGCCTTCGTTTATGTTGTTGAAAACAGGGTCTTCTTTGCAGTGAACGTCGTTCCAGCCCATGTGCGGAATTTTCAAGCCGTCTGTGGGAATGCCTTCGCGTTCAAAGATATTCTTAAAATGAGTGATTTTGCCAGGAACAAGGCCGAGACAGTCGGTATCGCCTTCTTCTGAATGTTCAAAAATAATCTGCGAACCGAGGCAGATGCCCATTATGGGCGTCTTTGCCTGAGCCTGGTCTTTTAAGAACACATCAAAGCCAGTCTGCTTAAGCTGAGACATTGCATAAGCCGCATCGCCTACGCCCGGGAAAATTAATCTGTCGGCATTTTTCAAATCTTCCGGTTTTTTCCCAAGAACATACGGAATATTCATTGAATCGAGTGCCATTTCCACACTCTTAATGTTACCTGCATTGTAATCGATTATACCAATCATTGTGAGTCCATAAAGAAATTAGTAATTTGTCCGATAATTATGATATGAATTTTTCCGAAGTTCAAGACGTTGTACAAGGTGTTTTCACCGATTTTCGTGTTATTTTATGTACGATCTGCGTAATCGCATATCTTAATCTCATTGCCTATATTGTGAACTACCGCAAGAAGCCAAGAAAGTTCAGCAAGAAAAAGCTGAAGGCTGTTCAGGCTTCTGTCAAAAAAGAAGAACAGGAAGCCGCTTCAACCGAAGCACAGGCAGAAGCATCTGCCGAAACAGCCGAATAAGACAAACAAATTAACTTTAACTCTAAAAACAAAAAACAACCCCGGTGCAAAATGACCGGGGTTTATTTGTTTTAAGCTATTTATAAGTCTATTTCAAATCACTGCGAACCATTTCTTCAATTATTTCATTAAAAGGTTTTTTAGCTTTCCATCCAAGATCCTTAAAAATCAACGAAGAGTCTCCAACTAACGGAATCTTTTCACCAGGACGGATAAAGGACTCATTAATTCTTAAATATTTATGATAATCCAAATCTACAGTATCAAAAGCTATTTTTAATAAATCTTCTACAGTATGTAGAATTCCAGTTGATATAACGTAATCTTTTGGAGTTTTATTCTGCAACATAAGATACATGGCCTGTACATATTCAGGTGCATAACCCCAGTCACGTTTTGCCTGAATATTACCCAATTCAATAAAATCCTGTTTTCCATGAACAATATCTGCAACAGAAGATGTAACTTTTCTTGTTACAAATGTTCTTCCCCTTCTCGGTGATTCGTGATTATATGTAAAACCAGTACATGCAAAAAGATTAAAGCGTTCTCTATAATTTTTTATAAGAGAATGGCTTGATAATTTTGATATTCCATATACAGAGCGAGGATTGTACGGGGTTTTTTCAGATTGAGGATATTCTGTTGCATTACCGAATATTTCACTTGACCCTGCAAAATAGATATGACAAGCTGGACATAATTCCAAAACACTTAAAAGTATATTATGCGTAGTTGTAAAATTATTCATCATTATTGATAAATCATCTTCAACTGCAAAACTTACAAAACTAGAAGCCGCCAAATGATAGCACTCATCAGGTTTTACTTCATTGAACAATTTATAAACGGAGAGGCTGTTTTCAAGCTGGCAAGTTACAATTTTTATTTGATTCAGAAGATGTGTAATATTTTCCATCTTTTTAGAATTTTCAATACTTTCTCTTCTTACAACGCCATAGATTTCATAACCTTTTGACAACAATAATTCTGCGAGATACGAACCATCCTGGCCATTTATTCCAGTAATTAAAGCTTTCTTCACGTTTTACTCCAAAATGGACTTATAAATTTTCACAGTTTCTTCTGATGTCTTTCCCCATGAAAATTGTTTCAATATAGCCTTTCCATTTGCGATAACTTCTTTTCTAAAAGAAGCATCTTTTAATAATTTATCACAACATGACACTAATTGCTGCTTATTCTTAAAATCAAAATACAAAGCCCCATCACCTGCAACTTCTTTAAAACAAGAAGCATCTGCCAAAATAGCAGGGCAGCCGGCCGAAAATGCTTCCAGAATAGGAATACCAAATCCTTCATAGTAAGAAGGGAAAATAAAAGCAATCGCATTGTGATACAGCCAATACATCTCATTGTTATCAGCAAAAAAATGATGAATTATTTGAGAAGACAGTCCTAAATCTCTTATAAGGCTTAATTCCCAATCTGAAAATTTTGAACCGGTACAAACAATTTTTACATCAGGGTTCTCTTTTAAAAAATCTGATAAAGCTATTAACATAAAATAAAAATTCTTATAGGCATGTCTGTTCCCAGTAAAAAGAAAATATTTTCCAAATTGATTATCTGAGTACTGTAGATTTCCTTCTAAAACTGAATCGCCAAGATATACAACATCAATTTTGTTTTCTGGAATTTTCAATAAGTCTATAATATCTTGTTTTGTGTTTTCTGAAATAGCGATAATTCTAGTTGCTTTTTCCGCAACAAGCTTCTTCTTCTTTATAATACCAATATCATCTGCAAGCATTTCTGGAAATTTTTCATGAATCATATCATAGATTGTCAGAACGAATGGCTTTTCCCCAATATAATCCAAGAAATAAGTGTCATAATAAGTTGTATGGAATATATCAAAGTCCTGCTGTTTTAGAGCTTGTATATCACGCTGCCGGTTTGTAAGAAAATCCTTATAGAAAAACTTGTTCCGTAATTCCCAAAGTCTTCTTTTTCCACGAAACTGCATAGATGGCAGAAAATTTTCGTATAAACAATTTAAGTAAGACGAATTCAAAACAGTTAAAGGATTCTCTTGCAGATAAACATTCTTTGAATAAGCCAATGGCAATTCATATTCAACATTAAAGTTGTTTAGTCTTGAGATTATTTCGACAAAATACCGGGAAACACCGCCCGTTTTTTGCATATCAAAAATCTGACTGTCATAAAGTATTTTCATAATCTAAAAGTTAAGCTGTTGTTTTTAAGTAACTCGATTATACTTTCTGTATCTACAAAAAACAACCCCGGTGCAAAATGACCGGGGTTTATTTGTTTTATCAAGTCTGGCAAAAAAAACTACTGATTCAGAATCGTAATCTCTACGCGGCGGTTTCTTGCCCTGCCCGCTTCTGTACGGTTTTCGGCGATAGGCTGCTCTGCACCGAAGCCCTTCGAGAAGATGTGGTACGCATCTTTTACGCCCAATTCAATCAGGTAATTTGCAACAGCCTGTGCGCGCTCCTCAGAGAGTTCCTGTCTTGATTTAGCGTTGCCTGCGAGGGCGGTATGGCCTGTAACAAGCAGGTCGTTGTCAGGATAAAGCTCAAGAATTTTTGCAATTTTCTCAAGCTTGCGCTTTTCGCTGTCCTGAAGAACAGCGGAATCTGCCTTAAACTGAATATTCTCAATACTGATTGTAATACCTTTTTCAGTTGCAGTAACCTGTGTGTTGTCAATGCCCAAATCTTTAATCTGATTCTGTACATCGTTTACAACAACTTCCGGCTTGATGCGCACAAGGTCAGCAACTTCTGCATGAGCCGTGCCTTCAAAAACAATGGTTGTTCCGCTGATTGTTTCTAAGACAATGCGGAATTCTTCGTCATAAAATTCTATTGCACCGTTTTCCGCATTCCAATAAATCGTCTGGCTCGAAAAGCCCATTGTCTCAAAAGGATAATCTATAGTTCTGTCAACAGGTCTCTGTCTGTTTACAAAATTCATATTGTATTTTGCAAGAATCTTGTGCAGCACTTTGCCGTTTACAGTTTCAGGGCCGGCATAAGTGTACTGAACTTTAACAGGAACTTTGAACGGAGTGTTCAGGTTAAAGCCGCGCCGTAAATCATGGGCTTCTTCACCGTCAGCAGTCCAAGTATCGCCGGGCTGCAGGTCTTTATCTGGAAAAACCGGCACATTTCTTACAACAGGCATGAAATATTCGTCGCCAATATCATATTTACCGAACTTGTCCCGCTTAAAAATGCTGTGATATTCTTCGCCCCATGTGAAAACCGGTCTGCCCGAACGGTCTGACGATGCTTCTGAAGTCATAAATACTGCATCGTGTTCAGCCTGCTCACCGTCAACAGACGGAACATTAACAGAAATACGGTTTATAATTTCCGCATGGTGGTCGAAAAGTCCGTTATAATAAATATCTTCGTGCACCGATGAAAGCACCCTGTATTTATCACCTTCATTATACTTGAATGTAAAACGCTCTGCACTCAAAGATATAAAAGCAGATGCAAACAAAAATAGAAAAAAGCATTTCTTCAATCTCTTGATTTCATTCTTCATAAAATCTCCTGTTACAAATTCAGCTGAAACTTAAGGCTAATACAAGATTCGTTTCTGTTTATCGGCTGAAAAAACTGCCATGTTAAGAAAGCTTGTATGTAACGCCCAAAACCATTATTGTTGATTCATGAACGTCGAATCTGCCATGAACACAGCATTAAACAATTTTAACCTGCTTTTGGGTACAACAAAAATCGGTATTTTTTTTATAGGTTTTGCACTGCTGCTCTTTTTGCTGATGATTTTCATGCTCTGCTTTTATCTTGGCAAGAAAGCCGGAAGTGCAGAAGCGCAAAAAGAGCAGCTGAAGCTTATAGAAGAAGCAAGGGCAGATGCAGTGCGGCGTTCACGTTCTGTGCTTAACGGCCAGCTTGTCGAGCAGATTTCGCCTTTTCTGCCTAATTTTCCGTGCAACCCGGCAGACTGCCGCTTTGTCGGCAAACCCATAGACTTTATCGCTTTTGCCGGGCTTGAAGAAAACGACAGCGTTGACGAGATTCTTTTTGTTGAGATAAAGACGAACAGCTCGCAGCTTTCTCAAAGAGAGCGTTCGCTTAAAGAAGCCGTAGAAAAGAAAAAGATACGCTGGGTTGAATTCCGCGTAAAAAACTGAATATGCGCCGGTATATGTCAAACTGAAAGGCGCAAGGCACAAAAAAACCGCCCGAACCTGCCGGGCGGCCTTTCTGCTAATTTGCATCTGCTCTTAAAAAATGCAACTATTTTCTTGAGCCGAAAACTTTTCTGATTATGTCAGAAGAATATTCAAGCGGCTTGTCACGGATTTCAGCTTCTTCATCTGCAATCTTTAAGAAGACAGCATCGAGAGCTTTTTCTGTTGCATATTGCGCCAAGTCAACGTCAACTTCTTTTACAGCTTCTTTGCCGAAAATAGACGAAACCTTGTTTGCTGTACCGCCAGCCTTATTGTATGTTGCTGTAAGCTTTTCCCATGCTTCGTTTGCAGACATGCTGCCTACAAGCTTCTGATCAAGAGCCGCCGCGATTTTCGGTTTATAAAGCGAAACAAGCTGTTCGTAGGTCTTTTTCTTAAGATATTCTGTCGCAGCGTTGTCTTTGCCCGTAACAATTGCAACACCGTCGCCGACAGTCATGCCTGTAATTGCTTCCGCAAAAACCGGAATAATCTCGGCAGCGCAAGCTTCTGCCGTGCGGTTCAGGCGGAGAATTACATTCTCAATGTTTTTCTTTCCGTTCGGCAGCTTTGATACGGTGGCCACAAGCTTTTCCGCATCTTTCGGCATATCGATGTAATAAAGCGGATTCTTGTAGTAAGCGTCTTCTTTTGAAAGCTGCGAAGACGCAACTTTTGCACCCTCATTGAGAGCAGCCTTCAATGCCTGAACAGCATCATCATTAGAAAATCCATATCTGCTGTTGACCTGTGCAGATTCATCAGTTTTTGCAGTGGTCGTAGTTGTTGCTTTTTTAGTTTTTGAAGCAGAACTTTCAGAAGATTCTGTTCCTAATACTCGTTTAGCCTCATTAAGAGAAGTGTCCTGCGCGCCTGTTGCAAACACAGCAACACCCGCAAAGCTGAAAACCAGCAATGCTGTGAATAATCTTAAATGTTTCATACATTAGATGATAACTCATTTTTTTCATTAATGGAATCTCTAAATTTATTTTTATGAAAAAGACACTCTATCAAGCCTTAAAAAAAGCTTTATCTTTTTTAGTTTATGTTTTATCTTTTAATTGCCGATTAATAAGGTGTTTTCTAATCAAGTTTTTAAAAGGCCGGAGTGCATGAAAAAATATTTATGTTTATTTCTATTTGCAATAATCTCATTTAGCATTTTTGCTGCAGATAAAAAAATAGAGCCTACAACATCAAAAGACATTGCTGACTATGCACGCTCAAAAATTATTGACCAGATTGAGCAGCCCTGCCCGCCTTACGTTCAGGACGGCTACCTTATCTTTACAGCAGACAAATCTGCAAGATTTGTAGGTATTGCTTTTGGTTTTGAAAATTTCCGCATAATTCACCCGTTCCAGCGGCTTTCGCATTACGAGACTGACGGAAAACCGGTTGATTCTGTGCTTTTTTACATAACCCAATACCCGAAGGACCTCGATGAAGTTTCTTATAAGCTTGTAATTGACGGCTTATGGACGACAGATCCGCTTAATGCGCGCCGTTCATTTGACAAGACGACAAATTCAATGCTTTCTATTATAGCAGTTGAAAAACCTGCTCCGGTAACAGAAAAAGAAAATAACGGCAAAGTCCGCTTTGTTTATTACGGAACAAGCGGTCAGACAATACGCTTGGGCGGCACTTTCAACAACTGGGATTCTTACATGTACGAGCTTACAGAAGTTTCTCCAGGCGTATACCAGATTGAGCTGCCGCTGCCACCGGGAGTTTATTACTATAACTTCTACAACGGTATAAATGCCATGATTGATCTGCAGAATTCCGAGCGGGCTTATACCGTTGACGGACGGACTGCTTCAATTCTTTATGTAGAATAATTTTCCGGTTTGTTGCCGGCTTAAAAAGGCTGCCTGCTAAGAGCGTCATTCCGAACTTGGTTCTGCATGACACTAAAGAGGCCGCCTTTTTTGTTTTAAAAGCCTTAAATTCGGAGAAACCCGACATTCAGGCTAAATACAGTACCCTTTTATGCCGAAATTATAGAGTGCAAAGATTGCTCTTCATGGCGGTATTCAATTGAAAAAGACAAAAAAAATAAATTTGCCTAAAAACAAGATTCTTATTCTGCTTTCTATAATTCTTGTTGTTTTTATCGGACTTTTATCAACATGTATTTTAATTCAGTCAAGATATTCTGAACCGACAATTGCCGACATAGAACCGGCATTTAAAACGGAACAGGCTGCAAAAAAAGCTCAGAATACGGAACAAAAGCCTGAAAAAAAGACCAAAAAAAGCCAGACACGCATTCTGCGTTCAGAAAACGGCAAAATGGAAATAACGAACTCTTCAGGCGCAGTTACTGCAAAATCAAACAAGGCAGCAGCTGATACACTGAATTCAGACAATCCGTCTATAGACGCTGTAACAGCAGAAGTTTCCGGCATTGCAAAGCAAGTACCGCTTACAGCTATTCCGGCGCCAATAATTCAGAACGAGCAGATTCAGGCACAGGAAACCGTCGGCACTGGGGCTGCACAGGGTTTGAGCGCCCAAAACACTGTACAGGACAATCTTTTGGACGCAGAATCAGGCAGTCTGGTTGCAAAGGCACAGCAGGAAGAACAAAACACAAGTACAGGCAAAAGCAATGTATCTCCGGCAGGTGCTGTCATGCAGTCAACCGGTACACTGATTTTTGTCTTTGACGACGCCGGCCACAATATGACACAGCTTCAGCCTTTTTTAGAGCTGCCATTTCCAATAACTGTTGCCGTATTGCCGGGACTTGACTATTCTGCACAGGCGGCACAAAAAGCCAGAAATAGCGGCAAAGAGGTAATTCTTCACCAGCCGATGCAGGCAAAAAACCGTTCTGTAGATCCGGGGCCTTGCGCAATAAAGCCTGACATGACTGCCGACGAAGTTTACGACCTTGTAAGACAGAATATTGCGTCTTTGGGGCCAGTGTCCGGCATAAACAACCATGAAGGTTCACTTATAACTGAAAATGAAAATCTTTTGGGCGCAGTTATGGACGTATGCCGCGCCGAACAGCTTTATTTCTTGGATTCAAGAACGACTCCGTCAAGCGTAGCCAAAAAAGTTGCCGCCCAGCGCGACTTGCCGTTATGGGAAAGAACGGTTTTTCTAGACAACACTCAAAATAAGAAGGACATTGAAACAGCTGTCAAGCTCGGCATGGAACTGGCTGCAAAAAACGGTTCTGCAATAATGATAGGACACGTCTGGACAAACGCTCTTCCTTCAATTTTGATTGACCTCTACCCCGAAATGATAATGCAGGGCTTTACGATTTCGACAATCTCAAAATCCAGAAGCCACGTCACCGGCAACTAAGCCCCAAGCGCAGCTTGAACGCATTTTATTCAATGCTATCCGATAAAGCTTAATATGCAGCCTTTTACGGAATTCCATATATCCGGCATATTCTCAAAAAGAGGCTCCGCTAAATCCCATCTCAAATGATACCCATAAGAGTGACGGAAAAAATGGCGAAAACCCATGTAATCCGTAAGCGGCAGCTGCAACGATTTATCAAGAACTGCTTTTCTGTTTTCATTTTCTTTAAACATTGAAACAAGCAATTCGCTATGCCAGCGTTCACTAGAAGAAATTTCCTTGTCGATATGTTTTTGTATCAGAAGAAAGATATTTTCTAAGCCATTATAAAAAGAATGAATCGTAGACCCGACCGCACTAAGTTCTATAAAATCTGGTTCTTGGATTTTGCATTTTTGAGATAAAATTGATGCCTTTTCCAGAAGCTCATCTATTTCTGAGATTTCGAAAAGTATCTTGGTCTTTAATTCTGAATCAACCAATTTTCTTTAACTCTCCAATACTGTTAAGCATTTCGTAAAAAGAACGCTCATAATCAAAATCTACTAAATCAACTTTCATGTTCAATGCGTTTTCAAGTTCAAAATGAGTACGGAAAAACAATGAAGGCGAAAGCCCGAATACACCTAAGTCTACATCAGAATTCGCATGAGCATGCCCAGTTGCCTGTGAGCCGAACAGATAAACTTCTGTGCACCCTGCCTTTTTGAGAATATCAGTTGCTTTTGTCAGCACATTCGCATTCATGATTCAATTATATCACATATGCGCAAAAGATAAAGACTAAAACATGTACAATCTGCCTTTCTGTTGTACACGTTATCTGCATATTTTTGCCGGTTTTCTGCATATAAAAATGCGGATTATATGCAGATAACATGAAAATTTGGGGAATAATATGCACAAATTCGATTATTCTTTTTTGAACAACGGAATGTTGCCAGCTGAATTGGTAAATGACACGGCTTCAATTTCATCTCTTAAAACAGCTCGTCAATTCTGAAACAGCCGCCTTTTTCGAAAAATCTGGCGTGCTTGCTTATCTTACAGAAAATGCCGAGATTCTGCACACTCAAGGCAAAGGCTATATTCTTTCAAGCATTGACAGTTTTCTTGCGAATCATCGGCAGAGCTGTTAGAAAACCACAAAGCCCGACTTTCGCCGGGCTTATATGCGGTGCTATTAGTTCTCCTCAATTACAAGATAGATATACTTTACTGCAGCTGAACTAGTATCTACATACATCTGCACCACATGCCAGCCCTCAGGAATATCACCCTTAGGCATCTTAGACTCCTTTATGACAGTCTTACCACTTTTCAGGTCTCTGGTGACTGTAGCAAGATTATCTAAAGCTGCCGTGCAGACCACAATCTTCTGCTGCTTGTGACCCTCAGCAAATATTGCACAACCAACCATAAGACCCATCAACAACACAGCAATAATTTTTTTCATACTTGTCATAATAATCACCTCCTTTTTATGACAAATGATATTTGATTGATTTAGTTCTAAATCAGGAGAAACCAGTTCAATGATTTCAATATCCAGATTTTTGTTTATTGATACTTTCCTCAATTTCTTTTGAAATTTGATTTAATTCTTCAAAAAGCAAATCTTTTTTTCCAACTGGGCTTGATTGAAGATAATACTCAAAAATTTCTTTTCTGGTTTCAAGCCATTCTGTTTCATCTTCATCTCTAAGCTTTACAAGAGTTTCGATAATCTTATTCATAAAATCTCCTATCTATAGTTTACCTACTTTGGCTACGCAAAATATTGATTTTATTCAATCTTAATACGGCTAATACGTACTGTCAATACTGATTTTTTCAATACACATATTTTTCATAAGTGTTGAAAAAGGCTTAATTGGCGCAAACTTATAATATTAAAATGAATCCACAAGAATTACGGGAAGATTTAAGTCAAAACCTCAAAAAATACAGAAAACAAAAAGGCTGGTCGCAGTTTAAGCTTGCCGAAAAAGCTGAAATTTCAGAGCAGACTATAAATTCCATTGAAGGCTTGCGGCTCTGGCCAAGCGATAAGACACTCTCAAAAATAGCAAGTGCCCTCGAAGTCGAAATGTACCAACTTTTCGTACCGCAAAAATTTGACTTGCAGTCAGAAATCATATCAGAATTGAAGCAATCTGCTGTAAAGACAGTTGAAAGCCTTGTACACGACACTTTGCAAGATTGGGCAAGCCAATAACCTTGAAAATCTGGAAAAATGTAATAAAAGTGACAAAAACAGCTGGAAAAATGTGATAAGCGGTTTGCATCTAGCTCAAAATGAAAAGCTGTTCCCATAAACCCCAAAACATTGTATAACAAAAAGACAGGACGGTGTAATTTGAAAATCTTAGGCATTGAATCTTCTTGCGACGAAACAGCTTGCGCCATCGTTGAAGACGGC
>JAEEGK010004526.1_pt1 | contig 34028 bp, 31 predicted proteins | sample 8958771 | NCBI WGS metagenome assembly JAEEGK01 (sample SAMN16246547, study PRJNA631951) | gut metagenome | biome: gut microbiome; feature: rumen; material: SC-attached | host: Bos | place: Iran: Karaj | collected 2018-10 | reverse complement strand
AGCCAGGCAAGCTTTCGTGCGGGTGAAGGGACTCGAACCCATACGCCGTAAGGCACCAGATCCTAAGTCTGGGTTGTCTACCAATTCCAACACACCCGCATTGGGATTGCAAAGGTACTAATTTTTTGTGAATTCAATACAGGCCCATTCTTCACGCTGCGAGGCGCCTGCAAAGCGGAGCCCGAGGGCCTCGGCGGCCGAACGGATGGCCGGCACGTCTTTCTCATAGAACCCGCTCAGGAGCAGGTGTCCCCCGCGGCGGAGCGAGCGATAATACGTGGGCAGATCTTCCAGAATGATGTTGCGATGGATGTTGGCCAACAGGACGTCGTAGGTGCCCATCTGCAGGAGCGAAGCGTCTCCGCGGGCCGTCTCCACCCGGGTTCCTACCTTGTTCCAGCGGCAGTTGCCCCAGGCCGAACGTGCAGCGACCGCATCAATGTCCACGGCAAAGACCTTGCGGGCACGCATCTTGGCAGCCAGGATGGCCAGGATGGCCGTGCCGCAGCCCATATCCACCACGAATCGGTCCCTCAGGAAATCTTCCAGCCTCAGCATCCGCTGCATCATCATATAGGTAGTATGGTGATAGCCGGTGCCAAAGGCCATACGGGGGTCTATCCAGATATTGAAACGGGTATGGGGAACGTCCTTGTTGAAGGGGGCCTTGATGGTTACCTTGCCATCCACCACAATGGGCTGGAAGCCCGATTCCCAGGTCTTGTTCCAGTTCTTTCCCTGCACCAGGACGGCGGAAAAGCCGGCAGCCACGGGATACCCGCTCAGCACCACCTTCACATCGGAAGGTTTGTACGCCTCCTTCTGGATATAGCCCTTCAGGAAAGGCTCTTCCATCACGAAGGAATCGAAAGGTAGATCCGAGAGTTCGGCCTCCAAAATCTCTGCCATCTCTTCCGTATAGGGATCCAGCCGGACGCTTACTTCAATATATTCTTCACTGTTCATTAGCGGCTTCTTTCTGGAGGCGGACCACCTCCTGTTTAAGGGCCTCGCGGCGGGAATCCACGGTGTGGGACACCTCCTCCACCAGGCCGGCCAGACCTCCGGTATCGGGCACTTCACCCTCCAGGGGCAGGCTCTCCTCTTCCCGGGCCGACAGGGCCGAAACCTGGGTAGCGGCATTGCGGTTCTCTTCCATAGCCTTCTCCACACCCAACTCGAAGATGTTGTGGATGGCTGCTATGAGGCTGAACTGGACGGTATCCAGCTGCTTGGTAAAGACCGGCACGTTGGCACTCCGGTATTTGGCCTTGGTGAGACCGTAGTGGATGTTGTCAAAATCCGGTCCCCAGGCGTCTACGCCGAATTTCACAATCAGCGGAGACTTGATGACCGAGATATGGTAGCGGAAGTCCCGTTCCAGGTGCTGACGGCCGCTGGCGGCCAGCATATAACGGTCTACATCCAATACGAACGGGAACACCTCCAGGGTGTTGTCCTGTACGATGCCCGTGACGGACATATTGTCAATATGGGCCTCGTTCCGGTCCTTGAACATAAGCTTGCCGGCCAGGCGGCTGAATTCCTCGCTGTCCTTCAGCGTAAGGTCCTTGCCGGAGATGCGCATCACACCGTCGATGGACGGCAGGATGAGGTTCATACAGGTATCGATATCGGCCGTGGCGGCCAGTTCGCAGTCCAGGTCTCCGGCAAAGGAGGTGAGCATAGGCAGGATGGTGTCTACGGACGGGAACAGGGTAATGACCTTTTCTGCCGTAATATCCACCAGATTGAGATCGAATCCGGCCTTGATATCCTCTTTGGAGCGGGTGCTGTAGAAGCCCTCGAAGTACATATCGCCCATATTGGTGGCGGCCAGGGCATTGGTAATCTGGACGGTGCGGTCCCGCATAGCCACATCGGCCGCGGCCCAGCTTACCTCCAGGCTGTCGTAGAGGATGCTGTTGGCTTCCAGGGAGAAATCCACCTCCAGGTTGGAGGGAATCACCAGCAGTTTGGACTTGTCCACGGTATCCGGCAGCTGGACGGCCTCCAGCGTATCCTTGGCATCAAAGGAGGAGTAATAGGCGTAAGCACGCAGGAGCTCGTTGGCATCCAGGTGGTTGCTGCTCACGTCGGCCTTGAGCTTGAGGCGGCTGCGTCCCCGGCCCAGTACGGCCCGGCGGATACCCGTCAGACGGGCCTGGGCGCTCACGTCCGAAGCCCCGGCCGTAAGGGTGAAGTGCTTCAGATCCAGCGTATCGTTGTCAAACGTGCCGCTCACCCCGGACAGACCGGTCTTGAGCGGGAAAGCGGGCATCCGGATGCTGCCGCTGCCCACATCCAGCTTTCCGTCCACATCCCATTCGCGGAAGTACTTGCGGATGGCGTCGGACAGGCTGATGGAGATATCGGCCGATGCAAAATCGTCCCTGGATTCCAGGGCCACACGCCGCTGCCGGGCTACGCGGAACAGGGAATCGCGCGGAACGTCGGGATAAAGCCGCTGCAGGGAATCCAGCAGATGGGCCCGCCGTTCCGACAACCCCTGCCGCACCTGATGGCGCAGGGCCGATATGTCAAAGTTCACCTGGCGGAGGGAATAGACGTCAGAGCCCATCCTCACGCGGAGGGCACCGCTGGAGGAGCCCAGGTTGAGCCGGGGAACGGGACGGGTATCGGAAGCCGGTTCCAGGCGGAAACGCTCGGTGTTTTCCCGCAGCCCTACCGCCAGGCCGTCGCTGTCCCGCATCCGCAGGTTGTTCACCCGCAGAATGCCCATAATGGAGGAACGGTCTGTCCGGCCCTTGAGCACATCGGCCGAATTCTGCATCAGCAGATGGAGCTTGCCACCCCGCACAAAAGTGGAGCCGTACTTGACGTCCAGCGTATCTATCTTGGCCCCCAGCGCCAGCACACGGGCGCCTTCCTTGAGGTTGCGGTCTATGGTATTGCCCTTGGTGGCCAGGTTCAAATCCAGCACGGGCAGAAGGGCCGATGCACTGTCCTTGGGATACTCCAGCGAGACATTATGGCCCTTGAGGTCACAGTTGATATCGGCCTTTCCTATCTGGGCGGCGTTCAGCTGCGAGAGGCGGGCTTTGGCGCTGAGCTTCATATCCAGGCTGCCGGTTCCGGAGACTCCCATATCGGCCAAAAAGACCTTTGTAAGGGAATCCAGGCGGGCCTTGGCGCTGCCGTCCAGCTGCACCTGCGGATCTTCTCCCAGAATGTCGCGGGCCTTTCCCGTGGCGTCAATATGGACGCCGGCGATGTCTACCAGCAAACGGTCCACCACGGCATCCACATTCTGGAGGTCGTCGGTCCTGACCAGGGCGTCTACCGCCAGGCGGCCTTTTCGGCCCAGTCCTTCATAATCTATCGTGGAGGCCGGGACCTGCAGCCGGGCATTGACGGCGGGCGTCTGGCCCTCTCCGTAAGTACCCTTGGCCGATGCTTCCAGGCTCACCCGGGCATCGGTATCCACCTTCTTGAGGAACTCCAGGTTGTCCCTGTATTCGCGAATCACCTCTCCCAGCGGGCAGTCGCGCACGGCGGCCACCACATCCATATCCCAGGCGCTTTCCCGCTTGACCACGCTCCCCTTCCCTTCCAGTTCCAGGGCCGAAAGGCGCAGCTTGAGGTCATTGAGCATCACTTCCAGGGCTTCATCTTCCCGCTTGGGGAAATCGGCATCCAGATCCAGGCCGATGGGAACGCGGAGGCGGCCGAAACTGCCCGTCATCAGGCGGGTGGAAGCCTCAGCGCTGGCCAGGACGTGCCGCTTTCCGGCCTCCACGCGCAGGTGGTCCAGCCGCAGGGAAAGGGTGTCTTTGGGCAACTGGCCCGAAACCAGCATCGAGTCTATGGAGAAACGGGCCTCCGTCTTGTTGAGTTTCTGGAGATCCACCTTGCCGTCCAGGGCCAGGCGCCGCATCGTAAACATACCGTGCAGCGTGTCCACCGGATTGGTAAAGACCACCATAGGGCGGTCCAGAAGGCTCACCCGGTCTATCCGAACGGGCGGAAGCGGCTTCTGGGTATCTTTTTCACTGTCTCCGCCCAGGGGAAGGATGTCCCAGTTGGCGGCTGTAGAATCGTAGTAATGGGCAAAGATGCGGGGGCGCACCAGCTCGGCCTTGTGGATGTGGTAAGCGCCTTTGGCCAGCGCCACGTAATTGAGCGAGAGGCTCAGTTCACGCACGGAGACGAGGGTATCAATCCCTTCTTTTCCGTAACCCATCCGGAGGAGATTCCTTCTTCGGCCCACTTGCGTGTAGACGCTGTCATAGCGGGCATACCGCTCGTGCGGGTACGTGATGGAAAGCTCCTTGGCGTCGATATTGAGGAAAGGGAAACTCTTGATGACGTGGGCGCGGACCTCCCGGAAAGAGACCTCCCCTTCCACCAGGTTGGCCGCCACGCTGTTCACGATGCCCGTAAGCACGGACGGGCGCAGCAATATCTGAAGGGCCACCAGAAGCACCAGCACCAGGCCCACGAGGCTCAGCAGGACATTCCGTATGACCTTCCTGACTTTCACTAGAAAGCGTAGTCCTTGACGTCAGCGGCACTGATGGGGTTGCCACCCAGGATGAGGAGGCGCTCCACCATATTGCGGAGTTCACGGATATTGCCGGGCCAGGAACGCTCCTGCAGCAGCTGGAGGGCTTCCGGAGAGAACTCCCGCACGGGTTTTCCACTCTCTGCGCAGATGGTCTCGGAGAAGTGGGAGATGAGGAGGGGAATATCGTCCTTTCTGTCATCCAGGGCGGGGACCTTGAGGACAATCACGCTCAGACGGTGATAGAGGTCTTCGCGGAAATTGCCCTTTCCAATCTCTTCCTGCAGGTTCTTGTTGGTGGCGGCAATCACGCGCACGTCCACCGTGATTTCCTTGTCTCCTCCCACAGGGGTGAGTTTCTTTTCCTGCAGCACGCGCAGCACCTTGGCCTGGGCGGCCAGGGACATATCTCCAATCTCGTCCAGGAAGATGGTGCCTCCATCGGCCTGCTCAAATTTACCCTTGTGATCCCTTATGGCGGAGGTAAAGGAGCCTTTTTTATGGCCGAAGAGTTCGCTGTCTATGAGTTCCGACGGAATGGCGGCGCAGTTCACCTCCACGAAAGGCATCATGGAGCGGGGCGAGAGCTGGTAGATGCTCTGGGCCACCAGTTCCTTACCGGAGCCGTTGGGGCCCGTGATGAGCACGCTGGCCTGCGTAGGGGCCACTTTCTGGATCATATCCTTGAGGTGGGCCACAGGCTCGGAGGCGCCCACCATCTCACGGCCGTAAATCTTCTTCTTGAGGATCTTGGTCTCCTTGACCAGATTGGCCTTGTCCGTGGCGTTTTTAAGGGTGATGAGGATGCGGTTCAGGTCCAGGGGCTTTTCTATGAAATCAAAGGCTCCCTTCTTGATGCATTCTACGGCGGTGGATATATCGGCGTGGCCGGAAACCATTACCACGGGCGTCTCTATGCCCTCTTCCATCACTTTGGACAGCATTTCGATTCCGTCCATTTCGGGCATTTTGATGTCGCAGAAGATGGCGTCATATTTCTCTTTCTCCGCTTTCTGGAGGCCTTCCAAACCATTCTCTGCGGCCTCTACCTGGTAGCCTTCCATTTCCAGTATCTCCTTGAGGGAATAACGGATGGCTCTTTCATCGTCTACAATGAGAATCTTCATACGTTTGAGGTTTATGGTACAAATATCGTAAAAATATCCTAATTTTGTAAGACCTAACCCCATAGAAAGAATGAACAACATTCCAGACATCATCATTGCCGTAGACGGCTACTCCTCTACCGGGAAAAGCACCTTCGCCAAAATGGTGGCCTCCGAGTACGGGTTCCTTTACCTGGACAGCGGAGCCATGTACCGTGGCGTCACGCTGGCCGGCTTGGAGGCCGGTGTCATCGCCAATGGTAAAATAGACGAAACGGCCCTGCTGCCGGTGATGGAGCCGCTGAACCTTCATTTCCGTCAAGAGGACGGCGCCACCAGGCTGTTTCTGGGAGAGCGCTGCATAGAGAAGGAAATCCGCGGCTGGGAGGTTTCCCAGTATGTAAGTCCGGTAAGCGCCATCCCACAGGTGCGTAACTGGGTAGACCATAAACTGCACGCATTTGCCGCCGCCGGCCGGGTTATCATGGACGGCCGGGATATCGGCACCACCGTTTTCCCGAATGCAGAGCTGAAGATCTTTATGACGGCAGACCCTGCCGTACGGGCACAGCGGCGCTATGAAGAGCTTCTCCAAAAGGGAGAGAAGACCACGTTGGAAGAAGTACAGGAGAACCTGAAGGACCGCGATTACCGGGATTCCCATCGGCCCACCTCTCCCCTGCGCCAGGCCGAAGACGCCTATGTGCTGGACAACACCCATATGACCCTTCACGAAGAACTCGTTTGGATACTGGGCCTGCTGCAAGGCAAGTTCGGTCTCCTCGAAAGCCCCGGACTGTCATGTTAAGCGTAGAAATAGATCCCGGCTCCGGCTTCTGCGGAGGAGTGATCCGGGCCATCTCGAAGGCAGAGGATTCCCTGGCACAGGGAACCCGCCTGTACTCCCTGGGCGCTATTGTCCACAACGATGCCGAACTGAGCCGCCTGCACAAGCAGGGCCTGGTAACGGTACACAGCCTGGATGAAGTCCCGGAAGGGGGTACCGTCCTCATCCGTGCCCACGGAGAGCCGCCGTCCACGTATGCGGAAGCATCGGCCCGCCATCTGACGGTCATCGACTGCTCCTGCCCCGTGGTGCTGCAGCTGCAGCAGCGCATCCGCGACGCCTATGCCCGGATTCACGCCCAGGGCGTCCACGGCCGGATCATCATCTTCGGGCAGGTGGGTCACGCCGAAGTACTGGGCCTCGTGGGCCAGGTAAACGGAGACGCCCTGGTGGTGGAAAATTCCCAGATGCTGGAAGAGGCTATGCCCCACCTGGATTTCTCCCAGCCCATCGAAATCTTCTCCCAGACCACAAAGAGTCCCCGGGAGTACAAGCTCATCTGCGATATGCTGCAGGCCCGCGGCGCCCGGCTCACCGTCCACAACACCATCTGCGGGCAAGTTTCGTCCCGCCACGAGAAGCTGGTCCAGTTTGCCGAAAGCCACGATATCATCATCTTCGTAACCGGAAAAGAATCTTCCAACGGCAAAATCCTGAGCGCCCTTTGCCGCAGCGTCAATCCACGCACCTATGTGATTGGCCGCATCAATGAGATTGATCCCGCCTGGTTCCGGGAAGGAGACCGGGTAGGAATCTGCGGCGCCACCTCTACGCCCAAATGGGCGCTGGAGGCTGTGGCCCGCGATATCGAAAAGCTGGATTGCGCTAAGAACTAATTCTTTTTGAGAGAATGCTTGAGGGCCAGGATGCGACGCACGCTTTCGTCAATTCTGGCCTCCGGGATGGTGCCGTCTTCCACGGCGGCCACCACGGCCTCAAAGGCTTCCGGCAGGTTCTGGGGCATCAGCAGGATGTCTGCTCCGGCCTCGATGCACTTGATGGCGGCTTCGGCGCTGGTGTAGTGCTGGCTGATGGCACCCATACCCAGGGCATCCGTGATAATGATACCGTCATAACCCAGTTCCTTGCGAAGCTTGTCCTGCAGGATGAGGGAGGAAAGGGTGGAAGGGAGTTCCGTTCCGGTCACCTCGGGGGCGGCGATATGGGCGGTCATGATCATACGGACACCGGCCTTGATTCCGGCCTTGAAGGTAATCATTTCGCAGGCCAGCATCTGCTTCCAGTTCTTGTCTGACTGAACATAGCCGGTATGGGTGTCTCCACGGGTGTCTCCGTGGCCCGGGAAGTGCTTGAGGCAGCCCACTACGCCGGCATCTTCCAGACCCTTCAGGTAGGCCACCACCATAGGGGCGGCCAACTTGGGATCGTTGGAGAAGGCGCGGTCTCCGATGACCACGTTCTCGGGGTTGGTGTTGGCATCGGCCACAGGGGCGAAGTCAATGTCAAAGCCGAATTCCTTGAGGTAAGTGCCGATGGCATTGCCGGTCTCGGCTGCCTTGTCCGGATCTCCGGTAGCACCTACGGCTGCCATGGAAACGTAATGGGGAACGTCAAAGTGGTCGTTGTTGGCAATGCGGGCTACGCGGCCTCCTTCTTCATCCACGCTCAGGAGGGGCTCTCCGGAGAGGGCGTGAAGGGCGGCGGTAAAGGATTTGAGCTGCTCGGGATTGTCAATGTTATGGGCAAAGAGGGTGTAACCTCCCACGGGGTAGATCTTGCTGCGCTCTACCATTCCTTCCGTCACGGCCTGCAGTTTATAAGTGTACATACCCATTCCGGAGGCCTCCAGTTCCGGGCACATGGCTTCCGGACGCACGGTGAACAGCTGACCCACTTTTTCGCGGAGGGAGAGTTCTTTCAGCTGGTCTTCAATGACTTGGGTTTCCTCCTGGGAAAGGACGGCCTTTGGGGAATTGGTGTTTTTACAGGACACTGTGAGCAGAAGGGCTGCGCAGGCGAGAAGAAGGGAGGTGTTGCGTTTCATTTTGTGGTTTCTGTTTTCGGCAAACGAAGGTACACTTTTTTTATCAGATTTAATAGATTTTTTTGTGGAAAATAATCCGTACCTTTGTACTTTATGGAAATGAATATTCAAATGTATTAAACACACCACTAAAACTATGTCAGAAACTAAATTCAGAGTCGAAAGCGACCTCATTGGAGAACTTCAAGTTCCTATTGATGCCTACTACGGGGTACAGACCCAGCGTGCCATCAACAATTACAAGATTTCCAACACCAGGATGTGCGACTATCCGGAGTACATCATTGCCATGGCCTACGTCAAGATGGCCGCCGCTGCAGCCAACACGGAGCTGGGCGTACTGGACAAGAAGATTGGAGACGCCATTGTGGCCGCCTGCAAGGAAATCGTAGCCGGCAAACTGTGGGACCAGTTCCCCGTGGATATGATGCAGGGCGGCGCCGGTACCTCCGTGAATATGAACGCCAACGAGGTCATTGCCAACCGTGCCCTGGAACTGATGGGTCACAAGAAGGGCGAGTACCAGTTCTGCTCCCCCAACGACCACGTCAACTGCGCCCAGTCCACCAACGACGCCTATCCTTCGGCCTTCCGTTATACCTTCGTACGTATGAACAAGCACGTGGAGAAGGCCCTGAAAGACCTCATCGACGCCTTCCGCGCCAAGGGTGAGGAATTCAAGGACATCATCAAGATGGGCCGAACCCAACTGCAGGACGCCGTTCCCATGACCTCCGGCCAGGAATTCAACGCCTTTGCCAACAACCTGGAGGAAGAAATGGCCAACCTTACCCGCAACGCCGTTCTCCTGAAGGAAATCAATATGGGCGGTACCGCCATCGGCACCGGCCTCAACGCCGTTCCCGGTTTTGCCGAACTGTGCACCAAGAAGATGAGCGAGTTCACCGGAGACACCTTTGAAAAGGCCCCCGACCTGGTGGAAGCCACGCCCGATACCGGCGCTTACGTAAGCTACTCCGCCGCCCTCAAGCGTCTGGCCGTCAAGCTTTCCAAGACCTGTAACGACCTCCGTCTGATGGCTTCCGGTCCCCGCTGCGGCCTGCACGAGATCAACCTCCCGGCCATGGCCCCCGGTTCCTCCATTATGCCCGGCAAGGTGAACCCCGTGATTCCCGAGGTAACCAACCAGGTCTGCTTCAAGGTCATCGGCAACGACACCGCCGTCTGCTTCGCCGCCGAAGCCGGCCAGCTCCAGCTCAACGTGATGGAGCCTGTCATCGTAGAATGCATCCTGGAGAGCCAGACCTGGCTCATCAACGTGATGAATACCCTCCGTACCCTCTGCGTCAACGGCATTACCGTCAACGCCGAGCATTGCCAGAAGATGGTCAAGAACTCCATCGGCATTGTTACCGCCCTTAACCCGTACATCGGCTACAAGGCCTCCACCAAGGTGGCCAAGGAAGCCCTCGAGACCGGCGCCAGCGTATACGACCTGGTTCTTGAACACGGCCTTATGACCAAGGAGAAGTTGGACGAAGCCCTGGATCCCAAGGCTATGACCGCTTCCCACGACTTTATCAAATAATGATGAAAAGACTCATTTTTACCCTTCTGCTTGGCACAGTCCTGCTGTGCCAGGCAGAAGCCAAAAACCCTCCTTTCAAGCGCCATACGGTTCGCCTGGGATGGGGGGACCCTCTCTTCGAAACCCTGGCCTTCCACGAAGGCGCCTCTCCCACCCAGGCGGGTGTGCGCAGGCAGAATCTGGGCTACACCGGCCACATTTTCGCGGAATACCAGTATCGGCTCAACCAGGTTGTAAGCCTGGGGTTCCAGACGGATTTCGAAGGCATTTTCTGGAAAGAGACCACCTCTTCCCGCAACTACGACCTTAGCATCCTCCCCACGCTCAGGCTTACCTGCCTTAACACCCGTTATGTCCAGCTCTACGGCGGTTTCGCCGCCGGGCTTATGGTAGCCTTTGACAACGCCAAAAACACCGAACTGGCCCCTGTCGTGAACGTAACCCTCCTGGGCGTCCAGGTGGGCAAGGGCCCCTGGACCGGCACCTTGGAACTGGGAGGTATGACTTCTCTGCTGAATGCCAACAAGGTTTATATGCTGGGCTCCCGCCTGATATCGGTTAGCGTTAATTATTCCTGGTAGACAATGAAGAAACTCAGATACAGCCTGCTGCTTTGCCTGGCTCTGGCGGCCTGCCACCACCCCGAGGTAGAGTATGTAGATTTTGAAACTTTCCAGGTCCTCTCCGTCAAGACCGACGATTTCTTCCTGGAAGACGGTTCCCTGAACCCGGAAGTCGCCCTTATGGAAGACTTCGAACTGGAACCCCAGACCAAGGTAGCCAGTACCGGAGCCATGGCGCTGGTAAGGGACTTGCTGGGCGTGGTCAACAGCAACAGCCTGGTCCACATTGCCGGCGTTTACAAAGGCCACGACACGGACGGCTCCCCTATCAAGCTCTCCGGCAAACTGATCCTTCCCGCCAAGGGGCCCGTCAAGAACCTTATCCTGGTAAGCCACTACACCATTGGCGCCAACTTTGAATGCCCTTCGGAAACCTTCCCGCTGGAGGCCCTGCTGGCCACCAAGGGATACGCAGTGGCCATAGCGGACTACATTGGCTTTGGCATTACCAAAGACCGGGTCCATCCGTATATGCACACGGAAAGCACCGCCCGCAGCGTGGTGGATATGGGCCTGGCGGTCAGACCCTACCTCAAGCACATCGGCCGCGGGCCCGAGAGCGAGGAGGTCATCCTCTTCGGCTACTCCCAGGGCGGCTCCACCACCTTGGCCGTGATGGATATGATCCAGGATGAGTTCCCCAACGTTTTCCCCATCAAGATGACGTACTGCGGAGGCGGACCCTACGAACTGGCGGCCACCTTTGACGTATCCATGGAAACGGGCATCACCGGCATTCCCTGCGCCATCCCTATGATTGTCCAGGGCGTGAACGAGGGAGAACAGCTGGGACTGGATATGGCCGATTTCTTCAAGCCCAACCTGCTGGAGCACTACAACGAGTGGATCAACTCCAAGAAATACACGGTCAAGGAGATCAACACGTTCATCCAGACCAACGACCTCCACGACATCATGACCGATGAAGGCCGGGACAAGCACAGCGGCACCACCGCCCGCCTGTATTCGGCCCTGCTCAACAACTCCACGCTCAACTTCCTGCCATTCAGCCCCATCTATATGTTCCACAGCCGGCAGGACCAGACCGTGCCGTTCATCAACGCCCAGAAGGCCGAACAGTTTTTCAAGGGCCACAACGTCCGCTACGACTTTGGAGACTACGGAACACACGCCATGGGCTGCATCCGATTCATCCTCACCGTTTATAAAGATCTGCCATGAGAAACGCCAGCATTTTAGCGGTCTGCATGCTGCTGCTTGCCGGCTGCACCCCTCTGGAAATCGATGTCACCACCGCCGTTCCGCTCCATATGAAGGTGGAAGAGGTGAAGGGAAGCAAGATCATCTTCAGTATGGATCCTGAAGACCCTAACGCCTGGTATGGATACGGCCTGGTTCCCAGCGTTACCGAAGAGTATAAGATGACGGATAGGGAACTGGCCCGCTTCTTCACGGAAGGCTACCTCGAGTCCTACGAAATCATCAAGAAAGATGCGGAGCGGATTACCACCTTCCTGGATATGTACTATATGCGGGGTTCCCGCACCATCCGTGCCACCACCCTTGGGCCCGATACCGAATACAGGCTCGTCGTCTATCAGATAAATCCCAAAACCTTTGAGGTGATGGACAACATTCAGTCCGCCACCCTCCATACCCTTCCCATCGATATGGAGGATATGGACTTTGCCATCAAGATGGATAACGGCATCCTGGACATCGTCCCTTCAGATCCCGACCGGGTCTACTACTGGGACTACGACCTCTCTGCACGTATCTACGACAACTATTTGTGGTCCTATGGATACTTCTACCATCTGCTGGACATGCTGGATGAATACGGGTTTATGGGAGAAATGTATTCCCAAGGAGGCGAGTCCTATAACCTGAAGGCAGACCACCTCGTCAATGGAACGGCGTATACCCTGGTTGCCGGCGCCACCGAAGACGGAGAAATCACCTCTCCCGTCACCGTGGTGGAGTTTACTTACTACGACGACGGCATCAAGATAACGGCCCAGTACAAACAAACCGGAGAAGACGAATAAGCCATGCCCATCTCCATCAAAGTTCAGGAAAGCGAGGCCGAGCTCTTCTGCTCCTCCAAATGGTGGGGAGACCCGGATTTACCGGCCGATATGGAATACCCCACGGTGGAAGTGACGGACGAAGACGGCACCTACGACTACCCTCTCACTTTCGTATGCCAGATAGACTGCGAAGACCTGGCCCCGCTGGATCCGGAAGGAAAGCTTCCCCACCAGGGTATGTTCTACATCTTCGCCGGCCTGGACGAGTATCTGGACCAGTTTGAGAGCCCTTTCCACAACGGTCCGGGAGAATGGCCCCGGAAGATGGTGGCCGTCAAGTACACCAAGTCCATCAACTTCGAGACCTTCCGCAGCGCCATCCTGGTAGACGACGAGGACCAGCCGCTCACGCAGCCGGCCCTCAAAATGACTTTTGAGAGGGGAGAGGACAGCGGCTCCTGCCTGCTGGGTTCTTCCTCCCCCGATGAGGTTGAGCTTCTTCGGATTGCCTCCGGCACAGCCGGGCTTCAATTTCCGGAAGAAACGGCCCTCCACCTGGTGTATTCCGCCACCGACTTTGCAGCCGGCAAATGGAAACTGGTGAAAGGCCGTCTGGAAAAATAACTTATAACTAAACTAAAAACCTTCGGTAGAGATGATTCCGGCAAATCCCAGGACGCCCAGGACCACCAGGATGATGAGCCACAGCACAAAAATCACCAGCCCGGGCTTCCAAGAAGGGGATTTGAAGCCGAAGATCATCTGAATGCCCCCGTAAAGGATTCCCACAAAAGGAAGAATCACGGCCAGGGCCACCAGCACCATGACCCAGGTGGTGTTCATCAGGTCCAGGAAGACCGGGGCATGCTCTGACAGTTCATCCATAAACTCCATATAGGGTACGCCAAAGAGATCCACGCCTTTGAGGCTGAGCACCGAGATGGAAGCCAACCCCGAAGTACCGGTAATAAGAAGAACCAGGCCGATGATAATCAGGAAGATACGGCCAAACTGCTTGAAAAAGTCCGAGTGGGCCACTTCACGGGCCGTGTCTCCCATTTCACGGATGCCGGACTGCACGTTGCGGCGGATTTCGTCGGCCGAGCCGCTCTCTCCGCTCATAGCCCAGCGGTCCTGCGCCGTACGGGCGGCCGGCATAGCCAGCCAGAGGATGCAGTAGATACCCGGGACCGTAAGGCTCCACATACCCGAACGTATACCGCCAAAGAAGTTGATGAGCGTCAGGACAATGAATCCAATCCGAAGCCAGGACACCTCAATGTCCAGGTAAGTTGCCAGACCGCTGCACACGCCGCCCAGGCTCTTGTGAGCCAGGTCACGGAAGAGGCGCTTGCGGGGCTTTTCCCCTGCGGGGGCTTCGGCGGCGGGGTCATCGGCCTCAATCCTTTCGGGACGGCCCACCACGTCAATCACGGCCTGAACATGCTCCAGGGTTCCTACGCGACCGTTGCCGCACTTGTCCAGCAGGAGTTCGGCCACGCGCTCCTCAATGCCTTCCATAATTTCCTTTCCCCCTTCCTGCTGAAGGTAGTGGGATTCCAATTCGGCAATATATTTTCCAAGGGCCTGCGATGCGTCCTGTTCCAGGATGAAAGCGTATCCGCCCACGCTAATCTGTTCTGTAGTTTTCATTGGGTTATGACTGTTTTAAGGTTTCAATACTTTGGACCATCTCCTGCCAGGCGGCATCCATTTCGGCCAGCTGTTCGCGGCCTTTATCGGTAATTACATAATATTTGCGAGGCGGGCCCTGGGGGCTTTCTTCCCAGCGGTAAGACAGCAGGCCCTGGTTCTTCTGACGAATCAGAAGCGGGTACAGCGTGCCTTCCACCACCAGCATATTGGCGGTCTTGAGTTCTTCCAGTATATTGGAAGCGTAGGCTTCCTTGCGGCTCAGAATACAAAGGATACAGTATTCCAGCACGCCTTTGCGCATTTGAGCGCGTACGTTGTCGTTACTGTTCTCCATAATTACTTTCTATAAGTGGTGAAACGGGACATATTTTCGGCTGTAGGTGCCAGGCCTCTGAGCTCGCACTTCTTGGCGGGCGTATCGGCCAGAGGAACGGCAATCCAGAAGATCACATAAATCCAGAATCCTGCACTGCCGCAGACAAACGCCACCAGCATAAGGATACGGATGAGGGTTACGTCCACGTCCAGATAGAGGGCCAGACCGGAGCAAACACCGGCTACCTTCTTCTCGTCCGGATCGCGGTAAAGCCTCCGGTTGGGACGGGCCACCATAGCGGGGCCGGTGGCAGAAGAGGTATTCTCGTCCCGGGTGCCGTCCGGCATTCCCAGGGTGGCGGCCACCTTTTCCACCATCTCCAGCGTGACCACACGTCCGCTCTCCCCTACTTCCTGCGAGAAGAGTTCTGCAATGCGGCCTTCAATCTCTTCCATCACTTCGGCCTTCTGGCTCTCCGGCACGGTGAGACGGGCCTTGAAATGATCCAGATAGCGACCCAGACGCTGGTAAGCATCTTCTTCGAGGGTGAAGTTGCGCCCTCCAAGGCAAGCGTTCACAACTTTTTTCATAGCTTCTATCGATTTAAAATTATTTTCCGATGCAAAGATATAAATAATTTTTGGTACTTTGCAATAAAAGGTACTAAAATTTTCAAAATTTTTTGCATAAAAAAGCCCCCGGGTCCTAAGATCCGGGGGCCAGAATACTCAATTGGGCTTATTCTGCCGGGGAGAAATCGTCTTTGCCTACGCCGCAAACGGGGCATACCCAGTCTGCAGGGATGTCAGCGAAAGGAGTTCCGGGAGCAATACCGCCATCGGGATCTCCCACGGCCGGGTCGTAAACGTACCCGCAAATGTTACATACGTATTTTTTCATATCAGATAGTGATTAGTGTGTCTTTTTGAGATACGCTCGCTTCGCTCGGTATGACAATTACAAGCCAATGGTCTTGAAGAAGTCATTTCCCTTGTCGTCCACGAGGATGAAGGCAGGGAAATCTTCCACCGTGATCTTCCAGATGGCTTCCATACCCAGCTCGGGATACTCTACGCACTCGATGCTGCGGATGCTGCTCTGGGAGAGGACGGCGGCTACGCCACCGATGGTACCCAGGTAGAAACCGCCGTGCTTCTTGCAGGCGTCGGTGACCACCTGGGAACGGTTACCCTTGGCAATCATAACCAGGGAAGCGCCGTGATCTTGGAATTCATCTACATACGGGTCCATACGGTTGGCTGTGGTGGGACCCATAGAGCCGCAAGGCATACCAGCCGGAGTCTTGGCCGGACCGGCATACAGGATGGGATGGTCCTTGAAGTAAGCGGGCATATCCTCGCCGGCATCCAGACGGGCCTTGAGCTTGGCGTGGGCAATGTCACGGGCCACAATGATGGTGCCCTTCAGGTTGACACGGGTACCTACGGCATACTTAGTAAGTTCTGCCCTTACGGAATCAATACCCTTGTCCAGGTCTATCTCAATGCCCTTGGGACCTTCACCGGGACGGCGAAGAGCTTCGGGGATCAGCTCAGAGGGGTTGGTGTCCATCTTCTCAATCCAGACGCCGTCTGCGTTGATCTTGGACTTGATGTTGCGGTCTGCGCTGCAGCTTACGCCCATACCGATGGGGCAGCTGGCACCGTGGCGCGGCAGACGGACTACGCGGATATCGTGGGCCAGGTACTTGCCGCCGAACTGGGCACCCAGGCCGATCTTCTGGGCCTCCTTCAGGAGCTTTTCTTCCAGGTCGATATCGCGGAAGGCGCGGCCGGTCTCGTCTCCGGTGGTGGGCAGGTTATCATAGAACTTGATGCTGGCCAGCTTTACGGTGAGGAGGTTCTTTTCGGCCGAGGTGCCGCCAATGACAAAGGCAATGTGATAGGGAGGGCAGGCTGCCGTACCCAGGGAACGCATCTTCTCCACCAGGAAGGGAATGAGGGTGCCTTCGTTCTGGATGGTGGCCTTGGTCATAGGATAGAAATACGTCTTGTTGGCGCTGCCGCCGCCCTTGGCTACCATAATGAAATGATACTCGTTGCCGCAGGTGGCCTCAATGTCAATCTGGGCCGGGAGGTTGCACTTGGTATTGACCTCGTTGTACATATCCAGCGGAGCGTTCTGGCTGTAGCGGAGGTTCTCCTGGGTGTAGCAGTTGAACACACCCTTCGAAAGGGCTTCCTCATCTTCAAAGCCCGTCCAGACCTGCTGGCCTTTTTCTCCGTGGATAATGGCGGTACCGGTGTCCTGGCAGAAGGGAAGCACGCCCTTTACAGAAGTCTCTGCATTGCGGAGGAACTGCAGGGCCACATACTTGTCGTTGTCGGAGGCCTCAGGGTCGCTAAGGATCTTGGCCACCTGGAGGTTGTGGGCACGGCGCAGCATAAACTGGCAGTCGTGGAAAGACTGCTGGGCCACCAGCGTAAGAGCCTCGGGGCTCACTTTCAGGATCTTGTGACCCTCGAAGTCACCGGTGGAAACGAGTTTCTCGGAACCGGGAATCTTGTAGTACTCTGTAGTATCTGCGCCAAGCTGGAACATGGGCGCGTATTTAAAATCTGCCATAAAAGTTGTAATAGTTTTAACTTTACAAATATAAGAATATTATTCGTAACTTTGCGGGGATATGGCAAAGATATGGAGTGACATATTGGTTCCGCTGGCCATAGCGGGAAGCATTGCGGCTCAGACCGTGGGGGTGGAAGCCTCCCGGGTGTCCCGCCTGCACTCCTATTTCCCGGGCGCAGCCAAGGACACCGTGGTGGTAAAACGGGATACGGCGGCGGTACGGGATACCGTGGTCAAGAAAGCCAAGATAGACACCGCCCTGGTGGAAGAAGAAGAGTTCGATCTCTTTGGAGACGTACCGGACACCCTTCCCAAGGTCTTTGCCAGAGACACTATGCGCGTGCCGGACAGCCTGCAGTACACCAACCCCTTCCTTTACGAGTGGTACGTAGCCACCAAAGACAGCTACACCCACCGCTGGGTGGTGGATTCGTTAAAGGCCGAAGGCGACAGCCTCATCTGGCCCCGCATTGACTCCCTGTTCCTGGCCGATTCTACGGCAGCCGCCAAAGCCGCCTGGGACAAGAAATGGGCTTCTATGACCCGGGCCGAAAGAAAGCGCTGGACCAACGAGAACGTGACACTTCCCGCCCTGCGCCGCCGCCAGGACTCCATCCTCCACCGCAAAGACAGCCTCCAGCGCCGCAAGGACAGCATTATCCAGAACACTCCGCGTATCCTGGAAACCTCCTACCTGCCCGATTCCCTGCTGTACAAGCGCCTGGTTACCTGGAAACACGACCGCTATTACAACAGCATAGCCCTCTTTGAGTGGGATACCACGTACAACTACCACTTCTACGACTATCCCTTTATGCGGGAAGACGTGGGAGCCACCTGGCTGGGTATGCCCGGTTCGGCCGCCCAGACCTACAACTGGTTCCTCAGGGACAAGGAAACCACCACGTCCTACTACCGGAATCTGGAGACCTGGTCCTACACGCCGGACAACCTGCCCCAGTTCAATACCAAGACCCCTTACACGGAGCTGGAGTACTACGGCAACATCTTCTCCAACCAGACCGTAGCGGCCGATGCCTTCCGCGTACTCACCACCCAGAACATCCTGCCGGCCCTCAACGTAACGGCCGAAATGAAGCGTTACGGCGGCGCCGGTATCCTCAAGAACGAGCACACGGACAACCGCAACTACTTTGTGAGCGGCAACTACCTGGGCAAGAAATACCTGGCCCACGGCGGTTTCATCTACAACCACGGATCGCGCACGGAGAGCGGCGGTGCCAAGGACAATTACTGGATTCTGGATACGCTGGTAGACGTGCGGGAAGTGGATGTGAATCTGGCCGCCGCCAGCAACCGCTTCAAGAAGATGACCGTCTTCTACGACCAAAGCTACCGCATCCCCTTCGATTTCATTGAGAAGCTTCGTCACCGCGGAGACACCACCTGGGTGCCGTCAGATACGGTGAATACCAACATCACCACGGGTTATATTGGCACGTCTTCGGAGTACAGTACCTATTCCAAGAAGTACGCCGACAATACGGACACGTACCTGAGCCAGTTCTACCGGGACCAGTTCTTCATCAACCCCAACAAGAGCGCCGACTCCCTCCGTACAATGAGGCTGGAGAACCGCCTCTTCCTTCGCTTCCAGCCCTGGAAGGAGAACGCCCTGGTCTCCAAGATAGAAGGCGGTATTGGCAACCGGTTCCAGACCTTCTACCTCCAGTCGCCCAACGAGGTCCTCTACAAGAACAACACCCACAAATGGAACAGCTTCTACACCTATGTAGGGGCCGAAGGCCTTCTGGGCCGATACCTCCAGTGGGATGCCACCGGCCTCATCAATTTTGCCGGGGCCGAAGCCGGAGACTTCTTTGTACGGGCCAACGCCAAGGTCAGCTTCTATCCCTTCAGACGGGATCCCGGCAGCCCCATCTCCCTGAGCGCCCACTTTGAGACCCGCCTGCAGGAACCGGAGTTTTACGAGCAGCACTTCTACTCCAACCACTTCAAGTGGAACAACGATTTCTCCAAAGTATCCACCACACGCATTCAGGGCCGCCTGGACATCCCCCGATGGAGGCTCCACGCCCACGTAGGATATGCCCTTCTCAAAAACAACATCTACTACGATACCCTTGCCGTTGCAAGGCAAAATGTAGAGCCTATGAGCGTGCTCTCGGCCGGCCTGACCAAGGATTTCGTGTTTGGACCGGTGCATCTGGAAAATTCGGCCCTGCTGCAGTTCTCTTCCAACAAAGAGGTGCTGCCGCTTCCCCTTCTGGCCCTCAACCTGCGCTGGTATGTGCAGCTCAATATCGTAGACCCCAAGGTGCTGCAGATGCAGATTGGTGCCAATGTCCGCTACAACACGCTGTGGTACGCCCCTGCCTATAACCCGGTGGCCGGAGTCTTCCACCAGCAGAACGAAGAACAATACGGTAACACGCCCATCTTTGATGTCTTTGTAAATATGCAGTGGAAGAAATGCTGCATCTTCATCAAGTGGGAGAACGCCGGTAAGGGTTGGCCTATGCAGACCCACGACTACTTCACAGCCCACCATTATATCCAGGCGCCCGCTATGATCAAAGTGGGCGTAAGCTGGCCCTTCTACCCTCGCCTGGGTGCTGCCAAGACCCTTTCGGCCCGGGCCAGTTCCTCTCTGGGCAGCGGTGGCGGTGCCTCAGGAGGACGCGGATCCTCCGGATCCAACTCGGGTGGCTCAAGATTCTAAAGGTATGAAACGCAGAACCCTGGCATACGCAGCCGCGCTGGCGCTGGTCCTTCTGCTCATCCCGATTAGAAGTACCAAGATTGTCAACGCACCCCCGCCGGAAGAAACCCTCCGCTGCGCCATCCCTACCCAGGACGACGCTTTCCACCGTTCGCTGGTTAACAAATACGCAGATGACAAGGGACTGGATGTAAATATCATCCTCTGCCGGGATCTTAGCGTGCTGGATTCGCTCCGGAACGGCAACCTGGACATGGTGGTAGCCAACGATCCTCCGGACAGCCTTCTGGACGGTCTGGCCACCTCCCGCGCATTTGCCGACGGCAGCGTCTGGGCCGTGCGGGAAGACGAGGTGGAAGCCCTCCGCCATATCAATCAGTGGATTACCGAACTCACGGCTTCGGCCCGTTTCAACCGTATGCAGAAGCGGTATTTCTCCGGGAAAACGGTGAGTCTTACCTCCATAAGCCAGTACGACAACATCCTCCGCGCCAGTGCCGACAGCATAGGCTGGGACTGGCGTCTGCTGGCCGCCGTGGTGTACCACGAGTCCCGCTTCCACAACGACGCCAACTCCTCCAAGGGCGCCCTGGGTCTGATGCAGATCCGCAGCAAGCGCTATACGGCCGAGATGCTGCTCAACCCTTCGGCCAATATTGGCGTGGGCTCCCGCTATCTGAAAAAGCTGGAGAAGATGTTCTCTGATACGGCCTCCGACCCCGTGGAAGCCACCAAGTTTGCCCTGGCCGCCTACAATATGGGAGAAGGCAAGGTGGGACAGCTCATTGAAGAGGCCCAGGCCCAGGGGCTGGACGCCTCCCGCTGGGACAACATCAAGACGCAGCTTCCGGAAGGACATCACACCCGTGCCTACGTGGAGAATGTCCTCAACACCTATTCTTATTATAGTAAACTGTATCCCCGCTAGATCAGTCGGCCTTGACCGTTTGGGCCGGGTCAATTCGGGCCACCACGCGGGAAGGCAGCCACAAAAGCAGGAGGATGCCGGCGAAGGCTATGGCATCGGCCCCTATAATCCATAACAGACTAACCCTTACCGGGACCCAGGACACAAAGTAATTGGCCGGGTCCAGGGGAATGAGATGCAGGGTGCCCTGCAACAGGCAGAACAGCAGGGCGGCGGCATTGCCAATGAGCATACCCTTAAGCACCGCCTTGGCCCCTATCCGCACAAAGAGCCGGCCAATGGCGCGGTTGTCCATTCCCAGGGTCTTGAGGGTTCCTACGGTGGAGATGTTTCTCAGAAGCATAATCAGAAGGCCGCTCACCATATTGAAACCGGCCACCACCGTCATCAGAATGAGGATAATGATTACGTTGTAATCCAACAGGTCCAGCCAGTCAAAAACGTGCGGATAACTCTGCCGGGAAGACAGTACGTAATAGTCTTCCAGGAGAGAGCCGATATTCACGGCCAGCCTGTTGGCATCGGCCCCTTCCCGGATGCTCACTTCCAGGGAGGAGGCTTCCTCCTGCGTCCAGCCATTGAGACGCTGGATATCTTCCAGGCGGGCATAGACCAGCAGGTTGTCGTCCAGTTCCAAGAGGTCCCGGTGGACTTCCGTGATGTGGAACTTGCGCACCCGGAGTTTCTCTCCCACAAAGTAGGTAGTTAAGTCGTCCCCTACCCCTACGCCCAGGATTTCGCCAAGGCGCTGCGGGATGGAGACGGAAAGGTCTTCCCCGGACTGGTTGGGGAGTCCCTTTACCAGAACACCGTGTACGGTTTCCCCGTTTTTCACAATGCCGGCCCGCACGGCTACGGGCTTTATGTCCACTACCCCGGGAAGAGCCCGGATGGCCTCCTCTTCGGGAAGATGCACGGGCAACGATTCGGGGTCATCGGTCCCCGAGGGGAACGGGGCAATGGTTACATCGCCGGCCATGGCCGCCACTCCCTCCCGGATCTGATGCCGGAAACCGGAGCTGACGGCCACTGCCACGATGATAACAAAGAAACTGACGGCGATTGCCACCGCCGCCACGTTTCCTTGAAAAGTCAGTTTTCTCGATATGAAGCGATCCGCTACCAAATGTGGACGCGCTCTGCCTCGGGACGGAACATAGGATCACCCTCCTTCACGTCAAAGGCATCGAAGAAGGTCTGGAAGTTACGGATGGATACGTTCACGCGGTTCTTGGCCAGCGAGTGCACGTCCATATTGGTAAGGCGGGCCTTCTCCTGGTCGGTGATGTTCTGGGCCCAGATGGCGCCGTAGCTCAGGTAGAAGCGCTGGGCACGGGTGAAGCCGTCAATCATGGGATCCTTCTGGCCGGCGGTGGCGTTCTCCATAGCGGTGAAAGCGATGGACAGGCCGCCGTGGTCACCGATGTTCTCACCCAGGGTGTAACGGCCGTTGGCGTGTACACCGGGCAGAATCTCAACCTCGTCAAACTGGGCTACCAGCTTGTCTCCCAGAGCGTCAAACTTGGCCTTGTCTTCGGCGGTCCACCAGTTCTTCATATTGCCGCTGGCGTCGAACATGGAACCTTGGTCGTCAAAGCCGTGGGACATCTCGTGGCCAATGACCACACCGATGCCACCGTAGTTCACGGGCTCGTCTGCGTTGGGATCAAAGAAGGGCTTCTGGAGGATGGCAGCCGGGAAGCAAATCTCGTTGGTGGTGGGATTGTAGTAGGCGTTCACCGTCTGGGGAGTCATGCCCCACTCGGTCTTGTCGGTGGGCTGGCCCATCTTGCTCAGGTTGTCCTTGACATACCAGGCGCTGGCGTTGCGGAGGTTCTCATAATAGGAGTTCTCCGGATTGATCTCCAGGGTGCTGTAGTCTTTCCACTTGTCGGGATAACCAATCTTGACGGTGAAGGCGGCCAGTTTCTCCTGGGCCTTGACCTTGGTTTCCTCGCTCATCCACTCCAGCTCGGTGATGTGCTGACCCAGGGCGGTACGGAGGTTCTCTACCAGGGTAACCATCTTCTGCTTGGAGCTCTCGGGGAAGTAACGCTCTACGTACATCTTACCCACGGCTTCTCCCAGCAGGCTGTTGGGAACGCTCATAGCACGCTTCCAGCGGGGAGTCTCTTCCTGGGCGCCGGCCATCTGGTGGGAGAAGAACTCCCAGGAGGCGGTGTAGAACTCGTCGGAGAGGGCTCCGGTCTGGCCGGAAACGAACTGGCAGAGCAGATAGGACTTGAGGGTTTCGATGTCGGTCTTGGCAAAGAGGTCGTTCAGGCCCTGGAAGTAGGAAGGCTGCTGGACGATGATCTTCTCCTGAGGGGCAATTCCCACTACTTCGCACATGGTGTCAAAGCGAAGCTCGGGCCAGGCCTTGCAGATTTCCTCGGTGGACATGGGGTTGTAGATGGCCTGCATGTCGCGATTCTTCTCGCGGGGCCAGGCAATCTGTGCCATTGCGGTTTCAAAGGCCAGATCCTTGGCAGCTACGGTCTCTGCGTTCTGGATGCCGCAAAGGTTGAGCACCTTTACCAGGAAAGCCTCGTAACCCTCCTTGAGGGCCTTGTTGCTTTCCAGCAGATAGTAGTCGCGGTCTCCCATACCCAGACCGCCCTGGCCCAGGTAAAGGACCTGGAGATCGCTGTTGGTGAGGTCGGCCTCTACGCCGGCGCCAAAGAAGCCGCCGTCTCCGTAGATGTTCATTTTACCAAGAAGCTTGGCCAGTTCCTCTTTGGACTGGACGGCCTGAATCTCAGCGATATAAGGCTGGATGGGCTGGGCTCCCAGTTCATTGCGCTTGGTGGAGTCCATAGCCATCTTGTAAAGGTCGGAAATCTTCTGGTCCACGGTGCCAAAAGCGGCTTCGGTGGAAGTCATACTCTGGAACAGGGCGTTCAGGTTTTCCTGAGCCTGTTCGCGGAGAGCGTCAAAGCTTCCGTAACGGGAGAACTCCGGTTTGAGCGGGTTCTTTACCTGCCAGCCGCCGGTGGCGTACTGATAAAAATCGGCCTTGGGGCTAACAGTGGTGTCCAGGTCTGTGAGATCCAGTGCGGGAGCGCCGCTCTTGGGGGCACAGGCTGCAAAGGAAAGTGCAGACATCATAATAATCAATGCTTTTTTCATAGGACTTGGTTAATAAGTAGTAAGAATACGGTTTGCAAAATTACACAATAATGCGGATATTTGCATCCCCGAACCGGAAGTTTTTCTATGAAACTTAAGAATATAGCTATACGATACGGAATCTCCACCCTGGGCCTGGTCATAGTGGCTCTGGGCGTGGGTATTTCCATCAAATCCAACCTGGGCATTTCTCCGCCTTCCTGCCCTCCCACCATCCTCAACCTGAGGTGGACGGGCATCAGCGTGGGCACGTTTACCTGGATGATGCACCTGGTGTTCATTGCCACCCAGGCCCTGATTCTGGGCAAACGCTTTAAGCTCCGTTACCTGATGCAAATCCCGGCCGCCTTTGTATTCGGATATATGTGCGATGCCGCCATCTGGCTCTTCGATGCCATTTCCAACCCGGCCACCAACTATGCCGTTCAGGTTCTGCTGAGCCTGGCCTCGGTAGTTATCACGGCCATTGGCATCAAGCTGGAGGTGATAGGAAAGGGCTGGATCCTGGCCGGTGACCAGATTGTAGCCGTCCTGGCCGATGTCCTCCGCAAGCCGTTCAGCACTATGAAAATCATTGTAGACGTAGCTCTGGTGGTGATGACGGCTGCCTTTGCCTGGTTCTCCTTCGGCCTTCTTACCGGAAACGGAAGCACGGTGGTCATCCGCGAGGGTACGCTCATCCTGGCCCTCTTCACCGGCATCTGTATGCGTTTCACGGACCGTTATATAGAACGGCTCTTTGGCCCGCTGGTTCCGCACGATGAATAACCTGGCCTCCCTCATCAGAAAGTGGATGCTGCCCGCCGCCATCGTGCTGGGCATCAGCCTCTATGTGATGTACCATTTCAGCCCTACCCTGCATCCCTACGGCAAGTGGCTGCATCTGGCGGCCTCGGAAGGGCAGCGGCTGGTCATTGCCGCGCTTCTGTTCTTCCAGTTTGTAAAGACTTCGCCGCACGACCTCAAGCTCCGGAGCTGGCATTTCAAGGCCCTGGGCATCCAGGTGGGTTCTTTCCTGCTGCTGGCCCTCATCGTTCTTCTGCTGCAGCCCGGCCCCATCCGGATGCTGGTAGAGTGCGCCATGCTATGTATGATCTGCCCCACCGCATCGGCCGCCGGCGTCATCACCGACCGCCTGGGCGGCCACCTGGCGGGAACCGTCACCTATTTGGTGATTATCAACCTGGCCGGAACCTTCCTGATTCCGCTGGTGATTCCCCTGGTGAATCCGTCGGCCCAAATGGGCTTCTGGGCCTATGTGGGACATCTTGCCCTCCAGGTTTTCCCCGTGCTCATCCTGCCCGGGCTGCTGGCCTGGCTGGTCCGCTACACCCTCCCCCGGCTGCAGCGGCGCCTGATGCGCTGGGCCTCCAACTCCTTCTATATCTGGGGCGTGGGGCTCACCCTGGCCATGGTGCTCTCTACCCGGGCGCTGCTCCTGAGCCACCTGGGCCCCTGGGCTTTCGGCGGCATCGTGGTGATTTCCGTCCTCTCCTGCGCCCTCCAGTTCTTTACCGGACACCGCATGCAGAAGGACGCGGTGGACAATCTCACCGCCGGACAGGCCCTGGGACAGAAGAACACCGGTTTCCTCATCTGGCTGGGGTACAATTACATGACGCCCGTCACGTCCGTAGCCGGCGGCCTCTACGCCATCTGGCAAAACCTCTACAACTCCTGGGAACTCTACCAGAAAGAAAAAGAGGCCTAAATCCGGGCCTCTCGAAACACTTCCTGAATGGAAGGATAGGTATTCTTTAGGAAGGGCGGCAGGGAACTCTTGGCCACCCAGGCTGCCTTGGTAATATCCTCTTCCCGCTGGGGCGTGAGGTTGGTGGGATCCGTGTACAGCATATCGTACCACCACGTGTGCTTGAGGTGCCAGAGGTTGTCGCGGAAGTATACGTGATCCGTGATGCAGATGAGGCGGCGGAGGTCCAGCTGGTCCACGCCGGTTTCTTCCTGCACCTCTCTCATAGCGCACACTTCAATGTCTTCTCCGGCTTCCTGATGGCCCTTGGGGAGGTCCCAGAGCCCGTTTCGGGAGATAAGGAGGAAGTCTCCGCGGCGATTGCTCACCAGGCCTCCGGCTGCTGTAACTTCCTTGAATTCGGCACAGATTCTTCTATAGCTTTGCTCAATGTCCGTAGAGGGAATGTAGATGCGGGAAAGGGTGTCCTGCACTTCGAACATTCTCACCAGCGCGCCAATGTCCAGCCGCTCTCCCATATGGAATTCTACGCAGTTGGGATCGGACAGGGCTTCGTCGTCCGGAGAACAAATGATGATGCAACGCTTTTCGAAGTAGATTTTGTGCATGGTTTTTGCTATATTTGCAGCGCACAAAGATAGAAAATTATGACCAATATAGAAAGCAAACACGGCATCGTATCCCGCCAGCCCTACGAACTCTATATGTCTTTTACGGACCTGAGCAACTTCGTGAAGATGCTCCCGGAAGACAAAAGGGAGATGATAACGGCCGATATGGACACCCTCACCGCCACGGTGCAGGGCTTCAACATTGGCGTCAAGGTGCACCAGAGAGTGCCCTACTCCCGCATTGAACTGGTAGACTACGGCGCCCCGTTCGCCTTCCACATCCTGGTCCATTTCGAGCCCGCCCACGAAGATCCCTACAAGACGGATTTCTGGGTGGAGATAGAGGCAGACCTCAACCTGATGATGAAAATGATGCTTTCCGGCAAAATCCAGGAGGCCCTGGACAAGATGGTCGACGGCCTGGTGGATGCTTCCAACGGCAAGATGCCGGAAGGTTTCGACGTAGAGAAATGGGCTGGGAAGTAGTGTTCCCGGAAGATTTCATAAATCTGCTGAAGGCCTCCGTGGGCCCGGCGGAGAAAGTGCTGGAGGCGCTCGGTGAAGCGCCTTCCGTTTCCATCCGCCTGAACCCTTCCAAACTCCGCGAGTGCCCCTTCCCGGATGCCCAACCGGTTCCCTGGAGCCCCTTCGGCTATCTCCTGAAAGAGCGCCCCGTCTTTACGCTGGATCCCCTCTTCCACGCCGGCTGCTACTATGTGCAGGATACTTCGGCCATGTTTGTGGGCCACGTATTCCGCCAGTTGCTGCCCCTGATGGAACCGGGAGCCACGGTGCTGGACCTCTGCGCCGCTCCCGGCGGCAAGAGCACGGACCTGGCCGCCTCCCTGCGGGAACGCTGGGAAAACGCCTTCACCCTGCTGGCCAACGAGGTTATGCGAAACCGCTTCGGCGTGCTCCGCAGCAACCTGGACACCTGGGGAGACCCCCGTACCGGCTGCGTGTCGCGGGATCCTTCGGCCTTTGGAGACAGCCCCCTGTTCGACGCCATCGTGGCCGATGTCCCCTGCTCCGGCGAGGGAATGTTCCGCAAGGACGCCCAGGCCGTGGCCGAATGGTCGCTACAGACGGTGGAGTTCTGCGCAGCCCGCAGCCGCCGCATCCTCCGCGACATCTGGCCCACCCTCAAGCCGGGTGGCTTCCTGGTCTATTCCACCTGCACCTTCAACCACTTTGAAAACGACGATACCGTGGAGTGGATAGCCTCCGAATTGGGGGCCGATATCCTCCCGCCCCAGGACTTCCCGCCGGCCGTCACCACCCGCTGCGGCCAGGTGCTCCTCCCGGGCCTGGTGCCCGGAGAAGGGCAGTACGTAGCCGCTCTCCGCAAACACGGAGAGGCGTCCGGAGTAAGGCAGGCCGATGTTTTCCGCCTCTTCCAGGCCCAGTGCCCCTCGGCACCGGAGAGCGATGCCCAGAAGGTGGAAGTGGACCGTGAAACGGCGCTCCGCTACCTGCACGGAGATGCCGTGGTACTGCCGGGAAACGCCCCGCTGGGGCCCGTCACCCTTTGCTTCCAGGGGCAGCCCCTGGGCCCGGGCAAGAACCTGGGAAAGCGCTGCAACAACCTTTATCCCAAAGCCAAACGAATTAAAATGGATATCCGATGAAACGTATCCTTGTCCTCCTTCTCTCCCTGTCGGCCCTTTGCGCCGCCGCCCAGGAAACCTACACCCAGGAAGAGTTCCTGCGCCGTTACAACAACCTCACGGACCGTGTGGGCGCTGCCGGCGTGGGCGTGGAAACCCTCCTGAACAAATGGGAAGCCGCCTATCCCGAAGACGTGCAGCAGATGCTGGCCCGCTTCAGCTTCTACTTCACCCGTTGCCAGACCTCCCACGTGGAGCAGATGGCCCAGGACCGCTATCTGGGCCGCGAGCCCATCCTCCCTATGACGGACTCGCTGGGCAACAAATGCAATTACTTCGAGGTAACCGATTACGACGAGGAACTGTACGCCCTGGCCAACCTGGCCATTGACCAGGCCATTGCCGCCAAGCCCAACCAGCTGGACTACCGCCTGGTCAAGATTGACGCCATGATGGCCTTCGAGAAGGGCTCTCCGGATATGACCCTCCAGCAGCTCAAAGCCCTGGCCGACGTTCATTTCAAACAGCACCCGGTCTGGGAATACGGCGGTATGGAGTCCGTAGACAACGAGCAGTTCAAGGCCTTTATGCAGGACTACTGCGTGGCCCTCTTCCGCCTGGGCACCCCCGGCGGCTCCGAGGCTTTCAAAAGCTTTTCCGAGTACCTGCTCACTTACTGCAAGGACGACCCCCTGTACGTAAACAACCTGGGCAGCTACTACCTTACCAAAAAGGATTTCAAGAAAGCCCAGAAGTACTTTGACCAGGTGCTCAAGAAAGACCCCGGCAATAGCACCGCCCTCAAGAACTGCATCCTGATGGCCCGCAGCAAAAAGGACCTCAACCTGGAGAAAAAATACCTGGCCCAGATGGCCCGTAACGGCGAAACCGAGACCGACCGCGCCAGTGCCCAGGCACGTTTAGATGCGCTCGCCACTAAAAAATGAAACTTTTTATTATTAAAGGGCGTATATAAAGAGTATCAATATTACGGCGTGTAATGAAACTTTCGCAATTCAACTTTGATCTTCCGGCAGACCGCATTGCCCAGGAACCTCCCCGCTGGCGTGACGAAGCCCGTCTGATGGTCCTCCACAAAGACACAGGCGTCATCGAGCACCGCATTTTCAAAGACATCATCGATTACTTTGGCAAAGGAGACACCTTTGTGCTCAACGATACCAAGGTCTTCCCCGCCCGCCTCTATGGCAAGAAGGAAAAGACCGGGGCCGATATCATGGTCCTCCTGCTCCGCGAACTCAACCGCGAGCAGCGCCTGTGGGATGTGATTGTGGATCCCGCCCGTAAAATCCGCATCGGCAACAAGCTCTATTTCGGAGAAGACGAGTCCCTGGTGGCCGAAGTCATCGACAACACCACCTCCCGCGGACGTACCCTCCGTTTCCTGTTCGACGGCACCTACGAGGATTTCAAGGAAACCCTCTTCGGCCTGGGCGAACCCTACGTTCCTGAATGGGTGAAGGAAAGAACCACCCCCGAAGACGTGGAGAACTACCAGACCATCTTTGCCGCCCACGAGGGTGCCGTGAGCGCCCCCGCCGCCGGCCTGCACTTCAGCCGCGAACTGTTCAACCGAATGATTCTGAAGGACATCGAGAAGACCTTCATCACCGTCCATATGGGAATTGGCCATTTCCGCACCGTAGATGTGGAAGACCTCTCCAAGCACCGTATGGACTCCGAGCGCCTCATCATCACCGAGGAGGCCGCCGCCGTCATCAACAAGGCCAAGCGTACCGGCAAGAAGGTAGTGGCCGTAGGCGCCACCGTGATGCGCGGTCTGGAAACCTACGTGACCACCACGCACGAGGTCAACGCCTTTGACGGCTGGACCAACAAGTTCATTTTCCCGCCTTACGATTACTCCGTCCCGGATGCCATCGTGTCCAACTTCCACCTGCCCCAGAGCACCATGCTTATGAGCGTGGCCGCCTTCGGCGGATACAAGGGAGTGATGGCCGCTTACGAGGAAGCCCTGAAGGAAGGCTACCGCTTCGGCCCTTACGGAGACGCCCTCTTAATTGTGTAGGAATCGTAAGAAACACACAAAATACCGTCTGAAACAACACAATCTTTTTTACGATTGTGTTGTTTTTCGTTATTGTACCCTATCTTGCGGGTATGAGTACATACGACGAAACCGTGGCAGCTTGTGCCCTGAACAAGCTTTTTGGAGATCACCCCAAGTCCATCCTCCCGCAGGTGGAAGAGGCCGGCAGCGCCCTGGCCCTGTTTGACAATCAATTGGACCGCGCCGAACTGGAGTGGGCGGTAAAGGAACTGGAAAACGTCCGGAAAGGCGGGTTCCGCTTCCTGTCCCTCTTTGACGAAGACTATCCGCCTTCGCTGCGGGACCTGCCCGATCCGCCCTTTGGGATTTACCTGAACGGCAGTTCTTCTCCCACCGAGATTTTCAACCTTCGGCCTATGGTGGCCTTTGTGGGAACCCGGGACCTGAGCCCTTACGGAAGGGCCTGGTGCCAAAAGTTGGTAAAAGGGCTGGCCGATGCCCACGTGCCGCCCGCCATCGTGAGCGGACTGGCCCTGGGCATTGACGGGGTGTCCCACCAGACGGCCCTGGAGTGCGGTCTTCCCACCATAGGCGTCATGGCTACGGGGATTGAAGAGATTTACCCCCGCCAGCACGAGTCGCTGGCCCGGAAGATGGTCTTCAGCCCGGGGTGCGCCCTTGTCACCGACTACCCCATGCACACCACATCCATGGCCTGGAACTTCATCCGCCGCAACCGCATCATCGCCGGCCTGGCCCGGGCCGTGGTGGTGGTGGAATCCAAAACGAAAGGCGGCTCGCTGATGACGGCCCGTTATGCCAACGACTACGGCCGCGACCTATATGCCGTCCCCGGCCGGCTGGACGACACCCGCAGCGCCGGATGCAACTCGCTGATTGAAGCCCAGATGGCACACATTATCACCTCGCCGGAACAGCTGGCAGACGCTTTGGGGCTGGGCGGGACGCGCCGCTACCGCGGCCAGGGCGGCTCCTGGGTCACGTACCAGGCCGGGGATCCGCCCGAAGAGGTTCTCCGGGCCCGCCTCACCAAACGCTACGGTCCCAGTTCCCCCCTCATTCCGCTGGCCCTGGCCATCCAGGCCGACCGGGGGATTTCCGCCGAGGCCCTTTCGGCCCGCCTCCATCGGCCCTATTCCGAAATCCTTTCCTCCGTAGGCACCCTCGAGGCCGACGGAATCGTCACCACCGACCTCCTGGGCCGCTGCTCCCTGTCGCCGCAGTACGGCTAACCTGGGAAACTCTTGGAATTCAGGGAAAGTAGTACTACATTTGTGCAGAACAACCCCATAAAATATGAAACGGACACTCCTCACCTTCTTTCTCATCTGGGCAAGCCTGACTGCCCTGGCCCAGAAGACACCCGTGACAGACACCGTGCGGGCGCCGCTGGCGTACGTGTACGACATAGACCGGCTGCTGATAACTTTGCAGCTGGACAGAACCATCTATAAAGTGAAACTGGAAGGTAATCCGGATGAAATGATTCCGGTGATAGGTGCCCTGGACCTTCGCCGGGGAGACACCCTGACCGTTTGCGGAGAAAGGAACCCCAAGAAGAAAATCAAGAAGAAGGACCAGCACTTGCTATCGGCCAGAATCCTTTCCGTGGACTACGCGCAAGACCATGATGAGCAGATCTGTTCCCTGTTCTCCCTGGATCAGAAGCCCACTTTCCAGGGCCGGGAGGCCAATACTTTCTCCCACTGGGTCAATTCCAGGTTGGTGTACCCTGAGAGCTCGAGGAAAGCCGGCTCTGAAGGGACGGTGCGCCTGGCCTTTATCATAGACGAGGACGGCGAACCCAAGGATATAGAGATCGTGGAGAGTTCAGGGGACCGTGCCTTGGATGCAGAGGCTGCCCGCGTAGTTTTTTCTTCTCCCAAATGGCAACCGGGAATACTGAAAGGGAAACCGGTCAGGACGAGGTATATATTCCCTGTCATTTTCATTCTGCAAACCCGTAAAACCAGCGCTGGACGCAGATAGTATTTCGTTTTTTTGCGTAACTTTGCGTGATATGTTTGTGGACACGCATACGCACTTTTACGATGAGTGGTTGCTGGAGGACGCCGATGCGGCCGTCCGGAGGGCGTTGGATGCCGGAGTGGACAAGATGATCCAGGCCGATGTGGACAGCCACGAGCGGCCGGATATGTGGGCCATCGGCAACCGGTACCCGGGCGTTGTCTACCAGATGCTGGGCCTGTATCCCGGCTCCGTCAAAGACGACTGGCGCGAGGAACTGGATGCCCTGGAGCCTTATAAGGACAAGGGCATCGTAGCCATCGGCGAAATAGGTCTGGATTACCACGAGGGGCTGGAGTTTGTGAAGGAGCAGAAGGAAGTGCTGCGGATCCAGCTGGAGATGGCGGCCCGGATGGACCTTCCGGTCAATTTCCACCTCCGGGATGCCTGGGAAGACTTTTTCACCATCCTGGCCGATTGCAAGCACCTGCACCTGCGGGGCAACCTGCACTGCTTCACCGCCAGCTATGAAATCTACGAGCGGGCCAACAAGTACGGGGATTTCTCCGTAGGAATTGGCGGCGTGGTCACCTTCAAGAACGCCTCGCTGGCCAAGACCCTGGAGCGCATTCCCGTGGAGAAAATCCTCCTGGAAACCGATGCGCCCTATCTGGCCCCCGTCCCTTACCGGGGCCGCCGCAACGAAAGTTCCTATCTCCCCATCATCGCCGAAAAAGTAGCCGAGGTAAAGGGCCTTGGCATCCAGGATATAGCCCGGATAACCACCCATAACGCAGAAACTTTATTCCAGATATGATTTCGTCCGTATTAATCATCTATACCGGCGGTACCATCGGTATGAAGGAAGACCCCACCGACGGCACCCTCAAGCCCTTCGACTTCAGCCAGATCAAGGAAGAAGTCCCGGAGCTCAACAAGTTCGCCGTCCGGCTGGATTCCTACACTTTTGACCCCCTCATCGACTCCTCCGACGTGGAGCCGTCCCTGTGGGTCTCCCTGGCCGAACTGATCCGCGACCGCTACGACGACTACGACGGTTTTGTAATCCTGCACGGAACCGACACCATGGCCTACAGCGCCTCCACGCTCAGCTTTATGCTGGAAGGACTGGCCAAGCCCGTAGTGTTCACCGGAAGCCAGCTGCCCATCGGCGTACCCCGTACCGACGGCAAGGAGAACCTCATATCGGCCGTAGAAATTGCCGCCGCCAAGGACGAAACCGGACACGCCCGCGTCCCGGAAGTGTGCATCTTCTTCGACTCCAAACTGCTGCGGGGCAACCGCTCCACCAAGTTCAGCGCCGAGGCCTTCAACGCCTTCGCCTCCCCCAACTGCCCTCCCCTGGCCCAGGCCGGCATCAACATCCGCTACAACACGGACCTGATCCGCAAACCCGTCTACTGGGACGCCCAGCTGCGGGTACAGAGCCACCTGGACACGAGGGTCTCCATCCTCAAGGTTCACCCCGGTATGACCCCCCAGGTGATGCGTTCGATAGTGACGGATCCCGGCACCCGCGCCGTGATCCTGGAAACCTACGGTTCCGGCAATGCCCTGTCCAAGGACTGGTTTATAGATATTCTAAAAGAAGCCTGCGAAGGCGGGAAGATCATTCTCAACGTAACGCAGTGCCAGTCCGGAACGGTGAATATGGACCTTTACGCTACCGGAGCCAGTCTCAAGCAGGCCGGAGTGCTCTCTGGAGGGGATATCACCACGGAAGCGGCCCTTGGAAAACTGTTCTGCCTGCTGGGAAGGACCGAGGATAACAAACGGGTCAAAACCCTCCTGGAAAAGGACCTTTGTGGCGAATTAAGCAAATAATCTTTGGCAGTTCCATTTTTTATTCCTAAATTGCACGACCAAATAGGAAAAATTATTTTTTAACTAATTCAACTTATAACTAACAACACAAAAACGATTATGAAAAAGTTTTTCATGTTTTTGGCAGTCGCCGGTCTTCTGACCTTCACTGCAAGCATTGTCTCCGCCCAGGAAGCATCCGCTCCCGCCGATGAGCAGGAAGAGGTTGTGGATCTGTTCGCCGGTTCCGGTGAAGAAGTTCCGCTCCACCAGGCCCTTAAGACCA